>Ga0315289_10002758_pt1 | contig 26833 bp, 25 predicted proteins | sample YL17G11_40_MG_FD_203452 | JGI IMG/M metagenome (GOLD analysis project Ga0315289, IMG submission 203452) | Sediment microbial communities from Yellowstone Lake, YNP, Wyoming, USA - YL17G11_40 | ecosystem: Environmental > Aquatic > Freshwater > Lake > Sediment | place: USA: Wyoming | collected...
TGCCAGGACTTCCACCAACGGCATCTCAAGATCACAAAAAAGCCTCCAGAGATCTTTTTCCTGCAGCTCTTTTTCCAGCTTCGGCCGAAGCCGCGCGATCAGATCCGCCGCATTTTGCGGCTCGATATTCTGATCCCCTAAGAAGACTCCGAGATAATCACCGGCAACGTCATTGAGGCTGTATGAGGATTTCGAAGGATTCAAAAGATACGCCGCCACCATCGTATCAAAATAAAGCCCGGATATTACAATGCCTTCTTTTGCCAGGGCCAGCCTTAAATTCTTTAAATCGTGCCCGGCCTTTCTGATCTTGGGGTCCTGCAGGACGGATTTGATATTCGCAGCCGGATCATTGACGCGCAGGAACCTCTTCCCCTCTCCCAGCACTAAATCATGCAGGCTTGCGCCGGATACGATCAACTCTGCGATCTTATCGCCCTTAAGTTCTTCATCTTCCAGGGCCTCGACTTTTACCTGGGCGGCTGGCTCCTGCGGCGGCTGCAAATCCTTAAGGAGCTTTCTAAACTCAAGGTGCTTAAAGATCCTGAATAGCTCCTTTGTGTCTGGCTCGCCGATCAAAAGGTCTTTAAGATCAAAATCTATATCCACTTCCCTCTGCAATTCAGCTAATTCTTTGCTTAACTTTATCTGTTCTAAGTTATTCCTTACCGCCTCTTTGATCTTTTCCTGCCTTATCCCTTCAACATTTTTTAAAAGCTCATCCAGAGAGCCGAATTCAGCGATCAGGCTGGCCGCGGTCTTCTCCCCCACCCCCGGGACACCCGGGATATTATCCGCATCATCGCCCATAAGCGCTATGATATCGGTGACCCTTTCAGGCCCCACGCCAAAACGCTCCCGGACCTTTTTCTCATCGTATGTGATGTTCTCTTCCTTCTGCGGGCTTAATACCGTGGTCTGACCATCGACCAGCTGCAGGATATCCTTATCAGAGCTGACAATGACCACAGGCCTGCCTTTGGCTTTCGCCTTCTTTGCCAGGCTGGCAATGATATCATCGGCCTCAAAGCCTTCTTTTTCATAGATCCTGAACCCGTATGCCCTGATTATCTCTTTTATCAAAGGTATCTGGCTGGATAGGCCGTCGGGCATGGGCGGACGCTGGATCTTGTATTCCGCGAATTTCCTGGCCCTGAAAGTATCCCGCGACACATCAAAGCAGACCGCAAGATATTCCGGCTTTTGGGCCTTTAAAATCTTGTTCAGGATATTGAAAAATCCGTAAATCGCATTGGTCGGCTGGCCAAAAGACGTAGAGAGCCCTTTGAGCGCGTAAAACGCCCGGTAACAAAAAGCGGTGGCGTCGATCAGATAAACCCGTTCCTTGCTCATTAAATTAGTTCATGGAATTCAATTATGGAAGGGATTTAAAATTGTGGTTTACCCCCCACGGGGGGTAAAGCTATTTAGATAAATTTCTTATCTGGAGTTTATTGATGTAGTTCTCGATCTTTTCGTTGTCGGGATCAAGCTGCTGGGCGTCAATTGCGATTTTTAAAGCGGTAATCTCATCACCCTGCTTTTCCAACCTTTTGGCTTTCTTCATATAGCTGGCGGCGAGTACCTTATTGTCTTCTCTAAGCCTGTCTTTGTATGCCGAAACATCCTTCGCTAAATCGGTAACCTCCTGCTTGTGCATCTCCCTCATCTGCTGCTCGCGCATCTGCTGTAACTTTTGCTCGCGAATAAGCGGTGAAGGCAGAGGTTTGTTCGAGGTGATCGCGCGGATATCTTCCAGGCGCTGATTCGCCCTTACGGTCCAGGGATCCCCGGGCGCTCCTAATTCCGCTCTCTTACCCCAGCAAAACGCTGCCTTATCCAGTTCTCTTTCGTTCTCGTAAAGCAGCGCCAGGTTAGTATAAGCGCTTGCGAAATTAGGATCGATCTTTACCGCCATGAGATAACACTGTTGGGCGCGGTCAATCAGCCCTTCCGCCTCTAAAACAACACCCAGGTCATTATAGGCGATCGCGTAGGCGGGGTCTAACTGTATTGCTTTCTGATAAAGCGCCATCGCTGACTCCAGATTTCCCATCTTCTGGAATTGCACGCCTTGGGCGCGGTAAAGCCTGGCCTGCTTCTGTAATTGCGTAAGTTCCTTTTCTTCTTTGCGGGACAAAGGCACGACTGAAGAATCAAGCGTGGTCATATCGCTGTCTTTGATCACAGCCTTTTCTTTTTTCTTTTCGGGGATATTCTTGGATGAAATATTGCCGCAATTGCCGCTAGAATCAGGAGCAGAATTACCGGCAAAGGCAGGGATCCCCAAAAGACAAAAGATAAGAGCTGTAAGTATTATTCTGGGTTGTGGGGTGGGTTTATTCATTTATTTTCCTATATTATACATACTTAAGCAGTTACGTCAAGAGTTTTTTATATAAAACTCTCCATCTCCGGCGCCGGATGTTTTGCCTGCGCCAGAAACTTCATCAGGTCTTCGCAAGTCGTTGCGTTGGTTTCATCGGCAATTTTATTGAGCAGATCCGGCTCGCCGATCTCTTCGCAGCGCCTTTTTAATTTATCCCCCAGAAGCTCTTTTAATTCTTTGGGCATCCAGACCAGGCGCCTGAGTCCGCCTTCGGCAAGAATAAATTTTTTGCTTAATACATATAATTTCCCGACGCCTAAAAAACCGGGTGTCTGCACGCCGCCGCCCACTGAACCGGCTAATGTGGTAAAACTCATGCCGCAGGGAGTCATGCCGGAATAATCGCGGTGCACGACCATGACGCCGTTTGCCTCGGGGATTATCGCGACAATACACTCAAAGCAACCGCATGATGATTGCGGTGAATCCATCAGCGAATACATGCTCACCCTTTCAATGGTCTTATTGGATCTCTGTTTTACGAAATCATTGACATTCTCCCACTGGCCTAATCTTTCATCGACGGTCTTTCCTTTTAAGATCGGCTGGTTCGGGCCGGTAGGGGTTATTTCAAAAGAGGCTTTTGCATCAAGCCAGGAATATGCGCCGCACAACCCTAAACGCTCAGGCGTGACAATGCAGACGTGGTTGGGCGCGAATGACTGGCACAAAAGGCATGAATAATAGGTATCGACGCTCTCATCGGTCATCCCGCTGATGCGCGCGTCACGCTCCTCAAAGGTCTTCTGCGCCGCAGCCGATAACTTATCGACGTCCTCCTTTTTTGTGTAGAGCTTGACTTGGATTTTGTCGACGATAGCGCTATATTCCTGATGCAGCATAGCATGCAGGATCACGCCGAGATGCTTCATACGGAAACCTTTATTGAAGGCGTCGTTGCTGATGCGGATCCAGTTCATATCGCGCTGGCCGACGTGCATGATACCCATGCAATAGTTTGTGAAACGGTGGATCTGGCGCTCCAGTATCGGCTCGAAATCTTTTTGCATCTTGCGGCCATAGACATCCACGATGATCGCTAAGGCCAAAGACTTGCTTCCCGCCGGCAGATTGTCGATATCCGGCCCGATCAATTCTACCGATCCATCCTCGACCTCATCTTCCTTAAGCTTTGCCGTAAGATATTCAAAAGCGCTGCTTGCCTTGCCTCCGAACTCAACGTGCAGCTGCTCGCGCCTGACTCTCTCGCCTTCAAATGCCGCGGCGTAGGGGACCGGGACAGGAATATTGCTGACCTTCACTTTTACTCCCCGCACATCAAGGCAGCGCCCGACGATCTTTTTATAATCCAGTTCTTTCACCAGCGCCTCATAAGTAGTGACGCCGGAAGCCCTTATTTCAGGGATATCCGTATCCGCGACTACAGGAAAGCCCATATTGATCGCGCCGGCGCCGGTTGCGACTTTTATTTCATCGACCGCGCCTAAAGCAAGGCCGAAGGCAAGCACGCGCTCCTTGGTATATAAAAGGCATTTTTGCGCCTGTCCCGCCTTGATCCCGCCGAAGGTCAATGCCGAACGGATCGCGAAATTCAGGACATATATCGCCGATATGGTATCGCGGCCGTAGGGGACAATATAATTATCCCAGCCCATCTCTATGTTCTCTTCGATCAATTGATCGATGATCGAGCGGCCGTTTGTCGAGGAGCCGACAAAGGTGAGGATATTTTTTTCCTGGAACTGCCTGACTATTTCTACTGCCTTCTTATTGTCGGGTGCAGCTCCGAGGATCAGGGCTACGCCGGACATGCGGCCGTCCACCAATTGAATCCCCAACTGGCGTAAGATCGAATCCGTGCAAAAACCGACACAGTCTTTCTCAGGGTCAGTCCCGTAGAGATAACGAAGGGCAACGATTATTTCTTCGCAAAATAAAGCGGCCATGCCGGAATCAAGGGTATTACCTAAATAAGGAAGCCAGACTTTCTCTGACGGCGGTTCAGATATCAGTGATTTGGCGTGCTCCAGGATCGCTAAGGCGTCTTTTAAGGTCTCCACCTTCTCCCCCAAAAGCGCGTTGACCATGGGCAGATAAAACGCTGTTTCGGGAAATCCGATTTTTTGCGCAGGCCCCTTTTCCTTGATCGCCTTGTTTAAAAAATCAGATGCTTGCTTATAAAGTTCATTCGCTCCCTGTATCGCCAAAGTTGCCACAATCTTAGACATAGATGCACCCCTTAATTTGCCCGCTCTAACGGGCCAGCAAATTAATCCCGAAGCCTGTTCCAAAATTATCGAAGAGAATTTTGGAACGTTTAGGCAAGGGATAATTCAATATTAGTTTTTATCCTATATACATCTGTTCCCTGTCAGTTACCATATCTAGAATATCCGGGTATCCAAAATCTTCCTGAAGCAATCTATCCTTAAAACCAGAAACATCCAGCTTCTCTCTTATCAACCTTAATAATACCCCGCCGCTCTTGATGTCGCCGATCAATACCGAGCCGACGACGCGATTATCTTTCAGGATCACCTTCTTATAAAGGCTTCTCTTGTCATCAATGACAGACAACTCTTCGCAATCGCGGTCATCTCCTGTTACGTTATGCTTGCCCAAAGAAAGGACCGGCAGACCAAAAAAGTCCGTGGTGTTCATCGCCAAAGAACCGCCGTAAACAGTACCTACCCCGGCCATATTGGCTCCGGCGACCTCACCCTGCTCCACCGCTATAGCCCATAATGTATTCATGGAAGGCCGGCCTAAGGTAAGATCAAAGCTCTCGCAGACATCTCCGGCGGAAAATACGTTGGCTACGCTTGTCTGCATCCTGTTATCTACGCATATGCCTTTATCGATCTTGATCTCGGTATCTTTGGCCACGTCGATATTCGGCTCCACCCCGCGGCCGACCACGATCAGGGAACACTCGAAAGCCCTTCCCGAATCAAGCTTTACCGCGCGGATATCGCCTTCTCCGATGATCTCGACCACATCCTGGCCCATATACATATCGACGCCGTTAACTTCCAATCTTTTTTGGACTATCCCCGCTCCCTTTTCATCCAGCATCTGCGATAAAACCTGCTTTGACTTAATGACTACCTTTACGTCGATCTTCCTTTTCTTTAAGGCGTACGCCGCCCTTAAGCCCACGAGCCCGCCTCCTATGACGCAGACCGCGGGGTTGATCAAAAGCTGATCCTGGATATCTTTGGCGTCTTTGATCGTGCGCAGCAGGAACACGCCTTTTTTCTTGATCCCTTTTATCTCTGGGAGGCGCGGATGGGCGCCGGTAGCGATAAGGAGCGAATCGTAATTAAATTGGGATTTATCCTCGCAGATCACCCGGTTCTTCTTAGGATCGACCCGGGAAACCTTTTTATTGATCAGAAGTTCGACGTTGTTTTCTTTATAAAAACTCTCCGGCCGGTAAAGGATAGCGTCTTCTTTCACATCGCCGGCCAGATAATAAGAGATCAGGCAGCGGCAGTAGGCCGGATAATCCTCATCCGAGATGACGGTTATCCGGGAGGACGCATCAAGCGCGCGGATCGACTCGATCGCCGCGATCCCGGCAGCGGAATTACCGATGATCAAATACTCTTTCATATTTTCTCTACCTTCTCTTCCTGCCAGATGATCGCCTTCGTCGGGCAGGCCTTCAGGCAGCTTGGCTCATCCTTATCAATGCACTTGTCGCAGCGAAGTGGGGCCTTCGTCTTGATATTTGGCCTGATCGCTCCATACGGACAGGACATCACGCACATCCAGCAGCCGACGCAACGCTTCTGGTCATGCTCTACTATTCCCAATTTAACGTCGTAACGTAAGGCTACGGCCATACACGCTTGGACACATTTGGGCTCCTTGCAATTGCGGCAGGAAACCGGATAATTATTGTTCTTTGAAAAGAGCACTTGTTTTCTAGGCAGGGACTTGATTTCTTCCTTGAGCGCTTTTAATAATTCTTTGCTTTCGGAATGCGCCACTGCGCAGGCAATTTCGCAAGACCTGCATCCTAAGCATTTTTTTACATCGTAATATAGCTGCTTCATTATTCCGTAGCCCTCTCTTTTAATTTCAACGCGCGGCGTTTCTTGTCAATATGCGCGATCATTAATTGCGCCATCTTCATGGGGTCATCGCAAAATTCAAACCTTCCTCCCACGGTTTCCTCAAGGCCACTGGTCAGATAATCGGTAAGGTTCTTGCTGCCGAGGGTGGCAAAGGGACTGGCTCCGAAAATAGTATAGACACCGGAAGCCACAAAATAAAACCCGATGGTGATCGCCTTTTCCGACATCCATTCCGGAGCGCAACCTGCGGCGGGGATATCGGACAGATCTTCGCCTAATCCGCCTTCCTCTATAATATGGCTTGCCGCGGTAAGGATGCGGGAATTATCCACACATGACCCAAGATGCAGGACAGGAGGGATCCCTACTGCCTCGCAGATCTCACGCAGGCCCGAACCTGCGTATTGCGCTGCCTCAGGAATAAGCAGGCCCTGCTTTGCGCAGGCGATCGCGGAACAGCCGGTCTGCAAAACCAGCACGTCGTTCTTGATCAGCTCCCTTACCAGTGTCGTATGATAATAATCATGGGTGTGCTTGGTGTTATTGCAACCGACTACTCCGGCTAAACCGCGGATCTTACCGGAAATGATCGCCTCATTCAAGGGCCTGTAAGAAGCGCGATACTTTCCCCCTAACATATGTAATACGCTTTCTTTGGTAAACCCGGCGACTAAATCCATCTCATGTTTCGGGATATTCACTTTATTCTTATTCCTATTGACAAAATTCTCAACTCCGATCTTTATAATACTCTTGGCTATTTCATAAGCCCGTTCGGTTTCAAACTCAATATGGGTCACCCCGGCAAAGCGCGCCTTAGAGCTGGTAGTGACAAGCTTGGTATGGTAACAGCTGGCGATCTCCTGGAGTGCGGGCATAATACACTGCACATCCACCATCATCAGCTCCACAGCCCCCGTAACAATCGCCAATTCCTGCTGCAGGAAATTTCCCGCTACCGGTATGCCGTGGCGCATGAGCACTTCATTCGCGGTGCAGCAGATACCGGCTAGATTTATGCCTTCAGCACCTTTACTTTTAGCTAATTTTATTAATTCCGGATCCTGCGCAGCTTTAACCGCCATTTCGGATAATATCGGCTCATGGCCGTGCACCAGAATATTCACATGATTCTCTTTCAAGACGCCGAGGTTGACTTTGCCCCTTACCGGCACAGGGCTGCCAAGAATACTATCCTGCACGTCGGTGGCGATCATCGAACCTCCCCATCCGTCGGAAAGCGCGCAGCGCATGCCGTTCTTGATGATATTCTTATAATCATTATCCACCCCCATGTGGGTAGTATGCAGCAATTCCACGACTTCACGGTCAATGCCGCGCGGTGAGATGCCTAATTTTTTCCATATCTCTTGGCGCTTCTTAGGCGCCCTCTTGGTGAACGTAAGCTCTCCCTCCTGCTTGCCGAATTCCTCCAGCAATTTTCTAGCCAGCTCTTTAGCGATCTGTTCTTTTGGGGCGCTGACATCAATGCCAAACTCAAGCGCCAGGGCTTTAAATTTTTCTATACCCAGGATTTCATAGGTATGCGCGTGGCTCCCCTTTTTCCCGTGGGAATGATTTTCTGATAACATAGCTAAGGTAAGCGCGACATCCCGGCCATGGTCAGAATGCGCGGAGGCTCCGACAGCGATCTTCCTGGCCAGATTTCTGGCAGCGATAGTATCGGCATCTGCTCCGCATACCCCGACCTGAGCGCCCTCGCCAAAGGGATCGATGCGGCAGGGGCCCATATCGCAGACGGTGCAGCAGACCCCTAGCTGCCCAAACCCGCACTGCGGCAGCTGCGCCTCATACCTGTCCCAGGTAGTTCTAATGCTTTCATCCTGGGCTTTTTTTAAAACTTCCTGCGTTGCGACGTCAATTGATTTTTCTTTGATACTCGACATTTTATTCCTCCGAATTATAATCCTGAAGCATCTATAACTTTCGGAACCACCCTGTCCCAACCAATCGGCATAATATGGATCCCCTGGCACATGGGTTTTAATTCCTTGATCAGGCGCGCTGCGATCTCTACAGACTTGGCTACTTTATCTTTTATCTCTTCCATTTCCTTAATCAGGTCATCCGGGACAAAAACTCCGGCGACATTCTTATTCATGTATTTGGCCATCCCGGCGGATTTTAATAAGACGATCCCGCCGAGGATCGGCACTTTCAGATGCCTGGTCTTATTTAAAAAATTTTCGAAAAGCTTAATATCGTATATCGCCTGCGTCTGGAAGAATTGCGCCCCTGCCTCGATCTTTTTCTCCATCTTCATGATCTGCGGCTCGATAGGGTCTGCCCCGGGATTGACCACAGCGCCCAGGCAGAACTTAGGTGCCGCGCCGTCTAATTTATTTCCCTTCATATCAAAGCCTTCTTGTAATTTTTTGGCGGCCTGCAAAAGCTGCACAGAATCCAGGTCAAATACCGGCTTTGCCTCGGGATGATCGCCTAATGTGGTATGGTCACCGGTCAAAATCAAAACATTTTCAATTCTCAATGCTGCGGCAGAAAGCAGATCCGACTGGAGCGCCAGGCGGTTCCTGTCGCGGCAGGTCATCTGGAATATCGGCTCAAATCCTTTAGCCTCTAGCATGCTGCAGACTGCCAATGAGCCAAGGCGCATCACCGAACTTTGCAGGTCAGTGACATTGATCCCGTCTACCCGGCCGCGGATCAATTCCGCATCTTCAAGTATCTTAACTGTCTCAATGCCCTTGGGCGGGCCGATCTCCGACGTCACCAAAAATTTTCCAGCTTCTAACTTTTCTTTAAAAGTCAACTTATTCTCCTACTTTTTTGGATACTAACTCAATCAGAGATTTCAATTTGTAATCAAAATCGTAATACCTCTTAACGACCTTCGAATAATCTGGTGAAGCTACCGTGAGAAAAATCATTGCATTCAAATCCGCCATCTGTTTCTTTACAGATTTTTTATCTCCGCTTGCGGCTTGCAAAATAAACAATATCTTTTTTACCGGATTTTTGAATTCTTCAGCGGCCGAAGAAAACTCTTTCTTTGCATTCTCAAAAATTGAGGCATCATTGTCTTTTACGGCGGAAATAGCAGCATTATACAATTTCTCTATCCAAGTATTAATCATTCTCGTGTATTCTTCGATAAATTCCTGGTCTATCAGAGAGGTTAATTCTTTCGATTGCTCAACGGTGAGTATTTTCTTTTGTGGGGCATTGGGGTCCATCCAGCTATAATCAAATATCTCTTCAAAGGACTTACCTGCCTTGATTTGATCTTCAATACCCTGAGCGGCATCCATAGCCGCATTTTTACAGCTATCTTTCTCTTCGATAATCGCGCTCTCGAGAAAATCCTGAGAATTTTGCATCATGAGGAGATTATTTAAAATATTTCTCTTATACTCGCGGCTAAAAGAATTGTTTATAATGTTTTCTTCCAAGTATGGGTAACCGAGATTAAAGCAAGTTCCCAAGATTATGCGTGCGACTAGGATCTCATATTTTTGTTGCGATAAATGTAATAAAAACCTCGTAGCCGCAATATAATCGACTTCTGCATTCTGATAAAGCTTTTGAGATTCATACCAACTAGCTTCCAAAAGAAGCAACTTGTAAAGTAAAACCTCCTTCCCAGTAAGAATATCCTTACTGGGATACCCCATGGAAGTTTTTCTTCCAAAAATAAATCCATTACTCTCCTGGGAAATAGCATTTATGAATGATTGAATCGCAGAGCTATTTTCTTTTACGATCTTAACTGCCCCCTCTTTTGCTTGTGCGTCACCATTTATGGCTCGATTAACCAACTCATGCCCATCTTTCGAAATATTCAAACTCGAAGAAGCATTACCATAATAATCTTTTTCTTTTAAAACAATTTCCTGATTATCACTCGCTAAGCTTATACTGACAGAACAAATCGTGAATAAGGAAATAAAAAAAATTTATTCGGACCTTTCTCATAATGTACATTTTTGGATATGCTTAATGAAGTTACAGCTTTATTTCTGTAACTTAGTAGTCTAAAATAAATAAGGACATGCTAATCCTTTCCTAACAAACCGGATAATTCTAGTATTCGCTTCGACCACTTATTTCCAAACTCGGTAATCTCGCTTTTCCTTGATGAATAACTCAATAGTGCCAGCTGCACTTGTAAATTTACCAGCTCTGCCTGTATTCCTAAAGCTGCCTTTGGAGCAGTCCACTCAATAAAAAATTTACTTTCTTCTATTAAATCTTGAACCGCCTTCCGATTATTCGGCATCTTCGAAAAGGAATTCAATCGCGCCAAATCAGCGGCAATACAGCCCAAGCGCACAGCTAAGTTATTTTTTAAAAATCTTTTTTTGACCTCTTCAATATTCCCCATTTGATTACTCCAGTAAACCCCGCACAATCTCTTCTATTTTCTCTCTGATGACCTGATCTTTTATCTTCATTGATGGATTATCCTGGCGCGGGCGAATATTAATCAAGACCTCAAAGGCGATCTGTTTTGTATGCGGTATCCAATCCGCGCCCCAAATATCCTCTTGCCTGCTGCCGCCTTTTAGCAATACCGCCTCGCAATCCGCATGCAAAATCCCGCCACCCGCTAATACTTCTTTTCTTATGTCAACCGCAAGCTTAATGTAAGACTTCAGCGCCTTAAGCATATCGCGGATCTCTTCTTTTGTTACGCTTTTTTTGATAAGATGTATTTTCATATTAACTCAACCTAAATCCTAAATCATCTAAGCTTTACTTATTTTTGCTGCAGCTTTACTGCCTCGACAAGATTGCGCATCAGCATGGTAACGGTCAAAGGCCCGACGCCTCCGGGGACAGGAGTGATAACGGATGCGCGCTTGAACGCCTCTTCATGCTGCACATCTCCGATGATCCGGTCGCCTACTCTGTTAATGCCGACATCGATCACCACCGCACCCTCTTTTACCCACTCGCCGGGAATTAATTCCGCTCTTCCTACCGCCACGATCAAAACCTCTGCTCTCCTGACATGCCCGTCTAATTTCTTTGCTTCCGATGTCCCGATATGACAGACTGTGACAGTGGCGAATTTATCGAGCAATAAAAGAGCTAAAGGTTTTCCCACGATTTCGCTGTGGCCGACCACCACCACCTCTTTTCCCCGAAGCTGGACTTCCGCGGCATGCAATAATTCCATGACCGCGGCGGCTGTGCAGGGGATCAGTTTCGCCTTGCCAAAGAGGATCTTTCCGATATTCGCCGGATGCATCCCCTCGATATCCTTATCCGGGTGAATATGCTGGCTGATCTTCTTGTAATCGATCTGTTCCGGCAGGGGCATCTGGACGATGATGCCGTTTACGGATTTATCCTTATTCAATTTCTCGATTAATTCTACAAGCGCATGCTCTGTGGTATCCGCCGCAAGCTTATGGAATTGATAATCGATCCCTAAGGCCTCCGCGGTCTTTTTCTGCGACTTTACATACGCCTCGGCACCCGCGTTCTCGCCGACCATCACGCTGCTTAAAACCGGTTTCTTCTGCAGCCCCTGCACTTCTTTGATGATCTCCTGCTTGATTTTTTCCGCTATCGGTTTACCCTCTAATAATCTTGCCAACTTTGACCTCCGTCTGTTCTCTGATCTTTTTGATCGTCTTTGCTTTCCGGCCCAATTCTTTCCTGATCGACCCGGCTAATGCCTTATCGTCAATAGACTTTAAATTTATATCTATGTTGAAACGGGCGCTGGCAAACGCTGATTCCAGAAATACCGCGGCCACCCCCACATCGCTGATAAGATTGACATTTCCCTTAGCGATCAAGGGCGGGCATAATTTTATCCCCTCAAAACAAAGCCGGGCGAGCATAAAAGGGACATCCAGGGCATCCCGGATATTCTTACTCTGATAGGCTTTGACATCAAGATCCACTAAATTCAGGAATTCCTGGCGCAGCTTTTCAGACTTCTCCAGTATGTCTTTTACTTCAATTTCAAACTGGGAGTACTTTGGTTTTCCGATAGTGAAGTTCGCCACCATGCTGATAAGCGCAGCACCCATTGCCGCATTCATCGCGGCCGCTGAGCCGCCTCCGGGAGCAGGCAGCTTTGCCGCCAGATCATTCAGGTATTTATTCAGTGATCCGTCTCGATACATTTTTATCCCTCGTTTAAGATAACCCTTTTATATTTCCTTTTGCGTCAATATCAATATCTTCTCCCCGCGGATGGCTGGGAAGCCCCGGCATAGTCTGGATTGCGCCGCAAAGGGGAGATAAAAACCCTGCGCCGACAAAGGCGCGGATATCCCTTATGGGCAATATAAAACCTTTTGGCCTTCCCTTAAGGCCGGGGTCATGTGAAAGAGATAAATGCGTTTTTGCCATGCACACCGAAAGCTTATCCCATCCGCGCCCGGTGAATAATTTGATCTTCTTCTCTGCTGCCAGGGAATATTCCACGTCTCCTGCCCCGTAAATATTCTTGGCTATTGTTTCGATCTTTTCTTTGATAGTCGCATTTAGGGAATAGAGAAATTTAAACTGGTTATGTTTATTCGCCAGCCTGACGACGCTTTTGGCTAGATCTACGCCGCCTTTCGATCCTTCCTGCCATACCGAACTTACCTGACAGTCATCGGCGCCGAATTCCATGGCCTTCCTCCTCACGAATTCGATTTCGCTGCGGGTATCCGAATCAAATCTGTTTATCGCCACCGTCACGGGAATTCCGAAGAGCAACACATTCTCGATCTGTTTCTCTAAATTGCAGATCCCGACTTCTAGCGCAGGGAGATTTTCTCTGCTTAAGCAGTCTTCAAGCGGCTTGCCCGGGACGACTTTACAGACCCCCCCGTGCGCCTTTAACGCGCGCACGGAACAAACGATCACCGCTACATCGGGTTTTAGAGCGCCTACGCGGCATTTAATATCAAAAAACTTTTCCGCTCCGCAATCCGCTCCGAATCCTGCCTCTGTAACTACGTAATCCGAAAAAGCTAAAGCGATCCTGTCCTGGATTATGGAGCTGCTGCCATGGGCGATATTGGCAAAGGGCCCGGTATGCACAAAGCAGGGAGTATTTTCTATTGTCTGGATGAGATTCGGCTTTATCGCATCCTTTAAAAGGACAGCCATAAGGCCGGCGACATTGATATCTTCACAGGTTATCGGTCTGCCTTTAGTCGTCTCGGCAAGGACGATCCTCCCCAGGCGCTTGCGCAGATCCACTAGGTCCCTGGACAGGGCAAGGATCGCCATTAACTCGGAACTCGCGGTAATATCAAATCCGCTGTCGCGCACGATGCCATCCTGTTTCGTTCCCAGGCCTATCTTTACATTGCGCAGGAATCTGTCTCCGATATCCACAGCGCGGCGCCAGTAAATTTTATTTATATCGATGCTGTGTGAATTTGCGCGAAATAGGGAATTATCCAAAAACGCGGCTGCGATATTGTGCGCCAGGCTGACCGCATGCGCGTCGCCGGTAAAATGCAGGTCAAAATCTTCGCGCGGCAGGACCTGCGAATACCCGCCACCGCCGGCGCTTCCCTTGATGCCAAAGACCGGGCCTAAAGACGGCTGCCTGATGCAAACCGACGCGGACCTGCCAATCCTGTTTAAGGCCATGGAAAGCCCAATGGTAGTCACGGTCTTACCCTCGCCTAAAGGCGTGGGAGTGATGGCAGTGACTAAGACGTACTTTCCCCTGCGGCGGTTGCTGATCTTATCGAGCAGGCCAAGGTTGATCTTAGCGATGTAATCGCCGTAGGAAATAAGGTATTTTTTATCGATCCCTAACTTCCCGGCGATATGCTGGATGGGTATTTTTTTTGCCTGATGGGCTATTCTAATATCGGACAACATGTATTTAATAGGTAAAGCGCTCGTCTAATTCAAAGGCGTTTTTGATCAAATCGATCACGGGAGAGCTGTTTTGATACATTATTGAAACGACATCAAAACGCGCTTTCTCATTTAAAAGCCTATTTTTCTTAAGATAACCAAGCGCTGCTTTAGAGATCTGTCTTTGCTTGAGGACAGATACCGCTTCCTGCGGGAGGCCGAACCGATCAGAATTGCGGCTCTTCACCTCGATAAAACAATACGTATCTCTGTCGCGCGCTACGACATCTACCTCGCCAAGCTTTGTCTTAAAATTGCGCGATAGGATCTTATAACCCTTTTCTTTTAAGAAATTGACCGCGGCTTCCTCCGCGAGCTTTCCTGATTCCTGATTATTCATGGCAAAAACTCTTCCTGTGGATCAGAGAAAGTCCGAATTGTTTTATTAAAGCCCTGTGCGTCTTTGTGGAATAACCTTTATGCTTAATAAACTGATACTGCGGAAAGACCCTGTCGTACCTGGACATGATCCGGTCACGCGTAACCTTTGCCAGTATTGAGGCAGCGGCAATGCTCTTGGATTTGGCATCGCCCTTAATGATCAGCGTGTGCGCTAGATCAACATTAAGCGGCATATTCCCGTCAACGATAATATGTATGCGCTGTAACTTTAAGGATTTTACTTTGTTTAAGAGCATCGCGATAGCCTCTTCCATGGCTAGGCGCGTTGCCACGAAAATATTCAATCTATCGATGATTTTCTCGCTGATAATGCCTATGCCAAACAAACTTTTGTTTATGATTTCCAGGAAAGCTTTCTCGCGGGAAAGTGCGGTCAGTTTCTTGGAGTCGTCTATGCGGTTTAAAAAGCGCGTGGTTTTTAATGCCACGGCAGCCGCTACCACAGGCCCGGCTAACGGGCCGCGGCCAGCTTCATCCACGCCGATGATTAAATTATACCCCTGCTTCCTGAATTTGCGCTCGTAATATAGCAACGTTTAAGCTTTTTCTTCCTTGCTTTCAATCTTGGTGGCGCGCTTGCCGACTTTGCTGCGCAGATAATACAGCTTTGCCTTTCTTACTTTACCGCAACGCAGCACTTCGATGCGCTCAATCGCCGGTGAATAAAGCGGGAAGACTCGCTCGATGCCTTCCCCATAAGAAACTTTTCTGACGGTAAAACTTTGCCTGACTCCGCTGCCGCCTTTGGCGATCACTACACCCTCAAAAGGATGCAGGCGGACCTTATCCGGGCCTTCCGGGATCTTGGTCATGACCTTCACGGTGTCGCCGACACCAAACTTAGGGGTATCTTTCTTGATATACTGTTCTTCGATTAATTTCATCTTATCCATTTGTGTTACTCCTCTCTGATTATTATTTAGATTTGAGAAGGTCGGGCCTTCTCTGTTTTGTCCGTTTAATTGCCTCTTTTTTTCTCCAGGTTTCTATATTCTTGTGGTCTCCGGAAAGAAGTATTGAGGGTACGCACATGCCCCTGAAATTAGCGGGCCTTGTATAGTGCGGATATTCTAATAGATTACCTTCAAATGACTCAAAATTCAAGGAATTTTTATCCCCTAAGACTCCCGGGATAAGCCTGACCAGGGCATCCACCAGGACCATGGCCGGAAGCTCTCCGCCGGTCAAAACATAGTCACCGATAGAGATCTCCTCATCTACCAACTCCTGCCTTACTCTCTCATCTACGCCCTCATAATGGCCGCAGATCAGGATTAAATGCCTATAATGTGCGAGTCTTTTGGCGATATTTTGGGTAAGCTTCTTTCCTTGAGGGCACATTAATATAGTTCTTGAGTTCTTGAGTTCTTGAGTTCTATAGTTCTTTTTTATCGCCTCGACAGCGTTGAAAATAGGCGCCGGCGACATCACCATGCCGCAGCCGCCGCCAAAGGGGCGGTCGTCCACCTTCCTATGCTTATCCGGGGTGTAGTCGCGTAGGTCATGGATGTGAATCTTGACCTTTCCCTTCTTCTGAGCCCGCTTGACTATTGACTCGTTAAGCACGGGGTCGAACATCTTAGGAAAAATAGTGATTATATCAATTTTCATCTTTATTATATTTCGCTAGAAAATCTTTCTTAAAGTCCTGAAATTTATCAACAGCTATCGCCTCCCGAATCCGGCGCATCAGCTCAAGGAAGAAATAAATATTATGCAGCGATACCAGCCGCAGGCCCAGGATCTCCTCGGTATTAAAGAGGTGGCGCAGGTATGCGCGTGAAAAATTCTTGCAGCAGTAACAACTGCATTCAGGGTCTAGCGGCTTAAAATCTTCGGCGTAGGGAGCGTTCCTGATGGTAAGCTTTCCTTCGCTGGTGAACGCGGAGCCGTTCCTGCCGTAGCGCGTGGGCACAACGCAGTCAAACATATCAATGCCGTCTTCTACACCTTTAATGATATCTTCGGGAAGTCCGACGCCCATCAGATACCGCGGCTTATTCTGCGGCAGCATATCTACCACAAAATCCACTATATTATATATTAAATTCCTCGGCTCGCCAACCGAAACTCCGCCGATGGAATAGCCGTCAAAATCCAGGCCCAGGAGCTCGCTGGCGCACTCTTTACGCAGATCTTCATACGTTGCCCCTTGCACTATGCCAAATAAGAACTGGCTTTTACTGAAAGCTGAAGGAAGAGAGTTGAAAGCTGCTTTTGAACGTTTCGCCCAATCAACAGTTTTATGCATCGCCACTTCCGCGTGGTCCTTAGCGCAAGGGTAATGCACACATTCATCAAGAGGCATCATAATATCCGACCCCAGGTCCGCCTGGATCCCCACTACATCCTCGGGAGTAAAAAAATGCTTCATCCCATCGATATGCGATTGAAATTCCACTCCGTCTTTATGGATTTTACGCAAAAGTGCTAAGCTGAATATCTGGTATCCGCCGCTGTCGGTAAGGATGGGCTTATCCCAAGACATGAATTTATGCAGGCCGCCGGCTTTCTTGATGATTTGGGTTCCCGGACGCAAAAATAAATGGTAGGCATTGGAAAGGATGATCTTTGCGCCGATTTCCTGCAATTCACGGGGCGAGACCGCCTTGACTGTCCCCTGCGTTCCGACAGGCATAAAACAGGGCGTTTCAAACTCTCCATGCGCGGTCCTGACTTTACCCAGGCGCGCCTTGCAATTTTTTTCTTGGTGGATCAGAGAATAAAATTCCATATTTTATAATATTAGCATAACGGCGTTTACTCGGCAATATAAGAAACAAGGCCAGGGAATGACTTATTGATAAACGCCCTAGCCTTGCCATGCGATAACAAAACTCTTTCCTACTTTCCTTTAGTATCCAACAACTGGGCTAACTCCACCAGCTTTATAAACTCCGCCCGGTAGCCGTCATCGTCTTTACCCTTTGAGGCCTTTGCCCGCTGCAGCACATCGTCATAAGCCGAGCTTCCTTTATATTTGGAGTCGCGTAAGATCATCCCGAACTCGGCGACGCTGGTTGCGAAATTATAATTCTCTGTCGGCTGGACGCTGGCGTCTTGCGGCCGCAAAATCTTGGTGAGCAGCTTGCTGGTATCCCCATCAGGCTCTTTATAGCGCAGCTTCACCGTCAAAAGCTCATCGCTGGGAGCTACCTTTACCTGCTGATATTTTAATGCATCCGTGCCGGGGAACTCTTCCTTGGAGCCGGCAGGGACGATCTCGTACAAAGCGGTAACGGTGTGTCCGGCGCCGATTTCGCCCGCGTCCTTTTTGTCATCGTTAAAATCCTTATTCTGAAGCACACGGTTTTCGTAACCGATCAGCCTGTAGGCCTTGACTTTCGCCGGATTGAATTCAACCTGGATCTTCACATCCTTGGCCACGGTAAAGAGCGTGCCTGCCAACTGGCTGACAAAGACCTTCTTTGCCTCCAGCATATTATCGATATAGGCAAGCGTGCCGTTACCTTTATCCGCGATCTTTTCCATCTTGGAGTCCTTGTAATTGCCCATGCCAAAGCCGAATATGGAGAGGAATATCCCGTCATCGCGCTTTTCCTCGATCATGCGAGTAAGCGCGCCGTCATCGGTCACCCCGATATTAAAATCTCCGTCGGTAGCCAGGATCACGCGGTTATTCCCGTCCTTCATAAGATTCTTCTTGGCGATCTCGTAGGCAAGCTGGATCCCCTGCCCGCCCGCGGTGGATCCTCCAGCCTGGAGATTATCTATGGCCTGCAAAACCTTATCTTTCTCACTACCCGATGCGGAATCAAGCACCACCCCTGCTGCTCCGGCATAGACGACAATGGAGATCTTATCTTCCGGCCTTAGCTGATTCACTAAAAGCCTGAATGCCGACTTTACCAGAGGAAGCTTATTAGCATCCTGCATGGAACCGGAAACATCCAGAAGAAACACCAGGTTAGTCTTAGGCAGGTTTTTGGTCTCTATTTTCTTTGCCTGCAGCCCTATCAGCACCAGCTGATGCTTTTTATTCCAGGGCGCAGCCGCGACTTCGGTTGTGACAGAAAATGGATCTGTGCCTTGCGGATCAGGATAATTGTAAGTAAAGTAGTTGACCAGCTCCTCGATCCTCACCGCGTCTTTCGGCGGCAGCTGGTTCTGATTCAGGAACCTGCGCACATTGGAATAAGATGCGGTATCCACGTCAATGGAGAATGTAGAGAGCGCCTCATTAGCCACCAGCTTATAGTCGTTATCGTAAATGCGGTCGTAGGCTTCGGTGTTAAAATCGCCTGACGGGGTAAACTGGAAACCATAATAGCCTTGACCTGCATTCTCGTTCACAGCAACTGATCGTGACTTCATAACAGAGCCAGTCGAATAGGCAGTGCTAGCCGGAACCTCTCTTGACACCACCCCGGGCGAAGTCTTAGCAAAATCTACCGGCACCTGCTTAACCTCTGCGCCAGCCTTCTTTTCTACCTTATATGTTACCGGCTCAATAGTCTTAAAATATGCTGCCTTCCAAAGCGAGCCCACCACAAGAAACACCAAAACCCCTGCCAGTATCCCTGAGGGGATTAAAATAGGGAACAATTTTCTTTTCATTTTAACTTCACCTTTCTCAAGCTCCCCAAGCACGATCCTATCCTGCACTGACCGGTCAAAGCTTTTGTCAAGGTCAGGGATCTGCCACTTTTTTAAGCCTCCAGAAAGCGCCTTAAGTAAAGATATCTCCTTCTTACAGGAAACACATGTCTTAAGGTGCTCTTCAAGCTCAAGCCTTTGTTTATCCTCAAGCTGTCCGTCAAGGTAACTGCTTAATGATCCAAAAAAGCGGCATCTATCCATGAGTACCTCCCTCAAACTCTTCGATATAGGGAAGGAGTTTGTCTTTTAAGCTTTGCCGGGCGCGGTGGATCAGGGTCTTGACCGTACCCAGGGACTTGTTTAGAATTCTCGCTATTTCCTCATAATCTAAATTCTCATACTCGCGTAACACCAGAGCCTCTTTCTGGAGAAAGGGGAGGCTTTGCACGCACTTTTTAAGCACGCTCTCAAAATCACCCTGCTCTAAGGTTTGCGTCGGAGAAGGAGCCGGGCTAATCATCTCGACCATCTCGTCAGGATCATCATCCCTACGCGGCCAAAGTACGAAATGCTTATCCTTACGAAACTTCGACACTGCTACATTATGCGCGATTCCAAAGAGCCAGGTGGAGAACTTGCCGATAGGCCGGTATTGCCCCCGGTGCTGATGGACGCGTAAAAACGTCTCCTGGGCGATATCCTGCGCCTCGGCCTCATTCACACACAGCCTGAACGCGTAGCGGTAAACCGGATTTTTATAGCGCCTTAGGATCTCATCCATGGCTCTTGCCTCGCCTTTCTGATACTCAAGCATCAATTCTTCATCACGCATGTTCTGCATACCTTAATGCCTCTTCCCCTTCTCCACCTGTTATACGCGCGAAACTCAAAAAAGTTTCAAAATATTTCGCTCATCCTCATGGCGGGTGGGCTTGTCTTGTTTCTCGCGGGGGCGCTCGTTTTGCCCCAGCGTGGCAAAACTTCGCTCGGCCTGCGGCCCTCGCTCTCACCTAGCATCTATATAGCGGGTGAACCATGCCCGCTCGGGTCCTCGGACGCCCCGCTCGAAATCAAGCCAAGCCTCCCGCCAATAGAAGATTATCGCTAAAGATGCCCCTGGCGGTATTCGAGCGGATGTTCGATTTTAGCAAAAGCAGCTTGAGCAGCGAGGGTATCCCGAGGTCCCTGCTGACCGGCAGGGACAATCTCGGGACGGCGATGCTGTCTGAGTCCTATTTGCTAGAGCAAATAGGACGAGTTCAGCAGCCGCCGAGCTGCGAAAGACCTTTTGCGTGCCCCGAAGGGGTAAAATCGAACTAGCGAGAAGACCGACAGGGGCAGCTATTACAAAATGAGCATAGCGTCGCCGTAGCTGTAGAAACGGTACTTTTCGGCTATAGCTGCTTCGTAAGCCCTCTTGGCTAATTTCTCACCCGCGAAAGCGCAGACGAGCATAAAAAGCGTGGTCTTGGGCAGATGAAAATTCGTCAGAAGGCAATTGCTTAACTTGAATTTATATCCGGGGTAGATGAATAAATCCGTATAGCCTTTGCTGATCCCGCTTGCGTAACTTTCCAACGCGCGTAGACTCGTGGTGCCCACCGCGATAAGGCGCTTCTTCTCTTTTTTTGCCCCATCTATCCTTTCCGCGGCATCCTTAGGGATCTGGAAATATTCCGGCTCCATTTCATGCTTAGTGATATCTTCTGCCTTTACCGGTTTAAATGTCCCCGGCCCCACATGCAAAGTGACATTTGTGAAACCTGCCCCGTATTTTTTGATCTTTTCGATCAATTCATCGGTAAAATGCAGGCCGGCGGTAGGCGAAGCCACCGCCCCTTCTTTCTTAGCATATACAGTCTGGTAATAAATATTGTCAGAGTCTTCCGCTTCTCTCTTTATGTACGGCGGAAGCGGCATGACTCCCAGGCCATAGATATCCTCGACATGGCCGGTATTAAAAGTCACCTCGTTCTTATTGTCGACTCCGGCAAGAATCTTGCCCCCCTTAAAGATTATCTTCTCGCCGGGCTTTACCCGCGAAGGCCTTAACATTACGTTAAACGTAGGGCCGCATTTGTGGTTGACTAAAAAAACCTCGACCCTGCCTCCGGTTTTTCTTTTTCCAAAGAGCCGGCAAGGCAGGACCTTGGTGTCATTAAGCACCAGAAGATCGCCAATTTCTAGGTAATAAAGAATATCCTTAAAAACGCTGTGCTGGATAGTGCCTTTGGCGCGGTCCAGGACCAATAAGCGCGCCTCATCACGCTGCGGGAGGGGATACTGCGCAATTAATTCTTTTGGCAGGTGGTAATCAAAATCTGAAAGTTTCATGGCGAGGATCAATGCTGGCTAAGGTATGCTGCGATATCGGGAGTTATATCATCGTAAGCGAAAAAAACAATGCCGTCGGGGCTCAATTGCGTCAGGGTATTATATTGCTCTTTAAAATTTTCCGGGTCACCTTTCATTAGGAACAATCCCATCCCCGCGAAGACCTTACCCTTCTGGCGTAAAGACAATGAGGACCTGACGATCTCGCGGGTGAGTTGATTGTCCAGGGTGTAATTCATTAAAACCACGTAATCCGCTATTCCCTCTTCAAGCCAGCCCGGCCAATCCTGAAACATGCTCGAATACGCACGTTCACCCGACGGGATGACAGCGCTGGATACAAGCATATCCGCAGACCTTTCCTTTACACGCTTAAGAATACGTCTTACAAGATCTGTCACCTGCTGGCGCCTCCAGTTATCCCACAAGGTAAAATTCTTTTCATTATCTAAAGCAAGCGGATCTAGGCCGGTCCGCTCCCTAAAGCGCAGGATATCTTCTTTACCATAGCCGTAATTTAAACCGTAATCCTTAAAGCGTGAGCCCGGGGTAAACGGCACGGTCATCGGGTAACGCACATAATCCAGGTGCACACCGCTGAATAATGGATACCTTGCGATGATCTCATCTACGATAGCAGTAAGGTATCTAGCCACCCGCTGGTCCCCCGGCTCAAGGAACAGATGCTCTTCCCGAAGATAATACTTGTCGGATTCATTGGGGTCTTTTCTTCCGGATGGCCTGCCGTACTGATCGCGCGTTAATACACTGTCCCCTAGTTTTTTGATGATATCGGCGTTCATATTCTGGCCGATACTCAAAAGATTCACCCAGGCAAAGACTTTGATATTGTTCTTTTTAGCCTCTTGCAGAAGATAATCGATGATATCTATCCCAGCACTTGCGATGATCTCCTTGTATTTAGACTGATCAGAAATTTTAGAGTTATAAAAAGCTCTTCCGGATTGATATACCTGCAGATATATCTGGCTTATTCCCGCAACTTTAGAGACCTTGAGCAATTCATTTACGGCTTGCTTTGAATAAAGCACTCTCTTGTTTGAAAAGACACTCACCCATACTCCTTTTTCAGGCGCCTGGGCAAAAATATCTTGCGTAAGGATCAAACAAAAAAATAGCGATATCAAGGTAAGCTTATTCTTCATTTTTTGCTTCGCTCAATCTCGGGTCCTTAACATTTCACTATTAGTTATAGAATATAAATGTCGAGGCCCAATTCAGCCATCAGACTTACGTTCCGTAAGTCTGGGCTTCATTGAATAAATGCACCCGCAATATTTCTGACAATAGATCCCTTTTGCCTTTGCTTCGTCATGCGCTTTGCGAAAGCCGGGACGAAAATCTTCGTAATAAAAATTAGCCCCCTCTTCTTTTGCGGCTTCTATGCCGATTCTTTTTAGCGATTCCTGATCCTGATAGGGGCTGACCAAAAGGGTAGTAGTAAAAAGTGTGCACCCGTTCTGCTTAGCAGCTCGCGCGGTTTCTTTCAAGCGCAATCTCCAGCAAATTTCGCAGCGGCCGGGATTTGCTTCTTTCCCATTTACCGCCTGAAAAAACTCCTGCGGCTTATATTCAGGATATAAAATTTCTACTTCGCAACTGATCGCCTCAAGCGCATGCTTTCTATTACTATACTCAGCAAGAGGATGAATATTCGGATTATAAAAGAATCCGGCTACCTCGCAACCCTTCTCTTTTAATCTTTCAAGCGGATAGATCAGGCAAGGAGCGCAACAGACATGCAATAATATCTTTTCCATTTAGATCGGCGACTCGACCAGCTCCTTGCGGAAGAGTTCTTCGTAAATATCCAGGACCCCCTCGCGCTCTAAGTGCAGGAAATGCCCCGCGTTCTTTACGATCCGGATCTGGCAATTGGGGATTTGAGTGGCAAGGAACTTGACATCCTCAAAATCAATGATGGCGTCTCTTTCTCCGTGCAGCAGTATCGTCTTTATTTTTATGCTCGATAAATCCACTACGGTATTTAACTCTTGCGTAGATATGACAAATAATCCGTGCTCGTAAAAGGTGCGCAGGTTCTCCTTGCTCATGGTGCGAAACTGAGTCATGATCTTCTGCTTAATATTTTCGGGCAGGTCCTGGCCAAAGCTTTCTATCAGCGTATGCGCCATTTCTTCCCGGTTTCCCTCGTCGATCTCAGCGCCCTTTCTGATGGTCTCGATCATTTTCTTATTCGGCCGCGTCCCGATGCTGGCCAATATCAATCTTTTTACGTTAGGCTGATAGCGTGCCGCGAAGGCAAGAGCCACCACTCCGCCCCATGAGGCAGCGCAGATAGCTATATTATTTTTTACGTTAGCAGCCTTGACCACCGCTCTTAAAATCTCAATCTGCTCATCAACCGTCACAGTAGGAGGCCCGGAGAGGATCTTGCCTTTACCCTGGTTTGGAAAATCAAATAAAGTTATTCTATATTTGCCGGAAAAGCGGCGGATAAAAGTATGCCACATAGCCATGGATTGCTGGACACCGTTTAAGCATATCAAATCCGGCCCGCTATTCTCATAGACCCTATAGGGAATCTCAAACCTGCCTGTTTTTATTACGTCTTTTATCATGACTAAAACAGCTCTTCCTGCTTTTTGTATTTTATTCCGAAATGCTCGTATGCAGGGCGCGTAGCCATGCGGCCGCGGGAAGTGCGCTTTAGGTACCCTGCTTTTAAAAGATACGGCTCGACTGTATCTGCAATCGTATCGACTTCCTCGTTAAGGCTGGCAGCCAGAGACTCAATCCCCACCGGTCCGCCGTTATAAGTGCCAAGGACCAGCCTTAAAACCTTGCGATCCAGATCATCAAACCCAGCTTTATCGATCCCTAAGTCTTCAAGAGTCTTTGCCGCTACGCCTGCGTCTACCTTCTCAATCCTTAACACCTGCGCGTAATCTCTCACCCTGCGCAGCAATCTATTGGCGACACGCGGCGTGCCGCGGCTTCGGCGCGCGATCTCCTGCGCTGCCGCGTCGTCAATCTCAAGGCCTAAAGCCTTAGCGGAATTATTGATGATTTTACTTAAGTCTTCGATCTTATAAAAATCAAGATTGTGAAAGATGCCGAATCTGCTGCGTAGCGGCGATGATAATAAACCGCTGCGGGTAGTAGCCCCTACCAGGGTAAACGGCTTAAGGGTGAATTTTACGGTCCTGGCAAACTGGCCCTTATCAATGATGAAATCGATCTGAAAATTCTCCATTGCCGGGTACAAAAACTCCTCGACCACCTTGGAAAGCCGGTGTATCTCGTCTATAAAGAGCACATCGCCCTTCTCCAGATTTGTAAGTATCCCGATCAGATCCCCGGCCTTGGCTATTGCCGGGCCGCTGGTGGCGGTGATCTTTGAGCCCATTTCATGGGCGACAATGTGGGCAAGGGAAGTCTTGCCTAAGCCGGGAGGCCCGCTTAACAAGAGATGCTCCAGCGGCTCTTTTCTTTGCTTGGCTGCCTGAATGGAGATCTTCAAGTTATCGACTATTTTCTTGTGGCCGACAAATTCCGCGAGCTTCTTAGGCCGCAGTGAGATATTAAGGACTACATCCTCTTCGGATTCCTTAATGTCACTGACTATCGGGTTAGCCCCTTCCTTAAAAGGTACAGGAAGGGCTGCCCCTTTTGGGCTAGCCCCTTCCTTAAAAGGTACAGGAAGGGCTGCCCCTTTTGGGCTACCCTTGATCAGTGCTTGTCTCGTCGGCTTCTCTTCTTTCATAGGGAATAATGTTGTTAATGTTGCGACCGATCTCTATCTCGCCGAACAGTTCTTTCTGAAATACCACCGCTTCTTTCATGCGGATAAGCTCTAATATCGCAAGGAAGGTCACGACTATCTCCATCTTATTCTTTGCCTTGCTGAATAACTCCGCTACGCGCACAGACGCAGTCACCAGCAATAGATGTAAAAGCGCGTGCACCTTTTCTTCCACCGTGAACTCATCCTTGATGACCTCATAAAAAATTCCCTTGGGGACATCCTTCAGGGCCTGGGAAAAAGCCTTGATCAAATCAAAGATGCTCGCCTCAAAATAAGCCTCTTTCTCCCCTGCCTCGCCTTTCTCTATCTCCACCTTCGGGCGCTTAAAGATCTCTTTCTGGCTGGTTTCCTTTTCGCGCAGGGTATTGGCGATCTCTTTGAATTTCTCGTACTCAAGCAGGCGCCTTACTAATTCTTCGCGCGGGTTTTCCTGCTCTTCTTCTGCCGGATTTTCTTCAGCCGGAAGAAGCATCTTGGATTTGATCTTCATCAGGTCTGCTGCCAGCACCAGGAATTCTCCGGCGATATTCAAATCCAACACCTGCATGAGGTTTAGATACTGCAGATACTGCTCGGTGACTTTGGCTATCGGGATATCGTAGATATTCAGGTGGTCTTTTTTGATAAGATAGAGCAGCAGGTCAAGCGGGCCCTCGAATATCTCTAAACGTATTTTATAGCTCATATGCTAAGCCTTATTGCCTCCCGTACTTCTTTAAGCACATTGGAGGAAAAATCATTTGCCTTTTCCCTCCCCTTTTCCAGGATCTTCTTGACCATATCCCTGTCTTTTGCGAATTCCTGACGCCTCTGGTGGAATGGTTTTAATCTCTCGAGCAAGCCGGCACTCATCCGTTTTTTACATTCAGTGCAGCCGATCTTGGCGTTAGTGCACCAGTCATACACTTGGTCCTTCATTTCAGGCAGAAATACTGAATAGTAGGAACAGACATTGCAGACGTTGGGATGGCCTTTATCGGTTAATTTGATCCTTTTGGGGTCAGTGAACATGTTAGAGACTTTATACTTAAGCGTCTCTTCGGAATCAGAAAGATCGATGGTATTATTATAGCTTTTGCTCATCTTCCTGCCGTCAAGGCCCATCAGCCGCGGCGTCTTAGTCAGGATAGCATCCGGAAACGGAAATACTTCTTTTTTGTATAAATTATTGAAACGGCGGGCGATTTCGCGGGTCAACTCAAGATGCGGAAGCTGGTCTTGCCCGACCGGAACTTTTTGGGCTTTATAGACAAGTATATCCGCGGCCTGCAAAACCGGATAACCTAAGAAACCGTAAGTATGCAAATCGCGCGTTTTTATCTCGCGCATCTGCTCTTTATAAGTCGGGCAGCGTTCAAGCAGCCCAAGCGGAGTGATGCAGGAAAAAACCATGTATAAATCCAAATGCGCGGGGATCTCTGACTGGATAAACAAGGTGGATCTCTC
>Ga0315289_10002759_pt1 | contig 26831 bp, 25 predicted proteins | sample YL17G11_40_MG_FD_203452 | JGI IMG/M metagenome (GOLD analysis project Ga0315289, IMG submission 203452) | Sediment microbial communities from Yellowstone Lake, YNP, Wyoming, USA - YL17G11_40 | ecosystem: Environmental > Aquatic > Freshwater > Lake > Sediment | place: USA: Wyoming | collected...
TCGCAACCGTCCTTTGCCCAGTCGATAACGTCGAGGCCGGCGGGCCTTGTCCCAGAGTGGGTGTACACCTCCCATGAATCACCCGTTCGCTTGGCATCGATTGCCAGGACTATGCACTGGCTCCCAAAAGCATCTGCGCATCTCGTGATCAGGGCTGGGTCGGCGACCGCCGCTGAGTTCACCGAGGTCTTGTCTGCCCCGACCTTCAAGGTCTTTCTCACATCCTCGAACGAGCGGATCCCGCCACCGACAGTAAGAGGTATGAAGAGCACCTCCGCGGTCTTCTGGACATCTGTGTGGAGAGTTTTCGCCCCAGCGATGGACGCCTTGACATCAAGGAACACGATCTCGTCAGCTCCCTGTCTCTGGTATTCAGAGGCGAGCTCGGGCGGATTACCGACATTCTTCAGATCTCTGAAGCACGTGCCCTTGACAACAACGCCGTCCCTGACGTCCAAGCACGGGATGATCCTCTTCGTGAGAGGCATCAGCGGGTCCTCCATCTCACGGTTGATTTCGTTGACATGGACACTCTCGACGGAGCCATTGCGTCCCTGAGTGCGAGCCCGAGCGCCTTGAACGTCGCCTCGATCACATGGTGTTGGTCCTTCCCCCTCAAGACGATCGTGTGGACCGTCGCGCGAAGCTCAATCGCGAACGATCTGAGAAAGTGCTCATACATCTGGTCCGGGACATCGAGGTGCACATAGGGCCTATCAATCAGGTCCACAGTCACCTGAACGAGTGCTTCGTCCATTGGAACTGTCGCGCTCGCTATCCTCTTGACAGGTGCGTCCCCGATAGCCTCCCTATAAGCTCGGCCGAGCGTGATGGCGACGTCCTCTATGAGGTGGTGTTCGATATCCCCTCGAGCCGAGACATCGAAGTTCGCGCCGGAGTACTTCGCGAGCGTCTCTACCATATGTTTCAGGAACGGGTCCTGCAGGTCCGCTGCGCATCTGCCAGACCCGTCCAGCACGAGCTTGATGTCGATCTCGGTCTCCCTCGTTTTCCTCGAGACTTTCGCAGTTCGCTCTCTCTTCCCGCTCGTCACTCGAACTCCCTCACTGCTCGCGCGAAATTGAGATTCCCGGTGTAGATGGCCATTCCGACGACGGCTGAATTAGCGCCCATCCCACGCAACAGCTTCAGGTCGTCCATGGTCGTCACCCCGCCGGAAACGATGACGGGTTTCGAGGTCATCTCGATCAGGGCCTTGATAGGCCTCGGATCGATTCCCTGCAGTTTCCCCTCAACCTCCACATTGGTGTACAGGAATCCCCAGATGGGCAAGGGTTCCAAGTCCTTCGCAACGGAGAGAATCTCCTTACCTGAACTCTCCTGCCAGCCCTTGATCATGACATGGTCCGCCACGGAATCGAGGGCAACGACGATGCCGTCCGCATACTGTTCGGCGATCGCCTCGACGAACGGCCTGTCCTGGATAGCCCGCGTGCCAACGATTACCCTCTCGCACCCGATCTCGAACAGCCTCTCGACCTTCTCCTGGGTGCGAACCCCGCCTCCGACCTGCACGGGAACGTCGAGGTCGCCCGCAATCTTCTCGATGAGAATCTCGTTGTCCCCCGTCCCGAGAGCAGAGTCGAGGTCTATGATGTGGATCATATCCGCTCCCTCGTCCTGCCATCTCCGAGCGGCACCGACGACATCGTCTATCGAGACCTGCTCGGTCCCTGGCTTCCCGCCTACAAGCTGAACGCACTTGCCACTCTTGATGTCGACTGCTGGAAGGATGTTCATGTTGAACCCTCTGAGATACTCACGAAGTTCGACAACAGCCTGAGGCCGGGCAGCCCGCTCTTCTCTGGGTGGAACTGGACCCCGTAGATAGAGCCCTTCCTCACAGCCGATACGAACGTCTCACCGTATCGCGTCTCTGCTATTCCCACTTTCTGAGTCGGATGGCAGACGAACGAGTTCGCAAAGTAGAACTGTGTATCAGTGCGAATGCCTTCGAAAAGCGGATCGTCTGATGCTTGCACATTGTTCCACCCCATGTGAGGGACCCGATCTGCATTGATCCTTCTGACCTCACCCTTGATGGCGGATATGCCCTCGCCAGGCGATTCCTCGCTCCTGTCGAAGAGGATCTGCATGCCAAGGCAGACGCCCAAGGTCGGTGTTCCCGAGGCGATGGCCTTTCTCAGCTGCGGGAGAACTGGCTGAAGGACGTCCATAGCGGCACCGAAGGCTCCGACGCCCGGGAATACGATTCCCCCGGCATCCAACAGGGCTTTTGGATCGGTCACAATCTCGACCTTGGCTCCGGTTTTTTCGAGACCCTTGGAAATGCTGTGGAGGTTACCCACCCCGTAATCGATAATCCTGATCTTCATCTCATCTTCCCCGACATCACGTGCTCTGCCTCCACCAGGAACTTGTCCATCATTTCCCTGGGGCCGACTGTGACTCTGATGTAGTCCTTCAACATCGGAAACGAGCTGCAATCTCTGACTGCCACGCCCCTGTCCTTGAGAGTTGCGACGAGAGTTGGCCCGTCCATGGTTGACTTGCCGATCACGAAGTTGCAGACGGAAGGTTTGACCGAGAATCCTAAGGCCGTCATTCTGTTCGATAGGTACTCCCTCTCAATCTGCATCTTTGAGACCGCCGCATTGACCCACTTCTTGTTGTCGATGGCTCTGATGGCGACGGCTTCTGTGAACGAGTTGAGCCCAAACGGCGTCCTCACGCGTCTCAGTTCGTCTATGATTTCGCTCCTCGCGATGGCAAACCCTGCCCTGAGCCCGGCCAGGCCGTACGCCTTCGAGAATGTCCTGGTATCTATCCCGTGCTCGCACGCGAGCACGGTCTTAAGCATATTCGAGCCGCAGAAGTCTCCGTAGGCCTCATCGACCAGAACCATGCCGTTCGATCCTGAGAGTATCTTGCTGACCTCGTTGAAGTCGAAGAGGTTCGCAGTAGGGTTGTTCGGCTGGCAGATGGCTGTTAGCTTAGCGTTCTCTGAAAGGATCTCATTTGCATCAATCGAATAATCCTCCTCGAGCAGCTTCTCCTTGACCGTCGCCAGGTTGACCCTCGCATAGAACTTGTACATTCCAAATGTCGGCGCTGGGGAAACGAACAGTTCACCAGGGTTGATGAATGATTTCATGGTGATGTCCAGCAGCTCATCGGAACCGTTCCCCACAATGACCTCGTCGGGTGAGACACCATGCTCAGAGGAGATCCTCTCTCTGAGCGCATCTGAGTTCTCGCTGGGGTACGCCCAGAGGCGTGAGAAGTCGAAGGACTTCGCGACCTCCTCAACTGCAGGGTTGACTCCGAAGAGGTTCGCGTTGTCGTTCAACAGTGTCAAATCCTTCCCAGCGAGCGAATACGTCTGGCGCGCAAGCGTGTCAAGCGTCCTTCGCCTTAGCTCTCCGATCGATGTCATCTGTTCACCTTCTTGGAGCGCATGAGCGCGGCCTGAGCGTGGGCCGGGAGGCCCTCCGCGCGGGCCATCTTCTCAACGACTCCCGCCAACTTGTCAGCCCCTGAAGAGCTAAGACATTGATAAGGAACCACTCTGAGAAAGTCATAGACTGATAGCGAAGACTTCATCGATGCCATGCCCATCGTCGGGAGTATGTGGTTTGTCCCCGAACAGTAGTCTCCGAAGGAGACGGACGAATATCTGCCGAGGAACACCGACCCGGCGTTCTCTATCATCGGAAGCAGATCTAGGGGAGCGACCGTATCGACAAGCAAGTGCTCTGGGGCGTACTCGTTCGAGAAATCGAGCGCTTCCGAGATGCTTTTTGTCTTGATGAACACGGCACCATCCGCTGCGGCTGCAGCGGCGGTCGCTCTCCTCTCGGTTACAGCAATCATCTTCTGAAGCTCGTCCCTCGCCTCAGCCAGTAACTTGCCAGAATTCGTTAAGAGGACCGCACGAGCGAGCGGGTCGTGCTCCAACTGCGCTAACATATCCGCAGCCACGAGACGAGGTGAGGCGGTGCCGTCTGCGATCACAAGCACTTCTGATGGCCCTGCTAGGAAGTCGATCTCGCAATCGTTTCGAACCAGCAGTTTGGCGGCGCTCACGAAGGCTCCTCCGGGCCCCACAATCTTCCGAACCTTCCTGATTGACTCCGTGCCATAAGCGAGCGCGGCGATGGCCTGCGCGCCTCCCACGGCGAACACCTCATCGACTTCGCAGAGATACGCTGCTGCCAGGACGGCGTCGTTCACTCTGCCTAGCTTGGCGGGCGTACACAGCGCGAGCTCGGGCACACCAGCAATCCGCGCGGGCACACACGCCATAATGACCGATGAGGCGTAACTAGCCGTGCCTCCGGGCGCGTATACACCGACGCGCGCGAGCGGCACGACCGACTGGCCGAGGAGTCCGCAAGAGTCCCTGAACATGAAAGGTTTCATGATCTGCCTCGAGTGGAACCTCTCAATTCTTCGCTTGCAGGTCTCCATAGATTTCATGAGATCCGGGGGGAGTTTGTCTGCGGCCTTCTTGAGCTCCGATACAGAGACTCTCATCGGTCTGCCCAGAGGACCGTCAATCGATTCCGCGATCCTCAGCAGAGCAGCGTCGCCTCCGAACCTTACCTGATCTACGATCTCTCGGGCCTTGCGTGAGATAGCAGCGAGATCGGCCTCCGACCTTCTGAGGACCGAGAGCCGTTCCTGTTCTGACATATCGCTCATATTGAATGTCCGCATATCAGAGAACCATCCTCTCGATTGGCATGACCAGGATGCCGGTTGCGCCGACGGACTTGAGCATTGCGATGACCCCGTTCACCTCGTCTTCGTTCGTGACCGCGTGTACCGCGACGAAATCGTCCCTGCCCAGAAGCGGCATAATCGTCGGACCTGACACGCCAGGGAGTAGGGTCCCAAGGTTCGGCAACTGGTCTCTGGGCACATTCGCCATAAGGTACCTTTTCCTGGAGGCATTCATCACGCTTGAGAGAGCGCTCGTGACCTCCTCGATTATCAGACGCTTCTCCATCATGGACTTCCGGTTTGCTATCAGCACCGCCCTGGACTCCAGGATTACGTCCACCTCTCTGAGGTGGTTAAGCTTCAGGGTCGAGCCCGTCTCCGTGAGGTCGGTGACTATGTCGGCGAGGCCAATCTGCGGAGCGACCTCGGTCGCGCCTGTCATCTCTGCGAGTTGGATGTCCTTGCCGAGCCTCGCAAAGAACTCTTTGGTCAGGCCAGGGAAGGAGGTCGCGACCGTGCAACCGTCCTTTACGTCCTTAACGGACCTGATCGGGGACTCGTCTGGGACGGCGACCACCAACCTGCACTTCCCGAAGTCCAAGTCCATGATCTTATCCACCTTCCTTCCGGTCTCCATCACCAAATCCAGCCCCGTGATGCCGAGGTCAGCCGCGCCCATCTCAACGAACTCTGGTATATCCTGCGCCCTGGCCATGAGTACCTGATACTTGCCCTTGCCGAACTCTGCAAGCAGCGTACGACTCCCGGAGTCTGGCACTGCGAAGCCAATCCTATTCATCAGCCTGATGGCGTTCTGGTTTAGCCTACCCTTGTTCGGCAATGCTATCCTCATGCTGCTCATGTCAACACCTCTTCAAGTCCATCCGGCCCGCGCCCCTTACAACCTCATGCCCACTGGGACATCGGGATCCTAGAACACAATTTCGGGCGCACTGGCTGAGGATACGGGGGCTACCCGTGAAGGCTATCAAACACGACCTTCGCCTCTGCCATGTTCTTGCGCCTCAAGCGGACGAGCGAAGACCTCGCCGATATTTATGAGTTCCGTCCAGGAGTGGACATGCATTGCATATGCTTGTACATCAGGAGGCTTTCAAATCTTCTGAGATGCTCTAGAATGTCCTCAGCTGAACTGCGTCAGTACTGACCTACGTCGGATACAGCGCTCCGAAAAACAGCACCACGACAGAGGTCGCTACGCAGAATGCCACGACGAACCACGGATTGACCTTGAGGGCCTTCTCATCTTCCGAGTCGAAGTACCTGATCAACCCGGCGGCTGAGTGGAATCCCTCGTTCTTCTTGTTCTTCGGCATAGGCCTCAGTGAGGCCTATTGAAGGACTCGCTATTTAAGGCTTTACTGTCCCACCAGAGCCTGTTCGATACGAATCCAAGACAGAAAACATAACGAAAAGCATTATATAACCAACAAGATAATTCAAACAAACCCATCTGGCTAATCGCGGTCGAGGGACCGAATCCAACAGGTCCAGACCCATGAGCCTTGTTGAGCTGGATGGTGCTGGAGGGTGTACCATCGCAACGGTCTTCCTAGTCGACGATGAGAAGTTCATCGTCGACCTGTACAGAGATATTCTCGAAGCCAATGGTCACACCGTGATCGACGTCGCCTCGGATGGCGAGGAAGCGGTCAAGAAGTATAAGGATATGAAGGAGAAGCCTGTGGTCATCATAATGGACCAGAGGATGCCTGTCAAGGACGGGGTCAGCGCCACCCAGGAGATCCTGGCAATGGACCCTAAGGCCACGATCTTCTTCGGCAGCGCGGACCTCCACATAGAGAAGGAGGCGCTCGCCGCGGGCGCCAAGGGATTCTTGCTGAAACCCTTTAGGATTGAGGAGCTCTTGGCCGCAATCAGCGAGGCCGAGAAAGAAGAGAAGTGACTGCGAAGCCCGCGTTCTTGAGTGCTGGCTTCGACCGAGAGTTGGTGTGCTATGACAACCAGCGTTAGAGAGATTGGAGGAGATTCCGACAATGGTGAAGGCCGCTTACATTTAAGTACGGCCTTTGAATATGAGTGGACGCCCTACGAAATGGGTGATACCTGATGGCAGAGCAGGAGAGCGACCTCAAGGCCCAGATGCGGAGTAAGCTCCAGGCCTTGCAGGCAAAGGGGCTGGACCCGTACCAGAGATACAAATACGTTAGGACCCACGGGACGGCCAAGATTCTTCAGGACTACGCCAACATCGGCCAGGAGAGGAGCAAGGAGGAGATCTCCACTGCCGGAAGGATAATGGCGGTCAGGATACACGGGAAGGCCGGTTTCGCGGATCTCCAGGACAGGGACGGGAAGGTCCAGATATATGTCAAGATGGACGAGGTCGGCCCCGAAAGATGGGAACTATTCAAATCCCTCGACCGAGGAGACATGATCGGCCTGAAGGGGCACGTGTTCAGAACCAAGATGGGAGAGATCACAATAGCAGTCAAGGAGTTCGACATCCTGACAAAGGCTCTCATACCGTATCCCGAGAAGTTCCACGGTCTACAGGATATCCAGACGAGATACAGGCAGAGGTACCTGGATCTAGTCATGAACGAAGATGTCCGCCAGAGGTTTGTCAAGCGCAGTAGGATGGTCGCGTTCATGAGAGAGTGGCTGAACAAGAGGGACTTCCTAGAGGTCGAGACACCTATACTCCAACCACTCTATGGTGGGGCTTTGGCCAGGCCGTTCACCACTCACCACAACTTCCTGGACATGGACCTCTACCTGAGGATCGCACCCGAGCTGTACCACAAGAGATGCATTGTGGGCGACCTCGAGAAGGTCTATGAGATCGGCAAGAACTTCAGGAACGAGGACATCGATGCTCAGCACTATCCAGAGTACACATCCTTGGAGCTGTACCAGGCCTATGCGGACTACAACGACATCATGGACCTGACTGAGTCGCTGCTGTATGACACCGCGATGCAAATCGTAGGCTCAGAGAGCATCCCCTACGGCGACAAGGTGCTCGACTTCAGGAAGCCGTGGCCAAGGATAACGATGCACGATGCAGTCCAGAAGTACACAGGACTTGACATCTCAGCCCTGAAGACGGTCGACGCGGCGAAGGAGGCGGCGACCAAGTTGGGGGTCAGAGACATCGAGGAGTGCGGGGAGCTCGGAAAGATCATGTCTGAGATATTCGACCAGAAGGCGCAGCCGCACCTGATCAACCCGACCTTTGTCATAGATCACCCGCTCGAGGTCTCCCCGCTGGCCAAGAAGAAGAGGGGAAACCCGCAGCTAGTCGAGAGGTTCGAGCTCTTCATCAACGGCTGGGAGTTCGCGAACGCCTTCTCGGAGCTGAACGACCCAGCGGAGCAGGAGCAGAGGTTCCTGGAGCAGGAGAGGCACAAGGAGGAGGGCGACGATGAGGCGCACCCGATCGATAGGGACTATGTGCGCGCGCTCGAGTACGGCCTTCCGCCGACAGGTGGGCTGGGCATAGGCATCGACAGATTCGCGATGATACTCACGAACGCACCCTCCATCAAGGAAGTCATTCTGTTCCCGCACATGAAGCCAGAGGTCGTGTAGAGACTTGGGCGAGGATGGCGGGCGAATCAAGCTAAGGCACGTGGAGACTGCCGAGCTGAAAGCGCTCGCAGACGCTCAGAACGAGATCTTCCGGGACTACATCATCCCGATGCATTCTTCCGCGGACTTCTTCCTCGACTTCTTGAGATCTGTAGGTGGCAAGCTCACCAACGTCATCGTCGCGACGGATGCGGATCAGATTGTCGGGTACGTGAACCCCGTGATTGACGGGGTAGAGGCCTGGATCGGCGGGGTAGGTGTGAAACCTGGCTACCGAGGGAAGGGTCTGGGAACCAGGCTGATGCTTGCGGGAGAGGAGTACGCCAGGGCCGAGGGCGCGGAAGTCGTATCGCTGGAGGTCATCATGGGCAACCAGCGGGCGTACGATGTCTACAAGAGACTTGGCTATGCGGATAGCAGGATGTTCCTCACGGCCGAGGGAAAGCCGATACACTTCGCGGGATTCGGTGTCACGCCGAAGAAGGCCTCCATGTCCGAGATACTCGCCATGCACGAGAAGTCCTACCAAGACACCTGCTGGCAGAGAAGGAAGCTGCCCGCGATCGTGCAGTCGGCGAGGGCCTCGGAGTGCTACAAGATCGATGGGGGCTTCGTGATACTGAGGAGGATCGAGACATCAGGTTTCATCCCGTTCCTGGGCGTGCTGCCGGACCAGAGGAGGCAGGGCATCGGGACCTCCCTGGCCAAGTTCGCGCTCAACAAGCTCTACGAGCTGGGCGCGTACAAGGTGGCACTGTACAACGTCAACGAGGACCAGCAGACGCTGAGGATGCTGGACAAATTCGATTTCGCCGTGACTCTCAAACAGGTCGAGATGGTCAAGAGGCTCTGAGAAACAGAAGGAGCAAAGGGTTTACGGAAGTTTCGCTCCGCAGACCAGCGCTCACTGATGGCATTGGGCGAACTTCTCGTCCGCCTGCCACTTCTTGTTGACCCAATCTTGGAGCTTCTGGATGTTGGACTCGGACATGTGCCTGAACCTCCCCTGGAGCTTTAGGTACTCCGCAACGGGCGTCATCTTGGGCTTCCTGTTGATGGTGACCTTGCCGTTCTCTGACTCGTACAGGGTCCACATCCCCGTGTCCACAGCCAGCTTGCATATCTCCATTGTCTTGGCGGTGTCGTGCCTCCAACCGGTTGGGCATGGGGTGAACATCTGGATGTATCTGAAGCCCTTCATCTTCTTGGCCTTCTCGAACTTGTTGATGAAGTCCTGGATGTGGCCGACCGACGCGGTCGCAACGTATGGCACATTGTGGGCCATCATGATTTGCGGCATGTCCTTCTTGAAGTTCTCCTTGCCGGATTTGACCTTCCCGACCGGTGTAGTCGTCGTCCAAGCACCAAAAGGAGTAGATCCGGACCTCTGGATGCCTGTGTTCATGTAGGCCTCGTTGTCGTACATTACGTATAGAATGTCCTCGTTCCTCTCCGCGCATCCCGACAATGACTGTATGCCTATGTCCGCGGTTCCTCCATCGCCAGCGATGCCGAGCACGAGAGTGTGGTCATTGCCTTGCATTCGCAATGCTCTAGACACGCCCGCGGCGCAGACGGCTGTGTTCTCAAATGCGACATGATGGAAAGGCACCTTCCAGGCCACGAGCGGGTAGGTAGCGCCGAATATCAATAGGCAGCACGCAGGGTTTACAACGACTGTATCCGGCCCGAGAATCTTCATCATGTTCCTGACTGCTGTCGCCGCGCCGCATCCCGCGCACGCAGTGTGGCCGCGCGTAAAGAGTTCCTCATCTGGCATTTCCTTCAGCTTCATTGCTCGACCCCCCTTGTGCCCATCCATGTGATATCTTTCCTCGCCTTCCCTGTCTTTGCTGCCTCGAACAACCGCCCGTATATGAACCTGATATCGGCTGCTGAGACGTCTCTGCCTCCCAGGCCACCTATGAAGTCCATGATCGGCACGTTGAGGCCGTAGGCAGCATTCCTGAACTCGATGAACGACGGCCCGCCCACGCCGTACGAGACGGCTCTGTCAAACACCCCGACCGCCTTGACCTTCTCGGCGATCTTTCTCAACTGCTCGGTCGGGTAAGGCCTCCAAAACCTTAGTTTCACAAGGCCTGCCTTCTTACCACTCTGCCTCAGTTCATCGACGACTTCGTGTGCAGTCGCGCTGACCGTACCCATTGTCACAAGCACGACCTCTGCGTCGTCCACCATGTAGGGGTCGATCATGCCACCATGGTTCCTGCCGAACTGCTTCACAAAAGCTGCATTGACCTCGTCCACGACCTTAGGCACCTGGCGCATGGCGTTGTCCAGATTCCATCGGACCTCCATCATGTACTCCGGTGGAACGAAGGGGCCGATGACGGTCGGAGCCTTTGGATCAAGGATCGGGCTCGGAGGAACATACTTTGGCACGAACCTGTCCGCCTCGTCTGGTTCGGACAACTCGACTGGCTCAACAGTGTGTGAAAGAATGAACGCATCGAGGTTAACGGCCATCGGCAGTGCGACGCACTTGTCCTCAGCGATCCTGAACGCCTGCAGAACCATATCATGGACCTCCTGGTTGTTGTCGCAGAAGACCTGTATCCATCCTGAGTCGCGTTCTGGCATTATGTCGTTGTGCTCCACCCATATGTTGATCGGAGCAGCGATGGCCCTGTTCACGACCGCCATGACGACGGGGAGCCTAAGGCCAGATGCGATGGGCAGTATCTCGTGCATCAACGCGAGCCCTTGCGATGACGTGGCTGTGAACGTCCTCACACCAGTCGCGCTGGCAGATACGCACGCGCTCATGGCGGAGTGTTCGCTCTCAACCTCCATGTACGCACAGTCTAGCTCTCCGTTGTTTATGAACTCCGATAAGTGCTCCACGATGAACGTCTGAGGAGTGATCGGGTACGCTGCGACGGTCTTGACTCTAGCCCTCATCGCACCATAGGCAGCTGCATAGTTGCCTGTCACAACCTTCTTCGGCATCCCAGATCACCTCACCATCTTGATGGCTTCAGCGGGGCACTCATTAGCGCATATCCCGCAGCCCTTACAGTATTCCATGTCGAACTCCATCATATCCTGCTTCCTGTAGATGCAGCCCTCGGGGCAATAGAACCAGCAGAAGTTGCACATTGTGCACTTCTCCTTGTCATACTCCGGCCTGAAGACCCTCCAGCTCCCGGTCTTGTTCTCCACGAACGACCCCGGACCGACGAGGCCGGCATCCGTCTTCATAGGCACGCTGGCAGCTCCGCGCGGGAGATCCTTCACATCCGGAAGCCACTTCTTTGCGGTCTTCAACGCTCTGTGGCCATGCGATTCACCGACAATTGTCCTGTCATAGGCGACTCTCGCGGCCTTTGCGTTGAGGTCGCCGATCTTCGGCCCCAGCCTGTCCCCGAAGATCTGCATAATGCCCTTCTCGATGGATTCGATCTTGACGAGGCCGGTGGCCTTCGCAAAGGCGCCCAGAATGGCCGAGTTTGTCGCGGGCTGCTTCAGCACCTCGAGGGCAACGGTGGTTGCGTCGACAGTGGACAGCTTGATGTCTATCCCTACATCGATCTCCTCTGGCTTCCTCGAGGAATTGACGATTACGATACCGCCCTTCTTCAGCCCCTCGACGACATTAACCGTGTCGATCAGGCCCTCATCTAGGACGACGACGAAGTCCGGCTCGAGGACCTGCGTCTTCCTGTAAATCTTCTTCTTGTCAATCCTCGTGAACGCCAGCACAGGTGCGCCTCGCCTCTCAGCTCCAAAAAACGGAAAAGCGGTCGCATACCCCCCTTCTTGGTAGGCAGCGCTCGCGAGTGCTTGTGCCGCCATGACAGCCCCTTGACCGCCGCGGCCGTGGAATCGTACCTCGTACATCCTAAAGCCTCGCTGGTTTTTTGAATAGGTGGGGCTATTTTAAGGCTTTCTGAGCAACCAGCCAGCGCCGGGAGCGGCGGCCAGATGTGTTCTTCCGCATCGAATCAGAGCCAATATCCTGACGCAGTTTTCGACGGACGAGAACATGGGGGCTGCGGGCGACTAAACACGAACCCCGCTGACGGGTGCCGCAAGAGTGCCCAAACGTATTTGGAGGGAGCAGGGGATTAAGAGGCGGGATGTCTGCGAAAAGACAGGCAGAGGGGATGGAGCTAAAGGTCGCAAGGGCCCACCATCAATCCGAAGTCGGGCTTGGGCGTGCCAGGATAGACACCGTCACCCGCAAGGATCTCGGCGCCGACGTTGGAGATATAATCGAGATCGTCGGAAAGAAGAGGACGGCAGCGAAGGTCTTCCGAGCGGCTCATGAGGACGAGAACAAAGGCATAATCAGGATCGACGGCATGATAAGGGGGAATGCGGGGGTCTCTATTGGTGAAAAGGTCACCGTGAACAAGGCGGAGGCGCAGCAGGCCCAGAAGGTCCTGGTCGCGCCCAAGATACCCCAGGGAAAGAGGGTCAGGTTTGGCCAGGGGGTGGAAGGCCTCTTCAAGAAAGGGCTTCTGAACAGAGCTGTTGTGAAGGGCGACGAGATCATCATACCCAACATAGCCCTGATGGGCGGGTTCCTGCCGTTCGTGATTGCCTCCACGACTCCGAGCGGAATCGTCCAAATCACGGAAGCGACGGATATGTCGGTGAAGACTGAGCCCGTCGAGGTCACAGAGCTCGCTAGACCATCCGTTACTTACGAGGACATAGGTGGGCTCGAGGGCGAGCTCCAGAGGATCAGGGAGATGATCGAGTTCCCGCTCAAGCACCCCGAGATATTCACGCGTCTGGGAATCGACCCGCCGAAGGGTGTTCTCCTGTACGGCCCTCCAGGAACGGGAAAGACGCTCATCGCGAGGGCGGTGGCTAGCGAAGCGGGCGCCAACTTCTTCTCGATCCAGGGGCCGGAGATAATGTCCAAATTCTACGGCCAGAGCGAGGAGAAGCTGAGGGATATCTTCACTGAAGCCGAGAAGAACGCTCCATCGGTGATATTCATAGACGAGCTTGACTCGATCGCCCCCAAGAGGGACGAGGTCCAGGGTGAGGTCGAGAGGAGAGTCGTGGCGCAGCTACTGACCCTTATGGATGGCCTGACGAGCAGGGGGAATGTCATAGTCATAGCGGCGACGAACAGGGAGGACGCGATTGACCCGGCTCTCAGAAGGCCAGGAAGGTTCGATAGGGAGATTGAGATCGGGGTGCCAACCGTCGCTGGAAGGAGAGAGATATTGGAGATCCACACGAGGGGGATGCCATTCGAGGAGGGTGTGGACCTGGGGCACACGGCGGATATCACACACGGGTTCGTGGGAGCAGACCTCGCGGCGCTGGCACGGGAGGCCGCGATGAGGGCCCTGAGAAGATACCTCCCGGAGATCGAGCTTGACAAACCCATACCGGCGGAGCTTCTGGAGAAGATGAGGGTCACGGCGCAGGATGTCAGTGACGCCCTCAAGGACATCGAACCGAGCGCTTTGAGAGAGGTTCTCGTGGAGATCCCGAAGGTCACTTGGGAGGATGTCGGCGGCCTGGAGAGCATCAAGAAGGAGCTCAACGAGGCGATAGAGATGCCCATCGAGGACCCAGGCGCGTTCATCAGGCTCGGAATCAAGCCCCCGAGGGGGGTCCTGCTGTTCGGCGCCCCTGGCACTGGCAAGACCCTAATTGCGAAAGCCCTCGCAACAGAATCGAGTGCCAACTTCATCTCCATCAAGGGCCCGGAGATCATGTCCAAATGGGTTGGGGAAAGTGAGAAGGCTATCAGAATGATCTTCAAAAAGGCCAAGCAGGTCTCCCCAGCGATAATCTTCCTTGACGAGCTCGATGCGATTGCTCCGAGGAGAGGGGGCCACCACGACTCTGGGGCCACCGAGAGGATCGTGAACCAGCTCTTGACGTCCATGGACGGGCTCGAGGACCTGGAGAACGTGTTCGTTATCGCGGCGACGAACAGGCCCGATATCGTCGACCCCGCTTTGCTGAGGCCTGGAAGATTCGACAAGTTGCTGCTGATACCCATTCCCAACGAGGCTGGAAGGCTGAAGATCCTTGAAGTGCACTCGAGGAACATGCCCCTGGAAGGAGTGGATCTGGCGAGCCTGGCCAAGCGCCTCGACGGCTATGTCGGGGCAGACATCGAAAACCTGTGCAGGGAGGCGGCGTTGGTAGCCCTGAGACAGGACAAGGGCGCAGGCAAGGTGACCGCGAAGCACTTCGAGGAGGCGCTGGCCAGGGTCAGGGCATCAGCCAATCCGGAGACGGTCAAATTCTACGAAGGGCAGGCCAGCGAGATGAAGACCGCAACGTCTAAGAAGACCAAAGATGATTATAGCCCCAGCTACTACAGATAGCTGGAGATGGGATGACTATGCGCAAGTTTATCACCGAGCTGAAGGGCAAGACCGTAATGACGAATGATGGCCAGATACTCGGCATGATCGAGAACTTCTTGATCGACACGAAGACAGGCGAGCTGCAGAACGTGCTAGTGATACCCGCTGAGGAGGTCGAGCCGAGACTGTTCAAGACCGACGCCCAGGGCAGACTGATACTCCCGTTCAGCGAGATGAAGGCCGTCCGGGACGTCGTCGTGATGAGCATCGCTTGAGCTGTCAGGCACAGTTCTTTCAATTTGAACCAGGAGCTGCACAGGAATCTGACTCCCAGAGTCAGCCCTTTCAGTCTCTCTTCGGTCCGCCGAACACCTCGTAGCTCACGATCTTCTTGAGTGGCTTCCGGCTCTTTGACCTGTCGATCTTGACCGACAGATCGGTCTTGTCCTTGGGGTATCCCAGGGTGAGCATCGCAACAACAGAGTAGTCTTGCGGTATGTTCGCCGCCTTCCTGACTTCCTCCTCTGAGAAACTTCCGATCCAGCAGGTCCCGAGACCCTCCGCCGTGGCCACAATCACCATCTGCTGAAGGGCGATCGACACGTCGATCGGATACCATTTCGGAGACGCCTTGGTGTTTCCGCAGCCGATGATGACAACCGGGCTCTCGGCGAGGAACTTGGCATATCGGCCACCTGAGAGGGCCTTCCGCCTTTCAGGGTCCTTCACGACGATGAAATGCCAAGGCTGCAGATTTGATGCAGATGGGGAAATCCTCCCTGCCTCCAGCACCCGCCCAAGCGCATCGTCGGGAACCTGTTTTGAATCATACGATCGTACGGATTTGCGCACCTGTATAGCTTCCTGGACATCCATATCATCACTTCCTATCTGCTTGGTTCTTCATTGCCATTATTCTCGCGATCAGCTCACTCTTCGTGCCCCTTGGACTGATTCCCAAGGATGCGCAGACTGCCTCCAGCTCCGATTTCCTTCGGCCTCTGAGGTAGTTTTCGCTCATGGACTCAAGCGATACGGTGCTTGATTCCTTGCTGCCGACGAGCTCAGGAGCTGCTCCCGCAGGCACTGGCGGTGCAGATGCGGTTTCTCTCTCTGGCGTGCCCTTTGCCATCATCTTGGCGTTTGCCAAAGCGTCCTTGAACTGAGGTGCCAACCTGAGGGCTTCCCTGAAGGAAACCTGCGCCTCGTTCACCCTGCCCAGCCTCTGCAAGGCTATGCCCTCATTGTTGTAGGCTTCTGGGGTCTCCGCGACCTTGATGGACTGTTCAAAGCTATGAAGAGCCTCAGGAACGTTGTCCAGGGCGAGCTGACAAAAGCCCTTGTTGGTCATTGAGACGGTCGTTGGGACGATCACTAGCGATTCATCGAAGCAGGCGATTGCCTCCCTGTATCGATCGGACCTGTAAAGTACGCACCCGCGGTTGTTCCATGCGGCAGGGTTGTTCCTCTGTTCCTTTATGGCCCTGTCGAACTCCAGGCCCGAAGTCTCCCGCTCGCCCATCCTAAGAAGAACGACGCCCAGATTATTGTGCCCCTCGGACCTGTCGAAAGGCATCGCCTGCGTCCTCCCGAAGGAGTCGGTAGCCCCTTCGAGGTCTGCGAACTCGAGCCTCAGGAGTCCTTTGAAGTTGGTAAGCATCGCGAGGTTCTCGAGGGCGATTGCGACGTCGACATCCTCGAGCGCCTGCTTGTAATCCTTCTTCTTGGAGGCCTCCAACCCAGTCAAGGCCCGGGCTTGCCACCCGACACCAGTCTTGCGGATCATATCGTTGACCCTTGCAAGGCGCTCCGGCTCGTTCCATGTGGATAGTGCCGCGTGAAGGTTGAGCAACGCTGGGGCGAAGGCGGGGTCCGACGACAATGCGTGCTCATAGGTCGAGACCGCGATCTCCTTCTTGCCCTGGAGGTAGAGCGCGTTGGCAGTCATGGTCAGCAGCTGAGCGTTGTCTCCCTCAATCCTGAGGGATTTGCTGAGGAACACCAAGGCCTCGTCGAGCCGGTCGAGGAGTATTAACAGCACGGCCTTGTCGCCATAGACCTCCTCCACGAGTTGCTCGACCGATTCCTCCTTGACCCTGGCGACCGCGTCCTCGGACAACATCTCCTTCGACGGGGCGGCCAGGACTCTCTCCTGGGCCTTGGCGGACTCAGACGTGAAGATATCCTGGACAATCCTTGGGACCTCGACGAACCGCTCGGCCATCTTCTTGGACTCCTCCTCGAGCGCCCTTTTAGCCTCCGCGAACTCGGGATCCAACCTGATCGCTTGCTCGAACGCGGCTTTCGCGTGCGTGACCTTCCCTAGCTTCCTTGCCGTGAGTCCTTTCAGGTACCAGCTCTTGGGCAGCTCAGGCCTGATCTGGGTCATCTGTGTGAATGCCTCCAAGGCTTCCTCATACCTGCCCATCTCGTACAGCAAGCTGCCCTTGTTCATCCACGCCTCGACGTAGTCGTGCTTGAGCTCGATTGCGCGGCTATACGAGTCGAGCGCTTCCTCACCCCTGGCCAAGCTGTGGAGAGTAGCGCCCCGGTTGTTGTGTACCTTCTCCAGCCTGTAGTTGATCTTCAGGACCCGATCGTAGGTGTCCAGCGCTTCCTTGAATCGGCCGAGCCTGTGAAGTGTGGATCCCCTGTTGATCAGGGCTTTCTGCATGGTCGGACTGTAAAGAAGGGCTCTGTCATAGCACATCAGCTCCTCCGTGTACCTGGAGAGGGCGAAGAAGGAATTCCCCAGGGAGAACCAAGTCTCGTCGCTCTCGGGGAAGAGCTCGAGCGCGTGTCTGTAGCACTCCAGCGCCTGCTCGTGATAGCCCATCTCGTCGAGCGTGTTGCCCTTCATCCTCCAGGGAACGTCGTAGGCCTCATCGAGCAATATTGCGCGGTCGAAGGCGTCCAGGGCCTTCATGAAGTCCTTGTCGGCTAGGGCCTCGTAGCCCTCAGACATGATCTCCTGCAAACGCTTGTCCCCGCTGATTGTCGGCCCCAGTCTGGACTGCTCTTTCCTCATGTCCGCAGACCGCACGACCTCCTTGTCAAGATCGAACCTGCGCAGCAGAGCTGCGAGCTTTGAGCCGTCTGCCAGGCCGACGCTGCTGCTCTCCGCGTGTTTCGCCCCATCAGGCTCTATAACCGAGGTTGTCAAGATGAGCCCATTGGGAGACTCAGTGCGGCTCATGTACGAGACAAGGCTCTCGATATCGGACCTTGATATCGTTTCGTCGCGCCTCGAGAAGAAGACGACGTATTTCTTCCCGTCCGGCCTATGAAGGCAGTCGGCGATCACGAAGGTGCCCCTGGTCCTGCTGCGCTGGACCTTCAGCTCGAGGTATCCCAAGACCTTCTCGACGAGCCTGTTGAATTCCTGCTCGGAAATCTCTGAAACTGCTTTCAGTATCCGCTCATCCGAACGCTCACTGAGGATTTTGTCGATCTCCACCATCAGCTCTCACTCCCTGATGATGAGATGGCCCTAAGCCACTTGACTGCCTCTTTGTTGTTCGGATCCAGCCTCACGCTCTCCTCGAGGCATGTCCGGGCCTCGTCCGTCATGCCCAAGGCGTTGAGCGCTATGCCCTTCCGGGAGAGAGCGTACGAATCATCCTGAGAGAGCTTGAGGAACTTGTCATATGCGTCGATTGCGCGGCGGTATTTCTCCTTCTCAAATAGGATGTCGGCTTTCATGCGCCACGCCGCACTCTCACCAGGCGCCAACTGGTTGTACCTGTCGAGGCACTGGATCGCCGCGCCCCACCTGCCGAGGTCGCGCATTGTGTGCGCCTTGCCCAGCCAGGCCTGCGGAGAGTCCCCGTCGATTTGGATCGCCCTTGAGAAACTCTCGTCCGCCCCATTGAGCTTCTTGTTCTTCAACAGGGTCTCGCCCATGACGATCCATGCATCCACCAGCTTCGAATCGAGAGTCACAGCCTTGCTGAGATATTGCACGGCTGCCCCCCATTTGTCCTCCTTCTCGGCGATAACTCCCCGCCAATACCAAGCGAGGGGATCATTCCTGTTCTTGTCATAGAACAGGTGGGTCTTGGCTGCCGAAGCCTTGAGATCTCCTTTCGCGACGAGCGCCTCGATGAGGACCAAGTGCGCTTCTCGCGAGTCCGGAGCGCCCTCCAGAATATGCTCGGCTTTCTGAATCGCACCGTCGTAGTCCTCCGAGGCGAGCGATTGCTTAGCCAGCTGAATCGGAGTCGCGGATGGAAGAGCGGGCTTGGGAGGCTCGACCTTAACACGCCTCTCGGCTGGCCGAGGTGGCTGAGGTTCGGCCTTGGGTGCGGCTGGAACCGCCTCTGCCTTCGACTCCTTCTCGAGAATGTTGACTAGGTCAGCGATCTTCTGTTCGATGCCTGGCTTTCGGGACAGCATCCGCCTCCTCTCTGCGAGGACAGCCTCCTCCACCCTTCCTAGCTCACGCAGAGTCGATATCATGAGTGCGTTGGCCTCGGAGTTAATGGAGTCGATCGCAAGGGCCTTGTTGAAGCAGTCGAGAGCCTCTCCACCTCTACCCATGCCCCTGAGGACCCTGCCCTTCAGGACCCAGAGATTGGCTGACTCGCCAACCGCTAATGACTCATCGACCTTGCTCAGGGCCTCGATCTGGTTTCCCAACGCGATGAGCGCTTTCGCGAGGCCTTCAGAGATCTTCTGGTCGCTCGGGAAATGCCTCAGCGCATCTGAGAGATACGATTCCGCGCCCGCCCATTCCTGGGCATCAACTGAGAGCAAACCCAGGTTCCTGGCGGCGATCGAGTACAGCTCGTCCTTGGGACTGACCTTCGCGAAGTAGTCCTTCGCTTTGCCGATCAGGTATCTCTTCTTATCCTCGCGCCATTTCTTAGAGGCTGTCCTGAGCAGTATGCCTCGCGAGGCGCTCCAGTAGACGACACCGAGCTTGATGTACATGTCGCTCGTCGCCAGCTGGGGCAGCATCTGCTCGACGCTGTCCACCTTCTTGACGACCGAGGAGATGGTCTCGGCGGCATCATTGGTCAGAAGAATACTCTGACCGTCGAGGTTGAGAGGGACCCCAAGGTGAGACAAGAGAGCGTTACACCTCTCGAAAAACGCAGCGAGATCGTCCTGCTTGATCCCCTCGGTCGGCATGTCATTGACCGTCTTCGGAAGGTCCGCCGAGGGCACCTTGATGATATCGGAGTCACAGACAGGGCCCAGCAGCAGGGCTGCGGAGCCCTCTGACCTCATCTTCGAGAACACGCTGTTCTCTATGAGGACTGGATTGAGAAAGAACCTGGGTTCTTTGAAGCATGCATCGGCGCACCCGTCGCACAGGAGGGCGTCTTCTTCCGATGCGCCGCCGCACTTGAGACAGGGCATGCGTGACCCCCTATTGACATCCGATATGGGTTGACTAATATAATCATACCGTTGGCTAGGTCAGTCGCGCGAAATCGTCTTGGACATGTAGACGCCGCTGTTCTTGTACCCGAGCCTGCGGTAGTAGTCCCTCGCTCCGACACCGCTAGTTACCAACAGCTCTGAGAACCCTGAATCTCGGGCGCGAGACTCACTCTCACGCAGGAGGCTCGCGCCGAACCCCCTATGCTGCCAGTGCTTACCTCCTTTCTCGTCAATCGGTATCATCTGACCGTAGACGTGCAGTTCCCGGACAATGGCAGCATCGGAGCTGCGACCAGGAAACCGAAGGCGCGCGTATCCTATCAGGGAATTGAACTCCGGAAGCTCGTATGACAGGAAATGCTCGCGACCCCCTGACGCCGCGTATTCCGTTTCCTTGAGCTCGACCCTGGCGTCTGAGGGTATCTCCTTCGTCGAAGGGACATGCCCGATTTCCCGACACCTGATGCATCTGCACGGCGTGCCATCCTGGTTCATCTTCCTTATGACCAGCTCCCTGAGATGGCTCTTGCGCACACCCGCTTCGATGAGCTGAACTGGGATGTCGCGCTGGATCCTGAGGATCCTGACCCAAGGAGGAACCATCTTCTTCATCTCCGAAACGAGTTCGACAGCCGCGTCCAGGCCGAGAGGCGAATACTTGCCGTCGAGCCAAATGGCGTACAGCTCCGTACCTTTGACAACAAGCGTGGGGTAGATTTTCAACATGTCCGGCCTGAACCGCTCGTCATCGAAGAGCATTCGGAAGGATTCAAGGTCCTTTGCCTTGCTGCTGCCAGGAAGCCCGGGCATCATGTGGTAACAGACCTTGAGGCCAGCATCCTTCGCCCTCCGAGTTCCATCGACGACCTCCTTGACATGGTGTCCTCTGCGGACACCGTCGAGGACTGTATCGTCAAGGATCTGTACTCCGAACTCAACCTTGGTCGCGCCCAACCGCATGGATGTCCCGAGCTCGCGCTCTCCAAACCAGTCTGGCCTCGTCTCGACGGTCAAACCGACGCATCGCGACTGGGCTTTCTCGTTTTCCAGCTGGGCTGATACTATGTCTGCCGAATCGCGCCCGTTCATTGCGTCAAAGCACCGTTTGACGAACCATTCTTGGTAGTCCCCTGGTCGCGATGTGAACGTCCCGCCCATCACGATCAGGTCGACTTTGTCTGTCCTGTGCCCGATGGCCCTGAACTGTTCCAGCCTGGCCTTCGTCTGCCTGTAGGGGTCGAACTCGTTCATCGAGGCCCGGAGCGCTGCGGGCTCCCTCCCGGTGTATGACTGCGGGCTGTTGTTCGTCACCCCTCCGGGACAGTAAGAACACCTCCCATGCGGACAGTCGAACGGGCTCGTCATCACAGCGACAGGGGCAACGCCGCTGAGCGTTCTGACGGGCTTGTTTCTGAGGACTGGCTCAACTAGATCCCTGTACTCTTCCGGAACCCTCTCGAGGATCTCGTGGTTGGTCGGCACTCTAGCCAGCTTGTGCTTCTTGCAAAGCTGCTTCTTCAGCCTCGCGGCGTCCTCGCGAGTCGACACTTCACCGACCACGAACGCCTGCACGAAATCGTCGAAGTAATCCACGAGCAGCTCCAAGAACCAGGTCCGGATATCTAGTTATCGGAGCGAAGCTTCCCTCACTGGTACATCAAGGCGTCATAGAAATCTTCGGGCTCGTGACCTGTCTTCGGCCGCCTGCCCCGCTTTTTGGATACGTCTATTTCGGGAACCAGGAGGCGGACATAGGTCTTGTCCTCCAGGGGTTCCAGTTGAACGATGCCCTTGACGACTAGGCTGTTCAGGACACGCTGGAGCGTCTCTTTGCGCATCGACAGCTCGTCTCGGAGCTCCTCGAAGGTGATAGGATACCAGTCCTTGAGGATCTTCAGAACCCTGAGTTCCTGATCGCTGAGTTTCATGATCATAGCGGCAGCTCAGCCGTAGGAAACGGCGTTGGTCTCCGAGTCCTTCACTTCCTTCTCCTTCTCCGCCTTCAGGACGTCTATCGAGATTATCATTTGCGAGGGGATGAGCCGCAACATGCCCTTCTCCTCACCTAGCTTCTTCTCGAGCTCCATCACGAGGGCGGTATCGTGAGCGACCGCGGCGTAACCTCTGAATATCCCCACCGTCTCCATGGGCTTGTCCCTGGACTCGAGGCTCTTGATCCTATATTGGGAGCCCTGTGTCAGAACGATAGCCTCATCTTTTTTTGGCATGCTTCTCACTCCTCTTGGACGCTAACTCCTGCAGGTGATCGATTGTCTTCCTGTAGTTTTCCATCGCGACCTGGACATGCGCCTCCGTGAAATTCCAGGCCTTGCTGAGATTCCCGTACCTGATTCTGTAGCCCTTCTTCGAGCTCCCGTCAGGCTGGTCAACATTCATCTCCTCGAGGAGATCGAACCCCTTCAGCTTGTTTATGTGGCGATACACTGTCGCCTTTGTCGTTCCCAGGGAGACCGCCAGATCCTCGACCACCCAAGCCTTCTCCATCCGCCCCAGGAAGAATTCGACCAGCAGCTTGTACGGGACGCTGTCCCTGATGTCCGAAACATCAGTCTTGGGATCGTACCCCTTCGGGAAGTAGCCTACCTGATTCAGGAAAAGCATGGCCACCTCGTCGATATCGTTCAACGGCGTCAGGGGAGTATTGCTGACGACATTTAGCTCGAAGCTCATGCTAGTCAGAATCTCGTCTAGAATAGTTAAGCATTATCCTGAAATCAGTCGGGAGAGATCTCTCTCGCCCTGGCTTTCTCGAACTCCTCGTCAAGCTCAGTCAGGACCTTGCCCCTGACGGCGATGAACTCCGGGCCCGTTCTGTCCCTTGGCCTGGGCAGCCCTACATCGACAATCTCGCGGACTCTGCCAGGCCTCGCAGTCATGATGACGATCTTATCCGCGAGGAAGACGGCTTCGTCAACAGAGTGTGTTACGAACAGAACGGTTTTCTTAGTGGCTGACCAGATCCTCAGAAGCTCCTTCTGCATCAGGTTCCTGGTCTGGGCGTCCAGCGATCCGAAGGGCTCGTCCATCAGCAGTACATTGGGATCGTTCGCCAGCGCGCGCGCGATTCCCACTCGCTGCTTCATGCCCCCGGAGAGCTCATTTGGATGCGCATCCTCGAATCCCTGGAGGCCAACGAGCTCGATGAACTTGCTTGATATCGCTCTTCGCTCGACCTCAGGGATCCCTTTGATCTCCAAGCCGAATTCGATGTTCTTCCTAACCGAACGCCATGGAAACAGGGCGAACTCCTGAAACACGACTCCCCTGTCTGGGCCTGCGGAAGTGACCTTCTTTCCGTTGATCAGTACAGTCCCTCTCGAGGGCGAATCGAGGCCTGCCACGATTCTGAGCACGGTCGTCTTGCCACAGCCTGACGGACCGAGGAGGCACACGAACTCGCTTTTCTCGATCATGAGGTTGAAATCGTCGAGAGCGACGATGATCCTCCGGTCCTTGGTGAACACCTTGCGGAGGTGCTCGAGGTCGATTATCACTTCATGCCCATCCATTTGTACACCTTCTGCTCGATGAGCCCCGCAACGCCCGTGGTCAGGATGCTCAGTATGCCGATCATGAGCATCGCGGCATATGTGTAGGAGAATTCTCCAAGGTCGGAGGTCACCCAGATGAGATAGCCGAGGCCTCCTCCGCCTCTGACGGGTATCAACTCAGCCGCCACGATACACATCCAAGCGACGCCCAGGCCGACCTTCATACCTGTCATGAGGTACGGCGCGACGAATGGAAGCACGACCTTTCGGAAGAGGTCGCGCTTATTTGCGCCCAAGGCCCTGGCAGCGTCCGTCAGCACTGGATCGACACTCTTGACGCCGAACATAACGCTGACGAGAATTGGGAAGAAGGCTCCGACGAACACGATGGCGACCGGCCCCCACAGCGTTCTGAAAGCGAACATGAATACAGGCACCCAGGCGATCGGCGGAATCGGCCGGAAGAGCTCCATCGTCGGCATGCCCAGGAACTCGAGTATCCTGAACATCCCCATCAGGATGCCAAGAGGGAGAGCAATGGCGAGCGCAAGCAAAAACCCCAGGACGACACGCCCCAGGCTGGCCGCAATCGACTGTCCCATGAAAACCTCTGGTCCCGGCACCGGCTCAACAAACGACGAGAAGAAGGCCTTCAAAACGTCCTGCGGGTATGGAACGTAAGGCCAGAGCACGTTCCCGGTCTCGTGAAGGTACAGGGCGACGGCCCACCAGACGACGACAAACGAGCCCACGGAGACGAATCCAAGGAAAATCCTGAACCAATGCCCGGTCAGCCACTTGTCAATGCCATTGAGAAAGTCCGAGCCAAGGCCCATGAATACACCTCAGGAAATGGAACAAGATAAAGGGTTTGGGGCAGGGGTCTAGCCCTTCACGAGCTCGATGCCCCTTCTCTCAAGGGCGACCTTGAGGAGCAGATGCTGGATGCTGGAAACGCTAGGAGTGGCCACAGTCCTGCCGACGAGGTCATCCAATGACTGCACATCCGAGCTGGCGGATACTACTATCGCGCTGCCCTCGCTGTTGGCCTGAGCAACGATCACGGTGTCCACATTCTTGTTGATGTGGTTGATGATGGCTGGAGGCGCTCCCAGGTAGCCAACATCAACCTCGCCCAGCCCGAACGCCGTCATCTCGTCTCCTCCGGCAGCGTAACCGCCTTCGAGCGCGGGCGTGACGTCGAGCCCATAATCCTCGAACATGCTGACGCCTCCGAAGGCAGACGTGTTCCTGGCGACGACCTGAGCCATCTGATGCAGGTCCCCCACGAGATACCCCAGCCGGATTGGAGTCGGATTGAGTATTGTCGCGAAGAGGCCGACGGTCCCGGCGTCGTCAATGTAGGTGCCGTTGACATAGCTGTCGATGAAATCCGCGACGCTGTCATAACCCCTGCTGTTCAGGCTCTCGTTCGTTATGAGGGCGTCATCCATGTACATCTGCGTGAACTGCTCGAGAGAATCCCTGAAGCTGGCGTTCATGGTGTAGCCGTATTCGACGTGATCGAGGGCTTCGGTCACGACAGCCGATGAGCGCTTCGTGAAATCGGCAGCCATATTCACCAGCAGCGTGTAGTTCGCCTCGCTCTTGTGCGCGAGGGCGTCGAGTATCCATTCTGTAGCCTTGATGTGTGCAGCGACGAGCCTGAGTGTAAGGTTAGCTCCCTGATCTGACTCGAGGAAACCCTTGGCGACGACGACCACGCAGCATGGGTGATGGGGCATGATCTCGTTTGTCCACATCAGTATCTTGCCCGTTCCATCCACGACGGCGGCGGAATCGAACGGCTCCCAGGCGATGTAGGCATCGGATTCATTCGCCTCAAGCCACGATTCCATCAGGTTGGGCTTGACGTTGACATAGTAAACGACCTTTCTGCTTTCCCCCTTCCCCATGAGGAATGCTGCAGCAACGCCAGCAATGACGATGATCGCGGCCACGATAGCCACTAGAACAATTGTCTTCTTCTCCATGGTAACGACTCCAGATATCTCGATGTCAGATTCCCTATTAATTCTTTTCTCCACAGGTACCACAGAATCGATACAATTGTATAAATATATGGTCCATTATTAGTACCATGAGGATTATTCGATGGACAAAACCGCTAAGGTCATTCGTGCCGCGATGGAGTCCGACGACTCGTTCAGGAAGGCCCTTGAGGAGACGCTTGGCTCGCTCGGCCTGTCGATCCAGGAGTTCGCCAGAAAGGCGGGAGTATCACCGAGCACGCTGTACAAGATAGCGAACGAGGACAGGTCTCCCAGCCTTGACGTCCTCAGGAGGATCGTCAAAGCGGTGAGAGAGACGGAAGGACTCAGAGCTGGTAACTTCATAGCGCTGATCGTCACACGACAGATCCTTGACGAAGTGGTCGAGAGGTCGATTCAGATTGGGGATGAAACGGTAAGGGTCAGAGAGTACCCAGCGATGACAGTCGAGGACGCCATCGTTGCGGCGATCAGAGCTGAGCGAGACGGGGCTCTTGCGGTAGTCTGCGCGCCTATAGTGAGCCCGACGATAGAGAGGGTCCTGAACATACCAATAGCCACGATAATCCCCAAGGACAGCGTGATTGAAGCGATCAAGCTCGCTGCTAGGAAGTCAATGGGCTAGAGGAGCATCTCTCGTCTCACTCTGAGGTCCAGGTCGATGGAGACCAGCTCCCCATTCTTCAGCTCGGATGCCACGCCGCCGCGGCCCGATTCGTCAACGACTTCCTGGAACAGCACGAGAGAGCTTTCGAACTTAGCCAGCTTCAGCTTGTAATACCACTCGTTCTCCGGTTTCGTGTACTCCCGATATCCGAAGAGCATCTTCCCGTCAGAGACGAGCAGGACTGCTGCGGAGAACGTGTAGCTCCTGAGATCTTTGGTTATGACTGTCTTCAGCGCTGACTCAAGGCTCCCGAGCTCATCCTTTCTGTCAGCGAGCAGCATGAGCAGCCTCTCGCTGTCCGTCTGCCCCTTGGGCTTGCGCTTCGTGACGGGATCGAAGTCGTAGATTGTCCCGTTGTGCGCGAAGACCAGGTCTTCTGTCATCAAAGGATGTGTGTTCTCCATTGACACCGTGCCCCGGGAGGCAGCCCGCGCATGGGCTATGAGCACATTCGGAGCGAAGATTGACTGGATAGAGAGGATAGCAGAATCGAAGGATGGGTCCGTGTGAATCGGCCTTATGCTCTTGCCGATAAGCCTGGGAGAACCGCCCATGAATGACGCAATCCCCCATCCGTCCTTGTGGCCAACCTTCTCTTCGTTTGGGACTCTTCCAACCTCCGCGATATGCTGAAGATCACGAAGGGTTTGAATCGGAA
>Ga0315289_10002762_pt1 | contig 26804 bp, 26 predicted proteins | sample YL17G11_40_MG_FD_203452 | JGI IMG/M metagenome (GOLD analysis project Ga0315289, IMG submission 203452) | Sediment microbial communities from Yellowstone Lake, YNP, Wyoming, USA - YL17G11_40 | ecosystem: Environmental > Aquatic > Freshwater > Lake > Sediment | place: USA: Wyoming | collected...
TGAGGATGAGACGGTTCCGGGCGCGGGTCATGCCCACGTAGCACAACCGGCGCTCCTCCTCCATGGCGGCGGGGGAATCGAACGACCGGGAGTGGGGAAAGAGGCCCTGCTCGAGACCGGCCACGAAGACCATCGGAAACTCCAGTCCCTTGGCGTTGTGCAGGGTCAGCAGCGAGACCTGGGCGCGCTCGTCCACGGAGTCGGCATCCGAGACCAGCGCGGCGTGGTCCAGGAAGTCGGCGATGCTCTCGCCGCGCTCGACGGCCTCGGCGCCCGCGTTCACCAGTTCCTTGAGGTTCTCCAGGCGGGCCTCGGCCTCGGGGGAATCGTCGCCTTCGAGCATGGCGAAGTAGCCGGTGCGCTGGAGGATCTGGCGCAGGACCTCGTCCACGGGTTCTGTGGCGACCAGCGCCGTCATATCTTCGATCAGCTTGCGGAAGCCCGCCAGGGCGGCCTCGGCGCGGGCCGGAAAGCCCGGTTCGGCCAGCATGCGCTCGAGGGCGGCCCACAGGCCGAGGTCGTTCTCGAGGGCGTAGCGCTCGAGTTGCTCGAGGGTGGTCTTGCCGATGCCCCGCGCCGGGGTGTTGATGACGCGCAGCAGCGAGACGGAGTCTTGCGGGGAGAGGAGCAGCTTCAGGTAGGCCAGGGCGTCCTTGATTTCGGCGCGCTGGTAGAAGCTGAAGCCGGCCACCACGTGGTAGGGCCGGCCATAGCGGCGGAGGGCGTCTTCGATGTGCCGGGACTGGGCGTTGGTGCGGTAGAGGACGGCCACGCGGTCGGAGGAGTCCCGCAGCAGGCGCTCGATCATGTCAGCGATGAAGAGGGCCTCGTCCTCGGCGTCGCGGGCCTCGTAGAGGCCGATGCGCTCGCCGGCGGGCGCGGCGGTCCACAGCGACTTGCCCAGGCGCTGGCGGTTGTGGGCCACCAGGGCGCTGGCGCCCGCGAGGATGCTTTTGGTCGAGCGGTAGTTCTCCTCCAGGCGGATGGTGAGCGCCTCGGGGAAGTCGCGCTCGAAGTCCAAAATGTTGCGAATGTCGGCGCCGCGCCAACTGTAGATGGACTGGTCCTCGTCGCCCACCACGCCAACGTTGCGGTGGGCCTCGGTGAGCAGGCGCATCAGCTCGTACTGGCTGCGGTTGGTGTCCTGGTACTCGTCGATGAGCAGGTGGAGGATGCGCTGGTTGTAGGCGGCGCGGGTGGCCTCGTCGTAGCGCAGCAGGCGGACGGTCTCTCCCAGCAGGTCGTCGAAGTCCAGGGCGTTGGCCTGGCGCAGCAGGGCCTCGTAGAACTCGAGAAGCTCGGCCAGTTTGCGGGTTTTCTGGTCCTTGGAAGCGAGCAGGTCCGCGGGGGCTTCCTGGTGGTTCTTGGCGTGGCTGATGCGGGACTGGGCGGTGCGGTAGGTCATGAACTGCTTCTCGTCCAGCCCCAGGCGGCGGCAGGCGGCCTTGATGACGGCCAGTTGCGCGTCCTCGTCGTAGATGGTGAAGTTGCGGGTGAAGCCGGGGCGGAGCTCGGCCAGCCGCTGGCCGTCCCGGCGCAGCAGGCGCACGCAGAAGGAGTGGAAGGTCGAGACGGTCAGGCCGTGCAGGGAGTGGCTGCCGGCCAGCAGGGCGTGGACCCGCTCGCGCATCTCGTCCGCCGCCTTGTTGGTGAAGGTGACCGCGACGATGGCCGTGGGGGGTACCCGGTGGGCGTCAATCAGGTGGGCCACGCGGTGGGTGATGACCCGGGTCTTGCCGCTGCCGGCACCCGCCAGGATCAGGAGCGGTCCTCCGACGTAGGTAACGGCCTCTCGCTGCTGGGGATTGAGCCCGTGAAGGAAGTCCATGAAAAAAGGCGGCTAAGAAGTCGATTCTAGCATGGCGGGCGGGAGACCCTGGCGCGGACTTGGCGGGGATGGGCAAACCCTTGTAACCTAACAGTTTGCTGGTACGCCATTCTGGTTGAGGGACGCTGAGGCCCTTCCGGATGCCGGCACAGGCCGTGGCATGCAGGTTGATTTCGAGCTCATCCGTCGCGCGCGCGAGGGCGATGAGGCCGCCTTCGGGCAGGTGGTACAGGCCTACCGTAAGCGGATTCTCGGCACGATCGCCCGGCTGATCGGGCGTCCCGAAGACGTCGAGGATGTGGGTCAGGAGGTCTTCTTACGGCTGTATTTCTCGCTGGACCAGTTGCGGACCCCAGAGATGTTCGAGCCGTGGCTCTACCGGCTGACGGTGAATGCGGCCTACGACTACCTGCGGCGGCAACGGCGGCGGCCGGAGTGGCGGATGGCGGACCTGACCGAGCAGCAGGTGCTGATGGCCGAAGCGGACAGGAGCAGCCGGCGCGAGCGTGTCGAGCAGGACCGGCGGCGCCTGCGGGAGATGGTGGACGCCCTGCTCGGCGCGCTCTCCGAGCAGGACCGGATTCTGTTGACCCTGAAGGAGATCGAGGGGCTGTCGCTGAAAGAGCTTGAAAAGATCTACCGGGTGAACGAGAATGCATTGAAGGTGCGACTGTTCCGCGCCCGGCAAAGGGTATTGAAGGCATACGGGGGCTTGGCTGCGGCAGGCGGGCAGGCCCCGCGGGAACAGATGGGGGGTTAGATGTCGAGGCAAGAACCGGAGGCGCCCGGCGGGAAGCTCGCGGCCGAGCTGTCCCAGGTGTTCGCAGGCTACCGGGAGGCTTTGCCGGATCCGGAGCCCAGCGCCGATTTCATGCCCGGACTGTGGCGGCGCATCGAGGCTCGCCAAGGCTCGGCGCGCGACCTCAGGCGCCTGGCGCGGGGCTTTGTGACCGCGGCCGCACTGGTGTCCCTGCTGATAGGCATCTTCCTGAGCCTGCCCCAAGGGCGCGGGTCGGCCTTTTACACCAACACCTACCTGGAGATCGTGGCGGCGGATGAGGCGCAAGGGGACCCCGACGACGTCGAGATGGTGCGGATCGAACGCATTTCCTACGAGATAACGCGATGAAACCTTTCCGGCTCTCGGTGCTCATCTACCTGACGCTGGTGTTCTTGAGCGGCGTGGTGGTGGGCGTGCTGGCGCACCGTTTCTACACGATGCAGGCGGTGAAGGCCAAGGCGGGGCCGCCCAGCTCGGAGGACATGCGGCGCCAGTACGTCGAGGATCTGCGGACACGCTTGAAGCTCCGCGACGAGCAGCTCCTCCGGCTCACCGAGATCCTGGACGGCGCGCGCGACCGCTTCCACGAGATGCGCAAGAAGTGGGCCCCGGATGTGCGCGCCATCCAGGAGGAGCAGACCCAGAAGATCCGCGGCATCCTGGACGAAGCGCAGCGGGCCGAATACGAGAAGATGCGCCAGGAACGCGACCAGCGGCGGCACCGCGGCGGGCCTGGGCCTGGACCCGGGCCTGGGAGGCGGCCTTAGGCCGGCGGAACCGCGGCCGGCTTCGGCGCCTTCGCCGTGCCGTACTTCCGCTGGAACCGCGCGATGCGGCCTTCGCTATCGATCAGCTTCTGGCGCCCGGTGAAGAAGGGGTGGCACCGGGAGCAGATTTCCACGCGGATGTCTCCCTTGTGGGTGGAGCGGGTGCGGAAGCTGTGCCCGCAGGCGCAGGTGACGTTGATTTCGCTATAGGCAGGGTGAATCCCGGCTTTCATGAGACCAGCAGAACCTTTCCAGTGGGACTAAGACCCCAGTATACCAGAGCCGTGGGCCGGTGTGCCGGGTGGCGAAGGAACGAAAAACCCCCGCGCCGCAGGAGGTGCAGCGCGGGGGCTTGGTAGCCGAAGGGTGGGCCTGCGGCCCATCCGTACCCCAGTGAGGCGGCCGGTCCGCGGGAGCAGTGGCCTCGTCACTGACTTCGAAGCCGGCTACGTTAGAGCCGTCGCTTCAAGTGTCAACCACCTCACGGGTCTTACTACTGCCAGATGACATTTGCTGAACCACCTCCTTTCTCAGTGATGCCCCCATGGTAGACGGGAACGTGCGGCTTGTCAATGGCGGAAAGGCCTGGCCCTCCCCCAGTTTTGGGACTCTTGGAGGGGGGAGGAAGCTCCGGATTCGTCAGGGCGGAAGGACCGGGGGCAGCGGAACTCCGCGCCCGCCCGTCAGGCGCGCCACGAATGGGGGCAGCGATGAAGACGATCGAACTGCCCGGGGACGTGGACGAGCGCCACCGCTAGTAGAGGGCCGGTTCGATCCTCTCCTGGCGGGCGCACAGATGGTCGAGGGCGGCGGTGCAGTGGTCGAAGTCGCCGCGGAGGGCGCGTGGGAGGGCCTGGATACGGGAGGAGAGTTGCGGTTGGGGACGGTCTCGACGCAGCACGTCGAGAAAGGGGAAGATCCGTCAGGGAGCGGCGGGGTCACCCCCGCCGCTCGCGGAAGAAGCGCGGGAGCAGCTCCAGGCACTCCGCCGCCAGGATGCCCTCGGTGACCTCGAGGCGGTGGCTGAGCAGGTCGGAGTCGGCGATGCGGAACTTCGAGCGCACGCCGCCGAAGCGCAGGTCGCGCGCGCCGAAGACCAGCCGCTTCACGCGCGCCGCCACCAGCGCCCCGGCGCACATCACGCAGGGCTCGAGCGTCACGTAGAGAACCGCGTTCTCCAGCCGGTAGTTGCTGATGGCGGCCGCCGCCTCTCGGAGCGCCAGGATCTCGGCGTGGGCCGTGGGGTCGGAAAGCGCAATCGGAGAGTTGTATCCCCGGCCGATGATCGTGTCACCCTCGACCACCACCGCCCCGACCGGCACTTCGCCTGCCTGCTCGGCCTCCCGCGCCAGCTCGAGCGCCTTCCGCATGAACTCTTCGTCGCTCACCTGAACCAGTGTAAGCCGAACTGGCCGCCCCACGGCGGGGTTCGCCGGTAAACCGCCGCCCTTGGCCGGAAAGGAGAGGAACCCATGGCCCCGGGGGATTAGCCTGGTGCTACGGTGGAGGTGAAGCATCATGCAAGACACGAACAGAAATGCGCCGTGCTGCTGTGGCAGCCCGTCCGGCTCCGGCCTGGTGGCCGGCGTGATCATCATCGCGGTGGGCGTCATCCTGCTGCTGGACCGGTTGGGAATCGTTTACGCGCACGACATCCTCCGGTACTGGCCCGGCATTTTGGTGGCGATCGGCCTCTATAACCTGCTCGAGGGGAGGTGTGCCGGCCACCGCGTGATCGGCGGCGTGTTGACCGTGGTGGGCGGCCTGCTCCTGCTAGACAGATTGGATTACGTGCACGTCCGTTTCTGGGACCTCTGGCCGGTGATCGTCATCGTGGTCGGGTTGCTCCTGTTATGGCGGGCCATCGAGTCGCGAACGGGGCCCTCCCTGCCGCCCGCCTCTTCGGTTTCCCGGCTGAACGAGTGGGCCGTTTTCGGCGGCGTCGAACGCCGCATCAGCGCGCAGGATTTCGAAGGCGGCGAGGCGTTCGCCATGTTCGGGGGAATCGAGCTGGATCTCCGGGAAGCGGCCATGAAAGGCAACCAGGCGGTCATTCAGGCCAACGCCATCTTCGGAGGAGTGGAAATCCGGGTGCCCGAGAACTGGCTGGTCACCATCCAGGGCGTGGGCATCTTCGGCGGCTACGGCGACAACACCCGGCACCCCAGACGCGGCGCCGCGGACGTCAAAGAACTCCTCGTGCGGGGCGGCGCGGTGTTCGGAGGCGTGGACGTGAAGAACTGAGGTCGCGCCGTGCATCCGCTTCTGGCTGGCATCGGAAGGCTGGGCCTTTACCTGCTAGCGTGGATTCCGCTGGCCGGGCTGCTGGTCTTTCTGACGGCGGGCCCGGGCATGCTGGGGGGGTGGGAAGCGCTGACGGTGGTGGCGCCGCTGTGCCTGCTGTATGCCTTCGTGTCCCTGGCGGCCTGGTACCCGTGCCGCATGCTCCCGGTCGAGCGCACCGGACTGGTGAGGCTGCTCGCCAGCCACCTGGCCGCCGCGGCCGCCGCCAGCGGTCTCTGGATCATGGCCGGCTTTGCGCTGGCGCAAGGACTCTCCGGGCTCTCGGTTTTCCGGGGACTGGATCAGCGTCTGGAGCCGCGACTGCCGCTGCTGTTCGGCCTGGGCGTGCTTCTCTACCTGCTGTCGGTGGCCTTCCACTACCTGCTGCTGGCGGTCGAGGCTTCGCGGGCCGCCGAAGCCCGCGCGGCCGAGGCGCGCGCCCTGGCGCGGGAGGCCGAGTTGCGGGCGCTCAAGGCCCAGGTCAACCCGCACTTCCTGTTCAACAGCCTTAACTCCATCAGTGCCTTGACCTCGATCGACGCCGTGCGGGCGCGTGAGATGTGCGTGCGGCTGGCCGACTTCCTGCGCTCGACGCTGGGGCTGGGCGACAAGACCAGCGTCCCGCTGGCCGAGGAGCTTGCCCTGGTGCGCAGTTTTCTGGCCGTCGAGAAGGTGCGCTTCGGAGCGCGGCTCAGCGTCGAGGAAACCATCGAGGAGGAGTGCACCCGGTTGCTGGTTCCGCCGCTGCTACTGCAACCGCTGGTCGAGAACGCCGTCAATCACGGCATCGCGAATCTGGCGGAGGGCGGCTGGATTCGCCTCGAAGCCCGGTGCGCCGACGGCCGCCTGGTGGTGGTGATCGAGAACGCCTTCGACCCCGAGGCGCCGCCCCGGCGGAGCAACGGAGTGGGCCTCGCCAACGTGCGCCGGCGGCTGGAAGCGCGCTACGGCCAGGATGCGACCCTCCAGGTAGGAGCCACCGGCGATCGCTTTCGAGTCCGGCTCTCGCTGCCTGGCGAAACCGAGGTCGAAACGTATGAGCCACGGGGCTGACAAGAAGATCCGCGCCGTGATCGTGGACGATGAGGAGCTGGCCCGCCAGCTTATCCGCGAGATGCTCAGCGCCCATCCGGAGGTGGAAGTCGTGGCCGAATGCGCCAACGGGTTCGAGGCGGTGAAGGCCATCACCGAACTCAAGCCCGACCTGGTGTTCCTGGACGTCCAGATGCCCAAGCTGGACGGTTTCGAGGTGCTAGAGCTGACCGGGACCGACATGGCGGTGGTCTTCGTGACCGCCTACGACACTTACGCCATGCGCGCCTTCGAGGTCCACGCCGTGGATTACCTGCTGAAGCCGTTCGCGGCGGCCCGCTTCGCGGCGGCCCTCGCGCGCGCCGCCAGCCGCCTGGGCCGGCAGTTGCCGCCGCCCGCGGAACTGGCCCGCGCCGCGCGCCCGCCGTCGCAGTACACCGAACGCCTGGGGGTGCGGGACGGCGTGAAGGTGCACCTCATCCCCGTGGCGAAGCTCGATTACGCCGAGGCGCAGGACGACTACGTGGCCCTGGCCAGCGCGGGCAAGAAGTACCTCAAGCAGCAGACGATCGCCGGCCTGGAGGCCGCGCTGGATCCTGCGCGCTTCGTCCGCATCCACCGCTCCTACATCGTCAACCTGGAACGGGTGACCAAGATCGAGCCGTACCGCAAGGACAGCAAGCTGGCCATACTGACCGACGGGACCCGGCTCCCGGTGAGCCGCTCGGGCTATGCCCGCCTGGCGGCGCTGCTCGATGAGAGAGGCGGGTGACACATGGGACGTTACCTGACGCTGATCCTGAAGAACAGTTGGCGGAACAAGCGGCGGACCCTGCTCACCGTCCTGAGCATGGCCGCCTCGCTGTGCCTGCTGGGCGTGGTGATGGCCATGTACCGGGCCTTCTTCCTCCAGCCGGCCTCGCCCGCGGAGGCGCTGCGGCTGATCACCCGCAACCGGGTTTCGCTGGCCTTCCCCATGCCGTTGTATTACCGGGAGAAGATCCGGCAGATTCCCGGGGTGCGCGAGGTGGGCGTCTCGCAGTGGTTCGGCGGGGTCTACAAGGACAGCCGCGACCCCAGGAACTTCTTCGCGCGCCTGGCCATCGAGCCCGACCAGATCTTCGCCTTGCGGGGCGAGATGCAAGTGCCGGAAGACCAGCAGCGCGCCTTCCGCGCCGAACGCACCGCCGGCATGATGGGGCGGCCGCTGGCCGCGCGCCTGGGCCTGAAGCTGGGCGACCGCATCACCCTGGTGGGCGACATTTTCCCCATCAAGCTGGAGCTCACGCTGCGCGCCCTCTTCGACGCCCCCGTCGGCAACGAGGTCCTCTACTTCCACTGGAAGTACCTGGAGGAAAGCGTCTCGGCGGGCCGGCGCAGTTGGGGCTTGGCGGGGACCTTCAGCATCCTGGCCGACAGCCCCGAGGCCGTGCCGCGCGTCGCGCGCGCCGTGGACGAGATGTTCCGCAACTCGGACGTGCAGACCAAGACCGAATCCGAGCAGGCTTTCGCGCTCAGCTTCCTGAAGTTCCTCGGCGACCTGAAGGCCTTCCTGCTGAGCATCAGCGCGGCGGTGACCTTCACCATCCTGCTGGTGTCGGCCAACACCATGGCCATGTCGGTGCGCGAGCGGATTCACGAGGTGGGGATTCTCAAGACCCTCGGCTTCACCCCGGGCGCCATCCTGGGGATCATCCTGAGCGAGGCCGTCATCCTCGGGCTGGCCGGGGGCCTGCTGGGGCTGGGCGTGGCGAGCCTGCTGTGCGGCGCGGTGCGCAACGGCCCGTTGGCCTTCGACGCGCTGCGTAGCCTGACCATCCACCCGACGGTCGCCCTGGCGGTGCTGGCGGCGGCGGCGGGAATCGGCCTGCTGAGCGCGCTCATCCCCGCCTGGAGCGCCTCGCGCACCGCGATCATCCAGGCGATTCGTCACACCGGCTGAGGAACCAACCATGGCCATTCCGCTGGCATACAACCTCCGAAACCTGGCGGTGCGAAAGACTACCACCGCCATGACCGCCCTCGGCATCGCCCTCACGGTGGCCGTTCTGGTGGCCATCCTGGCCCTGGTGGAGGGACTCCGGGAGGCCTTCCGCGCTTCCGGGCATCCGCTGCACGTCATGGTGCTGCGCAAGGGATCGGAATCCGAGTTGGTCAGCAACTTCAGCCGCGCGGCGTTCCAGGACGTCCGCGCCAAGGCGGGCATCGCCCGGGCCCCGGGTGGCCGGGCGATGGCTTCCCTGGAGGTCGTCACGGTGATCAACATCGCCGGCGCCAGCAACCCGGAGGGCACCAATGTGACCCTGCGGGGGCTTTCTCCGGTGGGCCTCGAGATGCGGGACGCGCGGGTAGCAGCCGGGCGCTGGTTCTCCACCGGCCAGCGGGAAGTGGTGGTCGGCGCGACGCTGGCCCGCCGCAATCCCGAGGCGGGCCTGGGGAAATCACTCCGCTTCGGAAGGGGCGACTGGCGCGTGGTGGGCGTCGTGGATACGGACCGGGCCACCGCCAGGAACGAGATCTTCGGCGACGTCAACCAGGTCAGCGCCGACTTCAACCGCGTCGAGGTGCTCTCCTCCGGGCTGCTGCGCGCCGTGGATGCGGCCGCCCTCCCAGCGCTGATCCGCGACATCAATGACGACCGGCGGCTGAACTGCTCGGCGCAGACCGAGCTCGACTACTACGCCTCCCAGACCCGCGCGGGCCGCCCCATTCAGTACGTGGGCATGGTGGTGGCCATCATCATGGCGGTGGGCTCGTGCTTCGCCGCCATGAACACCATGTACGCCGCCGTGGCCCGCAGGGTGCGCGAGATCGGCACGCTGCGCGTGCTGGGCTTCTCCCGCCTCAGCATCCTGCTGAGCTTCTTCGCCGAGTCTCTGTTGCTGTCGCTGCTGGGCGGCCTGCTCGGCTGCCTGCTCGCTCTGCCGCTGAACGCCGTGACCGCCGGGATCGGCAACTTCGTCACCTTTAGCGAGGTGGCCTTCCGCTTCCGGGTGACGCCCGCCATCGCCGCCACGGGCGTCGGTCTGGCGCTGCTCATGGGCGCCCTGGGCGGCTTGTTTCCGGCGCGCCTGGCTGCCCGGAAAGAGATTCTGACCGCACTCCGCGAGATGTAGAGACATGGGAACCGACCTCAAAGATCTGCGCATCGACCGCGCCGACCGCGGCGCGAGGCTGTCGCCCCTGGCGAAGGCCGCCATGGGAGCCGCAGCGCTCCTGGCCCTGCTCGGCCTGACCGCGGGCGGCTACTCGCTGGTGCGCGCGCGCGGCGCCGCCGAGGTGGAGGTGATGCGCGTGGCCCCCACTAGCCCCGCGGCGGCCGGCCCGGCCGTCATCCTGAACGCCAACGGCTACATCGTGGCGGCGCACAAGATCCAGCTCAGCTCGAAGGTGATGGGCAAGGTGGCCTGGATCGGCGTGGACAAGGGCGACAAGGTCCGCCAGGGCCAGGTCATCGTGCGGCTGGAGGACGAGGAATACCGCGCCCAGCTCGAACAGGCCCGCGGCCAGTTGGCCAGCTTCGAGGCGCGCCTCGAGGAGATGCTGGCCGGCTCGCGCCCCGAGGAGATCGCCGAGGCCCGCGCCAATCTCGAGCAGGCGCGCGCGGATCTCGACAACGCCCGCGTGAACCTCGAGCGGGCGCGCAAGCTGGCCGCGGACGCCGTCGTCTCGCGCCAGGCCCTGGACGAAGCCCAGGCCCGGCACAACGCGGCCGCCGCCAGAGTGGACTCGCTCCAGAAACGGCACGAGCTGGTGCGGCTGGGCCCGCGCCGCGAGCAGACCGACGCCGTGCGCGGCCAGGTGCGCCAGGCCCGCGGCGCCGTCAGCTTCTTCGAGACCCAACTGGCCAACACCGTCATCAAGGCGCCCGTCGCAGGCACGATCCTCGAGCGCGCCGTCGAGGTGGGCGAGTTCGTCACCACCAGCTTCGTAGGCGAGCGCGGCGCCAAGGGCTACGTCGTCACCCTGGCCGACCTGGACGACCTGGAAGTCGAGCTGGACATCAACCAGAGCGACTTCGCCAGGCTCGCTGCCCGCCAGCGCGGCTGGGTCACCACCGACGCGTACCCCGACCGCCGCTACGACGGCCTCATCCGCCAAATCTCCCCGGAAGCCAACCGTCAGAAGGCCACCGTGCAGGTCAAGGTGAAGATCCTGAGACCGGACCAGTACCTGCGGCCGGACATGAACGCCAGCGTGGCCTTCTACTCCGCGGAGCGGCAGGAGGCGGCCCGGCCGCTGATCGTCGTTCCGGCCTGGGCGGTGCGCGAAGGTGCGGTCTTCGTGCTCCACCAGGGTAGGGTTCTACGCCGGACCGTGACGACCGGTGGGACTACGGCCCAGGGCATCCGCATCGAGGACGGGCTGATCAGCGGAGAGCAGATCGTCGTCAACCCGCCGGCCGGACTCAAGGACGGTGACCGGGTCAGGGCAAGAGAGCACTGAACACCATGAGCCAGATCATCATCGAGACGCGCGGACTACTGAAGGAGTTCGGCCACGACGGCGTGCACGTGGTGGCGCTCAAGGACATCAACCTGACGGTGGCGCGGGGCGACTTCATCGCCCTGATGGGGCCCTCCGGGTCCGGCAAGTCTACGCTGCTGCACCTGATCGCCGCCATGGACCGGCCCACCGCGGGCGAGGTTGTGGTGCTGGGTGAGAACCTGGCCGCGCTTACCGAACGGCAACTGGCGCGCTGGCGCAACGAACACATCGGCTTCGTCTTCCAGACCTTCAACCTCATCCCCGTGCTGACGGCGCTGGAAAACGTCGAGCTGCCGCTCAAGCTGACGCGCCTGAAGCGCCAGCAGCGGATCGAGCACGCGATGACGGCACTCCAGCTGGTGGGCCTGGAGGACCGCCTCGATCACCTGCCCCGGCAGCTCTCCGGCGGCGAGGAGCAGCGCGTGGCCATCGCCCGCGCCATCGTCACCGACCCGGACCTGCTCCTGGCCGACGAGCCCACCGGCAACCTGGATGCCGCCTCCGCGCAGGAGGTCCTCACCATACTGGCGCGTCTCAATCGGGAGTTCGGCAAGACTGTCCTGCTGGTCACCCACGACCCCCACGCCGCCCGCTGCGCCGCCCGCCTCCGCTGCCTGGAGAAAGGCGAGCTGCTGCCGGAGGGCCGGACGCCGGGGGAGTGAGGATCAGCGGGACAGTACACTCAATACACCGTTTTCGCAGTCTCGGGCAGACTCACATCCAGCGGAAAACGGGGAAAGAGTGTACTGTCCCGGATATGTCCGGACATGGGTCCGACCTGCCGAGTGATTATCGGCCGCCCCGGAAGCAGTAGAATCGGAGAAGTCAGGATCTTCCGCCATGGCCGGTTCCCAGCGCTTCGCGGCTCGCGCCCGGCGCGACGTCAACCGCGACACCTTCATCCACGAGTGGCCCGAAACCGGCCTCATGGTCTTTGACAGCCCCTTCGACCCGCCGCCCTCACTGCACCTCCGAGAAGGCCGCGTCGTGGAGCTGGACGGCAAGCCGGAAGCGGACTTCGACATGCTCGACCGCTTTATCGCGCGCCACGCCATCAACCTCGCGGTCGCCGAGGCCAGCATGGCCATGGACGCGCCAGCGCTGGCGCGGCGGCTGGTCGATATTGCGACGCCCCGCGCCGAGGTGGTGCGCCTCGCGAGTGGCCTGACGCCCGCCAAGATCGTTCAGGTGGTCAACCGCCTGAACGTGGTCGAGATGATGATGGCCCTCCAGAAGATGCGCGCCCGGCGGACGCCCTCCAACCAGGCGCACGTCACCAACCGCAAGGAGAACCCGGCGCTGCTGGCGGCCGACGCGGCGGAAGCCGTCGAGCGCGGCTTCGCGGAACTGGAAACCACGGTCGGCGTGGCGCGTTACGCCCCGCTCAACGCCCTGGCGGTGCTGATCGGCTCGCAAACCGGGCGCGGCACGGCGTTGACCCAGTGCGCCGTCGAGGAATCCCTCGGCCTGCGGCTGGCGCTGCTGGGCCTGACCACCTACGCCGAGACGCTCTCGGTCTACGGCACCGCGCAGGCCTTCCGCGACGGCGACGACACCCCCTGGTCGAAGGCCTTCTTGGCTTCCGCCTACGCCTCGCGCGGCATCAAGGTGCGCTTCACCTCGGGCTCGGGCTCCGAAGCCCTGATGGGACACGCGGAAGGCAAGTCGATGCTGTATCTGGAGACCCGCTGCCTGATGACCATCAAGGGCGCCGGTTCGCAGGGGGTGCAGAACGGGTCGATAAGCTGCATCGCCCTGCCCGAGTCGCTGCCCGGCGGCGTGCGCGGCGTGCTGGCCGAAAACCTCATCGCGGCGGTGCTCGACCTGGAGGTGGCCTCCGGCAACGACGCCATGGCCTCGCACTCCGACATCCGCAAGAGCGCCAAGCTGATGCTCCAGTTCCTGCCGGGCGCCGACTTCGTCTTCTCCGGCTACAGCTCGATGCCCCGCCAGGACAACCTCTTCGGCGGCGGCAACTTCGACGCCGACGACCTGGACGACTACAACGTCCTCCAGCGCGACATGCAGGTGGACGGCGGCCTGCGCCCGGTGCGCGAAGCCGAGGTGCTCGAAGTGCGGCGGCGCGCGGCGCGGGCCGCGCAAGCGGTGTTCGCGGAGCTGGGCCTGCCCCCCATCCGCGACCCCGAGGTGGAGGCGGCCGTCACCGCCTACTCGAGCGACGACCTGCCGGACCGCGACGTGGTGGCGGACCTGGCGGCCGCGGAGCGCTTCCTGCGCCGCGAGCTGAACGGCGTGGACGTCATCCGGGCGCTGGCGCGCCGCGGCTACCGCGACATCGCCGGGAAGATCCTCACGGTGCAGAAGCTGCGCGTCTCGGGCGACTACCTGCAAACCTCCGCCCTGGTGTTGCCGGGCGGCAAGGTGCTGAGCGCCATCAATGATCCCAACGACTACCAGGGCCCCGGCACCGGCTACCGCCTCAGCGCCGAACGCCGCGCCGAGATTGCGGACATCCCCCAGGCCCGGGACCCGCGCGCCCTCGGCGCTGTGGCGGAAGGCCCGCTACTCGAACTCGAAGAGCTCGGCCCCGCCCGGCCCGGAGAGGATCTCCGCGAGATCGTCATCGCCGTGGGCCCCGCCTTCGGGGCGGCGCTTCAGGCCACCTTGCTCGGCCTGCCCCACTGCCAGGTGCTCGCGGCCCTCATCGCCGGCGTCGCCGAAGAAGGCCTGAAGGCCCGCCTGGTGAGGATCTGCCACACCTCGGATTGCGGTTTCATCGGCCATGCCGGAGCGCGCCTGAGCGGCTCGGGGGTCAGCATCGGCATCCAGTCCAAGGGCACCACGGTGATTCACCAGCGCGACCTGGAGCCGCTCAACAACCTCGAACTTTTCCCCCAGGCGCCCAGTCTGACGCTCGAATCCTACCGGGTCATCGGGCGCAACGCCGCCTGCTACGCCAAGGGCGAGCCGGTGATGCCGGTCCCGGTCCGGATCGACAACCTGGCGCGCCTCAAGTACATCGTGCCGACCACCATCCTGCACCTCAAGGAGACCGCGCAGGTGGACCCCGCGAGACCGCCCCAGGAGGTGCGGAGGCGGCATGCCTGACTACCCGCTGGCTGAGAACATTCCCGAGCGCCTCAGGACGCCGACCGGACTGGCCTTCACCGACATCACGCTGGAGGCGGTGCTCGACGGCAGGGTCGCCCTCGAGGACCTGCGCGTGACCGCGGAAGCGCTCCAGCTCCAGGCCCAGATCGCCGCCTCCGCCGGCCGGCCGCAACTGGCCGAGAACCTCCGGCGCGCCGCGGAACTGGCTGACGTGCCCGAGGAGCGCATCCTGGAGATCTACCACGCGCTGCGGCCCGGCCGCGCCACGCGCCGCGGCCTCGTCGAGCTGGCCGCAGAGCTGGAAGCGCGCTACGGCGCCGCCCGTTGCGCCGCGCTGCTCCGCGAGGCGGCGGAACTTGCGGCGTAGGACCGCACCAGCGGCGCAAGCGGTTTCGCCTGCGCCGCGGCAGGCCGTCACTACGGCCCGAACAGCGAGGTCTCCTTCGCCGCGGGCCACGGGCCCTGGGTCATCACCAGTCGCAGGAAGACGATGCCGCCCAGCACGTCCCGGTGGTAACTCTTGCGCTGCTCCATGTCCCGGGCGGTCATCTGGGTCTGGTGGCACTCGAGGGCGCGGTCGGACGCCAGGTCGGCTTCGCGGGCGTCGATCTCGGTGGTGACGAAAAGATCGCTGGCCGTCCGGTGCTGCCGCCGCCCGTCCGTGGCGCCGGCCACCAGGGGGATGCGGGACTCCGGGTAGACCAGGTAGTAGAGTTTCTTGGGCCGGTGTTGCAGCCGCTCCTGCTCCTGAAACACCTCGGTGGTGACGACGCTGGTAATGCGGTGGTCGATATGGCCGCTGATCCCGTCCGCGCCGTGGGTGATGATCACGTCGGGCTGGATCTGGTTGATGACCTGGCGCAGCCGCCGCGCCACTTCGTCCATAACCAGCGTGGTGGCGAGCCCCTGATCGAAAAAGCCGAAGGCGAACGGAGGTGGGATGCCCAGCGCCTTCGCCGAACAGCGCAGTTCTTCTTCGCGGGCGGCGCCCAGCTCCGGGCCCGCCGGGATGTTGGCGTGCGTCGTGACACCGAGCTGCCCGCTGGTGACGGTCACCAGGTACACGTCGTGCCCTTCCTGGGCGTACTGGGCCAGCAGCGTGCCGGTGCCCCACCAGACCTCGTCGTCGGGATGCGCAAACACCGCCAGCACGCAGCGTTTCTCAGCGGCCAGCAGCCACTGCGCCAAGACCAGCGCAACGACTGAAATGCGTGCAACCATAAGGACCTCCCCATACCCTCAACAGATCATCCAGTCCACGCCTGCTTTCTTCAGCGCGTAGCCCACCTCGCGGAGGTAGTCGCCGTAGCCGACCAGCCAGTGAAAGCCGCGCAGCTCGCGCCGCAGCCGGGCGACGTCCCCCTTCACCGCCACTTCCAGTTGCGTCCGGCAGATGGGGTAGAACGGGGTGTTGACGATCTCCCCGCGAAAACCCAGCCAGCGCCGCCCCGCGAAGTCCGGGTTCAGCACCGTGACGGCCTGGCCCGTGCGCATCTCGACCTTGGGCGCGGCGCCGTAGTCCGACTCGTAGTGGGTCAGCACCCGCACCGGTTCGAGGTTGCGCCCGTCCATGCGCCGCGGCGCGGTGCAATGCGAGACCGTCACCACGCCGTTATAGGGGAACGAAGCGTTGCACAGGAACACCGGCTTCGCGGAGATGTAGTGCAGCAGGATGCCCGCGGGAATCGCCACGAAGTCCGACTCGCAGAAGGCCAGGCCGCCCTCGTCATTGAGCACGCTCAGCGGCAGGCAGCCCGTGGTGCGCGCGATGGGCATGATGGTGCTCATGCACTGATGGATGGTGATGGCATCCGTGCCCTGCTCGGCCAGGATCTCGCGGAAAACCTCGGTCAGCAGAAAGGCGCGCTCGAAGAACTCTTGCGTGGTCTCCAGGCGGACGCCCTGGTCGCCGAGGTAGCGTGCCGCCGCTTGCCGGGCGCGCTTCAGCAAGGCGGCGTCGCCGGCGGCCGGCTTGAGGCGGGCCTCGAGCTCCGGGTAGGGAACGCTGCGGATGTCCAGCTTCCAGCGTGCCCGGGCGCGGTCCGGCGCCGTGGCGCCGTCGGCGCCCCAGCCGCCGGCCGGGCCGATAGAGACGATCCGCTTCCCCAGCGTGTTCTTCAGGCCATAGAGCGCGCGCAGCCGCCAAAGCACGTCCGCGAGGCTGTCCACCACCACGTCCTCGACGTCCATGCCGGGCTGCCCGTACTCGTCCCTGGTCTTCCGCAGGAAATGGGGGTGCACGCCGATGTACATGTAGTAAATGCGCCCGGAGCGGTGCCGCACGAAGACGAGGTTCCACTTGTCGGGCCGCGCCAGGGCATCCATCACCCCGCGGTCACGCCCCGCCGCGTACATCAGCAGAACGTCGTGCGTGCCGGCGGTCACGCGCCCCGCCTCCGTGGTTTCGTGAACCGTCACCAGCGGGAGGATCTCCAGCGGGAACTCCGCGCGGGCCTGCAGGCCCTCCAGGTCCTGCTGGATGCGCGCGCGCTCCTGGACCGCCTCTTCCTCGGTGTGAATCTCCGCCGAGAAGCGCCAGCTCGTGGCCTCCCGCCTGGTCTTGAGCTGATGGACGAAGACCGGTTGGAGGCACAGCGGCGTGGGCGCCTGGGGCGCCGCGCGGGCGACCAGCGGCGCCGCCCTCCCGGCGAGGCCAGCGCCCGCCAGCAAGCCCCGCCGGCTCATGCCACCACCGCAGAAAGAAGCCGAGCAGCAACCTGTTTCCATGCCCGGCATCCTACACCGGCACCACGGGCTGTGTAAAATCGTTGGTTGCGCCTACTCGCACCTTGGCTCTGTGTGGCTGCCCTGCTTCCCGCGGTGCCGCTCTCCGCTGCCACCCGCAAAGCCCGCGCCTACCCCATGGAGCGCCCGCCCACGCTGGACGGCCGCGTGGACGAGCCCGCCTGGCAGAAGACGGAGCCGGTCACCGGCTTCATCCAGCAGGAACCCCACGAAGGCGAGCCGGCCACCGAGCAGACCGAGGTCCGCTTCGGCTTCGACCACGACCACCTCTACATCGGCATCATCTGCTTCGACTCCCAGCCCCAACACATCGTGGTGACGCAGAACCGCCGCGACGCCTCCCTCACCGACACCGACTCGGTGCAGATCCTGCTCGACACCTTTCACGATCACCAGAGCGCCTTCATCTTCGGCACCAGCCCCACCGGCATCGAATACGACGGGCAGGTCTCGAAGGCCGGCCAGGGGCGCGGCGGCGTGGGGTCGCCGGCGCGCGCCGGCGGCCAGGGCAGCCGGAGCGGCGGCGTGCAGCGCGGCGGCGCCACGGCCTTCAACCTCAACTGGGACGGCGTGTGGCGCGTCCGCTCGCAGATCACCGCGCGGGGCTGGGAAAGCGAGATGGTCATCCCCTTCAAGACCCTGCGCTACCAGCCCGGCAGCAACCGCGGGTGGGGATTGAACCTCACGCGCAACCTGCGCCGCCGCAACGAGCAGTCTTTCTGGGCGCCGCTGACGCGGGCTTTCTATTTCACGCAGGTCGAGCTGGCCGGCGAGTTGGAGGGCCTCGAGCTGGAGGTTCACCGCAACCTGAAGCTCCTGCCCTACGTGCTGGGCGGCCTCAAGCAGAACTACGAGCTCGCCGCTGACCCGTCGAAGATGGCGCGCACCGCCGGGCTCGACGCCAAGTACAGCCTCACCCCCAGCTTCACCCTGGACGCCACCCTCAACACGGATTTCGCCCAGGTCGAGGTGGACGAGGAGCAAATCAACCTCTCGCGCTTCGACTTGTTCTTCCCCGAGAAGCGGCCCTTTTTCCTGGAGAACTCCGGCACCTTCGAGTTCGGCACCCCGCAACACGTCGAGCTTTTCTTCTCGCGGCGCATCGGCATCGACCAGGCGTCCGGGGAGGAGATCCCCATCGACGCCGGCCTGCGTCTGAGCGGGAAGGTGGGCCCTTACCAGGTGGGCGCGCTGAACATGAAGACCCGCCGGGTGGGCGGCGTGGCGCCCGCGAACAACTTCAGCGTGCTGCGGGTGAGCCGCGAGCTGCCCAATCGCTCCTCGGTGGGCCTGATCGGCGTGAACCGCCAGTCGCTCACCCGCTCCGCGGACACCGCCGCCTTCAACCGCACTTTCGGCGCGGACGCCAATCTCGGCGTGGGCCGCTTCGGCAACTGGTTCAACTACGTGGCCAAGACCCAGACCCCGGGCTTGAAAGGCAGTGATCACGCCGCCGCCTCGGTGCTCGAGTACGACGACAATCGCCACCGCGTGGACGCCAGCTACCGGGAGGTCGGGCACCACTTCAATCCCGAGGTGGGCTTTGTGGAGCGGGTGGGATACCGGAAACCCACTTTCGGCTACCGCCACACCCGTTACCCCGAGGGCCAATACCTGCGCAGCATCGCGCCCCACTTCCAGTGGAACCGCTGGTACACACTGGGCGCCCACCAGAAGGAATCCGGCTTCGAGCACTACCACCTGGACTCGCGCTGGCAGAACGGCGGGCGGCTGGGCATCGCGCTGAACCGCAACTTTGAGCGCCTGGACGCGCCCTTCGAGATCGCCACCAACGTCAAGATCGCCCCAGGCGGCTACGGCTTCAGCGAGGTGGTCGTCAACTACATCACCGACCCGACCGCAACTTTGTTCGCCGACGGCAACTTCGCCGCGGGCAACTTCTACGCCGGCGCCATCCGCACCATCAACTTAAACGGGGGCTACCGTCGCGGCCAGAACGTGACCTGGACGGGCGGCTGGCTGCGCAACATCATCCGTCTGCCCGAGGGCGATTTCAACGCCGACCTGGTGGGCCTGCGCTTCAACTGGTCCTTCACGCCCAAGCGCTACCTGCAGGCGTTCACCCAGTACAACCGCCAGAGCAAGGAGGTGAGCGCCAACATCCGGCTGGCGATCCTATCGACTTCCAGCACCGGCCTGTTCGTGGTGTACAACACGCGCGGCTCCACCGTGGATTTCCTCGACCCGCACGAAGTCCACCGCCGCACCCTCAGCCGCGCCCTGCTGGTCAAGTTCAGCTACCTGCTGGATTTTTGACCCGGGCCCCATCATCATCACGCGGCGCGTTACCCTGGAGGACATGAGCGTGAGGTACCACTTCAAACCCGCGGACCTGTTGCGGGGCCTCGGCCCTGAAGAAATGGGTCTCGCGTACACCTATGTTCAGCGCGTGGAGTTGGCCGGGCGCCAGACCGAGATTGACACCGGGGATACCGAGGTCTGCCTGGCTGTGGTGGAAGGCCAGGCGGGCTACGAGCTCGCGGGAAGCCGCGGGACGGCTCCGGCCAAGGACATGCTGTATGTGCCGCGGCGCAGTGTCCTCACTCTCTCGGCCAGCGACCGCGCCGTGGTGATGCGCTACGGCGCCCCGGCCCATATCGATACCGGTTTCGTGCACATCCCCTTCGCCCGCATCGACGCCGACCCCGCCCGGCACGCCGTCTATGGCCGCCGGGAGAACCATTCCCGGCGCAACGTCTGGCATTTTATCGGCGATGACTTCAACGCCTCCAGGCTTATGATGGGCATCTGCCGCAGCGAAACCGGCGGGTGGACCTCCTGGCCTCCCCACGAGCACGGGGAGCAGCGCGAGGAGGTGTACACCTACATCGACATGGGCCGCGCCTTCGGCATCCAGTGCGTCTATGAGGACATGCGCGATCCCCTGGTGGTGGCCATGGTAACCGAGGGCGACATCATCTCGATACCGCGCGGCTACCATCCCAACGTGGGTTGCCCGGCCGGAGTGATGTCGTTCATCTACTGCATGGTGGCGCGGACCCCGGGCCAGCGGCAGTTCATGGACCTCCGCATCCAGCCGATCTACGGCGACCGGTTCGAGTGAGGGCTCTCGATTGGCAGCGCCAGGCGCCGGCGCCTTCGCCGCTTACGAGTCCGCCCGCCGCGGCGCACCGGTGGATATCGCCGCGTTCCTGAGAAGCTCCCGGAAGTAGGTCCCGCCGGAAGCGCTGGGCTGGGAGAGCAGCACCAGGGTGGCCGTGGCGTCGGCGCGCGCTCTGTGCAAGCCCTCCATCCGGATGCCGTGATCCCGCAGCAGATTCCCCAGGCCCCTGGACCGGTAGCCCTTGGCTCGCCAGTCGATGCCCTCCATAGTGCACAGCCAGGGCTTCGAGCGGCAGGCGGGGAACAGGCGTTCCAGGAAGGGACGGTCGAAGGCGCTGTTGTGCGCCAGCAGTAGCCGTGCCCGCTCGAGGATCCCCTTGACGCGGGCCTCGTCCAGTTGCCGCCCCCGCAACTGCTCCGGGGTCAACCCGTGCTGGGCCGCGGCATCCGGGTGGATGGGCACCGCAGGCTCGCGCAAACCCACGTACTCGTCCACGATGCTCTTGATCTCCTCCGCCGCGGGATCGTAAGCGAACAGGATGACGGCCAGTTCGACCACTTCCTCCCGGTACGGGTCCAGCCCGGTGGTCTCGACATCCACGACGGCCGCCAGCTTCCAGGCATGGTCCAGGGAGTCCGGCGGCAGGGAAGGCACAGCCTCGCGGCCCATAGTCCTGGTATAGCATGACAATTAAGAGACGCTATCGCGCGCTGCCCCGCGGCAGGCGGCGCACCCGGACCGAGCGCTGCGTGATAGTGACCGCCGCCCCGTCTGCCAGCGGGGATGCGGCCTCGTCCAGGCCCAGCTCACCCACGTGCACGGCATCGAGGCCGCGCTCTCTGAGGAGGGCTGCCGCGGTGCGCCGCAGGCCTTGGTCCAGCCGAAGCCTAAGCAGAGCCCGGCCTGGGTGAACATCCAGCCGCGGAAGTCCTGCCAGTCCGCCGCCGCCACGCCAGCTTTCTGGCGGCGAGCCAGGATCTTGCCGCCGCCCGCCGCCGGCCAGGCCCCGAAAGACCAGCCCGCAGAAGCTGTCAAGGAATGGGGGGCCCACCGCTCGCTGACGCTCGCGGCTCCCTAAGCCGTTGCGGACACAGGAAGCAGCAACCCAACCACGACCGTGAGGGAGTGGTCCCGGCCATTCCTTCCCAGCTCCCGGCGGGCTGGCAGGGGAGTTGCACCGTAGAGGGCGCCATGCTGGATCCGATCGCCCACAGCCTCGAGCGTTACATGGACGTGCTCAGCGCCCGCCAGCGGCTGGTGGCCTCCAACATCGCCAACGCCGACACGCCCGGCTACAAGACCCAGGACGTGGACTTCCAGACCGAGTTCCGCAGCTTGGTCGAGGGCGGGACGCCCCACCCGGTCGAGGTCGCAGGTCTCCAGACCCGCAACGACGGCAACAACGTCAACCTGGACCGCGAGGCGCGCCTGCTGGCCGAGAACGCCCTGCGTTTCAACCTGGCCTCGAATCTCCTGCGGTCTGAGATTCGCATGGTCCGCTCCGCCATCCAGGAGGGAAGGAATCTATGAGCCTGTTTTCGCTATTGTCGGTCAGCGCCTCCGGCATGGCGGCCCAGCGCACGCGCGCCGCCGTGCTCACAGAAAACCTGGCCAACGCCGACACCACGCGGACTCCCGAGGGCGGCCCCTACCGCCGCAAGGACGTGGTTTTCGCCAGCCAGCCCATGTCCACCTCCTTCGCCGACCTGTTCGGCTCCGTCGTCACCGCCACGGAAACCGGCGTGACCGTGGCCGAAATCGTCGAGGACGCCCGCGAACCCGAGAAACGCTACCTGCCGGGCCACCCGGACGCGGACGCCGACGGCTACGTGGCCTACCCGCGCATCAACCCGGCCGAGGACATGGTGGACCTGATGGGCGCCACGCGCGGCTACCAGGCCAACGTCGCGGCCATCTCCGCCATCAAGGATATGATCCTCCGCTCGATTGACCTGCTACGGTAGCCACCATGCCCCACCCCATCTCCCCCATCTCGACCACCCCGATCCTGCCGCCCCGCGTGGCGTCCGTGGAGAGCCGCCCGAACGGCGACTTCCAGAGCGTCTTGACGGACGCCGTGCACGGCGTGGAGAGCCTCCGCCACACGGCCAACCGCAGCGTCGAAACCTTCCTGGCGGGGGAAGGCGAGGAATTGCACCGGACGGTCCTGGCCACCCAACGGGCGGAACTGGCCTTCGATCTGTTCCTCCAGGTCCGCAACAAGGTGGCCCAGGCGTATCAGGAAATCATGCGCATGCAAATGTGAGGTGCAGCCGCCCGCTGGCGGGCGGCGCCAGAACCCGCTAGGCCGCTCCCATGGATCAACTGAAGAAACTGCTTGAGAGCCTGAGCCTGCGCCAGCGCATTACGATCGTGCTGGCGGCGGCGCTGGTGGTCGCATCCCTGCTCGCCGTCACGAGCTGGCGGCGCGAGCGCGACTACCGGCCGCTGTACACCGGACTGAACCTGGAGGACGCCGGCACCGTGGTCGAGAAACTGCGCGCCAGCGGCGTCGAGTACCGCGTGTCCGAGAACGGTTCCGTGGTGCTGGTGGCCTCCGCCCAGGTGGCCGAGACCCGCCTGCGCATGGCCGCGGCCGGCCTGCCCAGGAGCGGGCGCATGGGCTTTGAACTGTTCGACAAGACCAACTTCGCCATCACCGACTTCGCCGAGCACATCAACTATCGCCGCGCCCTGGAAGGGGAGCTGGAACGCTCGATGATGTCGCTGGCCGAGGTGCAACAGGCCCGGGTGCACGTGACCTTCCCGAAGGACTCGATCTTTCTGGAGTCGCGCCAGCCCGCCAAGGCCAGCGTGATGCTGCGCCTGCGGTCCGGCGCGCGCCTGTCGCCGGCCAGCGTGGTGGCCGTGGCCCACCTGGTGGCCAGCGCGGTCGAGGGCCTGGCGCCGGAGGCGGTTGCGGTGCTCGACATGAACGGCACCCTGCTGAACCGCCCGCGCCGCCCCAGCTCCTTCGACGGCGAAGAGCCCTCCCAGGCCATGCTGGACTTCCGCCAGCAGATCGAAAGGGACCTGCTGGCCAAGATCAACGCCACCCTGGAGCCGCTGCTGGGACCCGAGAAGTTTCGCGCCGGGGTCTCGGTGGACTGCGACTTCTCGGGCGGCGAGCAGAGTGAAGAGACCTTCGATCCCAGCCGCTCGGTGATGGCCAGCTCGCAGAAGACCGAGGACCTCAGCGGGCAGCACGCGGCCTCGGGCGCGCCTGGGACGGCGTCGAACCTGCCCCGCCCGGTCTCGCGTCCCAGCGGCAGCGGCGTGGGCATGACGCGGCGGACCGAGAACATCACCTACCAGAGCACCCGGATGGTGCGGCGCGTCCGCCTGCCGCAGGGCGTCGTCAAGCGCGTCTCGGCGGCCATCCTGGTCGATCACCACCTGCGCTGGGAGGGAGCCGGCGCCGCCGTCAAGCGGATCCTCGAGCCTCCTTCGCCCGAGAAACTCAAGACCATCCGAGACCTGGTGGCAGCCGCCATCGGCCTCAGCCCGGACCGCGGCGATCAACTTACGATCGAAGCGCTTCCTTTTGAGGCGACCGTGAACCTGGAGCCGCCTCCGCCGGCGCCCGCTCCGCCGCCCGCACCGGCGCCCGCCGTTTCCATGCCGCCCTGGCTCGAGCGACTCCTCCGCCAGACCACCGTCGTGATTGCGGCGGCCGCCGGCGGGGCTGCGCTGCTGGTCCTGCTCGTGGCCCTCTGGTGGTGGCGCAGGCGACGACGGCGCCTGGCAATGGCGATGCAGGCTGCCCTGCCGCCCGGCGCCGCCCAGGGCGCTCTGGGAGCCGGCCAGTCGACCGAACGTGCGGGCGAGGAACTCGAAGCCAGGCTTGCCGAACAGGAAGCCACCCGGGAGCGCCAGGAACTCGATGCGCTCTCCTCGATAAAACTGCCGAGGGCCACCACCAAGAAAGCTGAGGTGTTCACCAAGCACCTGGTGGAGGTGGCCAAGAAAGACCCGGTGGGTACGGCCCACGTCCTCAGAACCTGGCTGCGGGAGCGGGAGCGGTAGACGCGGCCGCGAGAAACGGCCCGCCCGACCGCCTGCTAACGCGCCCGGCTAAGTTCAGCGCCGCGAGAGTTAGCGAGTGGTCCGGCTACAGCAAGCACCCTAAAGTGCCCTGCGGTTCCACCGATAGTTAGCTCGTACAGCGCTTCTCCGGAGTCAATAGCGGTGGACGTTCTCATGGTCGATGACTCGGCGGCTATCCGCAAAGTCCTGCAACGGGTACTCAGGCAGGCGGCCATTCCCCTCGAGCAGGTCCATGAAGCCGCGGACGGCCCGAAAGCCCTCGAGAAGTTTAAGGCCGAGAGGATCGACCTGGTGCTGGCCGAGATCCATATGTCCAAGATGGATGGGCTGGAACTGCTCGGCCGCCTCAAGGCTACCGACGAGTGGAGACACCCGCCTGTGATCCTGGTGACTACCGAGGGCAGCCAGTCTAGGGCCCTGGAGGCCGCCCAGTTGGGGGCGGCCGGCTACGTTCGCAAGCCGTTCACCGTCGAGCAGATCCGCCGCGCCTTGCACGAGTTCGTTTGAGTCATGCTGGCCAGCGACCAGTTTTGTGGCGGCGGGCAGGTTGTTGGCGGCCCGGCCTGCCCGCGGCGGGCAAACCCGCCAGATAACTTGCCTGCTGGCAAGGAGTTACGGAGGGTTCCCACTGGCAGAGCACGTGCCACGCTACAGGCAGGTCGCTTCCCATGATCGTTAACGTCGCGGTCAATCAAACTACGGGACCGCAAAAGGCCGCTACCCTGCTGGTCATCCTCGGCGACCAGGTCAGCGCGGAAATCCTCAAGCAACTGGACGAGGACGAAGTCCAACTGATCAGCCGCGAGGTGGCGCGCGTCGCCTCGATCACCTCCGAGCAGTGCGAGGGCATCCTGCAAGAGTTCCATGAGATGAGCGTCGCCCGCGAGTACGTGCTCAAGGGGGGCGTTGACTACGCGCGCAAGCTGCTCTTGACCGCCTTCGGGTCGGAAGCGGCCAAGCGACTGCTGGACCGCCTGATGAGGACCCTGGACAGCGAGGTGGCCAGCTTCGACGAGTTGCAGAAGGCCGACCCGCAGCAGTTGGCCAGGTTCATCCACAACGAACACCCCCAGATGGTGGCGCTCATCCTCTCCCACCTGGACCCCTCGCAGGCCGCCGCTCTGCTCACCTCGCTGCCGCAGGAACTGCGCGCCGACGTGGCCCTGCGCATGGCCCGCCTGGACCGCATCTCTCCGGAAGTCATCAGCAAGATCGCCGGTATCATCGGCCAGAAACTGAAGGCCCTCGGCGAATTCAGCAGCGAATCCTACGGCGGCGTGCGCGCGGTCGCCGAGATGTTCAACCGCATGGATTCCGGCTCCAGCAAGGATCTCCTGGACAAGATCGAGCAGCAGGCCCCCGACCTGGCCGAAACCGTTCGGCACCTGATGTTCGTCTTCGAGGACCTGCTGCTGATCGGCCAGAACGGCATCAAGGAGCTGCTCTCCAAGATCGACCGCAAGCTGCTGACGGTGGCGCTCAAGGGCACCAGCGAAGAACTGAAGAAGCACTTCCTGGAATGCATGTCCCAGCGCGGCGCCGAGATGGTGCGGGAGGACACGGACGCGCTGGGGCCGGTGAAGGTCAAGGAAGTCGAGAGCGCCCAGCAGCAGATCATCGCGGTGGTCCGCCAACTGGAGGCCGAAGGCGTCCTGAACCTGCGGGGTGCGGTGGGCGAGCAGTATGTCGTCTAGAGTGCTGCGGGGCGCCGCGGCGGCGCCCGCTCAACCCATGCGGTGGCCCGCAGCGCGGCCGGGCGGCGCAACGCCGGGGCCGGACACGCCCGGGACGCTCCCGCCGGCCGCGCAGGGCCAGCTTCAGGCGCGCCTGGCCGAGCTGGAGCAGACAGCCCGGCAGCGGGAGCAGGAGGCTCACGAGCTGGGGCTGCGCGAGGGGCGCGCCGTGGGCGCCGAGGAGGCCGCGGCCCGCCTCGAGCCAGTGCTCGAGCGCCTGTCCCGCTCCGTCGAGGAAATCATCGGGCAGCGCCAGCGCTTCCGGCGCGAGGCCGAGGAAGACGTGGTCAAGCTGGCCCTGGCCGTCTCGCGCCGCATCCTGTACCGCGAGCTGAGCATCGACCCGGACGCGTTGCTGGGCGTGGTCGAGGCCGCGGTCAAGAAACTCGAGGCCCGCGAGGTACACCGCCTGAGGGTTCATCCCGCCGACGCCGCCATCATCCGGAAGCACTTCGAGCAAGTGGCCCGCCTGCAGACCATCGAGGTGGTGGCCGACGCCGGCCTCGAGCGCGGCGCTGTGCTGTTCGACACCGCCCGCGGCGCCCTGGACGCCTCGGTCGAGACGCAGCTCCAGGAAATCCAGCGCGGCCTCTCCGACCTCATCCAGCGGGGGCGCTAGTGTCCTGCTTCGCAAGCGCATCGACACTGGTAGGGCGTGGGGCAGGCCACCCAGAGGTTACCCGGCCGGCCACGCCGCAGGCGAGACCGCCTGCGCCACCTGGCCGCCCACTGCCCAAGGACTTGCGCAGCCGGGGGCTAGCATGACCGAGCCCCTGGATCTTCAGCGTTACCTGGCCGCCCTCGAGCGCCTGGAGGCCTACCGCTGGGCGGGTACCGTGGTCGAGCTGGTGGGCCTGCTGATCGAATCCGAGGGGCCGGCCGCGGCGATGGGCGACTTCTGCGAGATCCACTGCGCCGACGGGCGCCGCATCCGCACCCAGGT
>Ga0315289_10002763_pt1 | contig 26798 bp, 23 predicted proteins | sample YL17G11_40_MG_FD_203452 | JGI IMG/M metagenome (GOLD analysis project Ga0315289, IMG submission 203452) | Sediment microbial communities from Yellowstone Lake, YNP, Wyoming, USA - YL17G11_40 | ecosystem: Environmental > Aquatic > Freshwater > Lake > Sediment | place: USA: Wyoming | collected...
ACGAGCTTTTTGAGGTCCGGCTGGCGGGCGCGGCGGAGGGGCCGATCTCGGTGCGGCCGGCCCCCGGCGCGCGTGCGCGAATCGACGGCGGGTTGGCGGTCATGAGTCCCTCGGCGAACCTTTGGCTTCGGGACCTGGAGGTCTTCGTCTCGGAGCCGGTGCCGGAAAAGCCGGTCAGCGCCGGCTCCAGCCCCTCAGACCTCCAGCGCCCCAACGGCGGTCTCCACATGCACGGGGGCAGAGACTGCAAGTACATCAATCTCATCATCCACAACTGCAACCAAGCGATAAGCTGCTGGGTGGGCGAGACAAATGCGGAGATCTACGGCTGCATCATGTACGGCAACGGCTGGCTCGGCGTCGATCGCGGCCACGGCCACTGCATTTACACCCAGAACGACCAGGGTGTGAAAACCATTTCCCACTGCATCATGACCTGCCGCTACGATGGCAGCTACACCCTGCACGCTTACGGCTCCGAGCGGGCCTACGTGAACAACTATCTCGTAACGGAGAACATCTGCTACGCCCCCGGCCCTTTCCTGATCGGCGGCGGCCGGCCCAGCCACGGCATCCGCGTGTATGGCAACTATCTCTACGGGATTGATATGCGGATCGGGTACGGCGCACCTGCGAACGAGGATTGCGACATCCGCGACAACGTCATTGTCAACGGCCGGCTGGAAATCGACCGCTACCGCAAGGCGGTCCAGCAGAACAATCTCATCGTCGCCAAGAATGACCCTCGGCCCGCGCAGACCAAATCCGTCCTGCTTCCCAACCAATACGACCCGGACCGCGCTCATCTGGTCATCTACAATTGGGACAAGGTCGAGACCGTCGAGGTGGACGCCGGCGGGTTCGCGAAAGACGGCGATGTCATCGAACTGTTCGACCCCAAGGACCTGTTCGGTACCCCGACGGCGGCACCAACGCGCCGCAACGGCATCATCCGTGTCCCCATTCACGATGAATTTACGGTCTTTCTCGTCAAGGTCCGCCGGGGCTAATCGACTTCCAGGGGACATGGAGGCACCGGAGGATCGCGTGTTTTTCCGCATGCAGAATAGGCAATTCCCTGCTTGCGAAGACCTCTGTAAAACGGAAAATGGTATCCGTGAAATCGACAATGCACAGATGGCTGCGCATCGGGCTGATTGCCGGTGAACGGAAAGGAGTCCTCGCCGAGGCCATTCACAGTATCCGTCAACGGTTTGGGTTCCCGAACGAGACGGAGGACGTTGGGGTTCCTGCGACGGTCCACAGGATGGTGTCGCGATAGAGGTGATCGTATGAACTGGGGGGCCGCGCCGGGCAAGTCGGAGCCTCGGCGCGGCAGATCGCGATCGGATTTGTATGAGGGTCGTGAGCAGGGAGGCTTGCGGCCCTTTTGCAGATTCAGTCGATCTCCATAAGAAAGACGCTCGTGTCCGCCGGCCCGTCGGCTTTCTGTTCGACGACGCGTATCGGCGCGCCTGGCTCGGCCGCCACGAGGACTTCGATGTCGTCGCCTTCGAAGACCTCCGCCGTGTAGGTGACTTGCACCGAGCGTACCGGCGGGGCGTGGCCGAGGTGGCGGTGCAGACCATCGAAGGCCCAGCGGACGTATTCCGTGTTGTTCACGTGCCCGTTGAAATCCAGGGCGCTGAAGGGCACCGAGATCGTGCCGGCGTTCGCGTACGGTGCCGGCATCCTCTGCAGCCGATGGAGTTCCGCGCGCAGAACCTTCAGACTGGTGGGCGGCAGATTCAGGTCCATGCGGCTCAGGTTTCTCGGGCGGCTGCCGTGCTTGTCGAGGATCATCCACTCACTACCGGCGCGAAATAGCTCGCGGCCGTCCGCGCCTTCGCCCACGAATTCTCGCGCGGCGGTCAGACGCGTGCAGCCGCTGGGCCACGTCCGGATGGTCAGGCAGTCCCTCCAGCGCGGCATGGCCGTCATCTCGAGGCGGAGATTCAGCAACACCCAGAAGCAATCCCATTGCGCCAGATCGGCAAAGCCCACGCCGAGCTGCTCCGCGTGTCGGGCGGCAGTTTCCTGCAGGTACTGCATGAGAGCATTCGGCTTGATGCAACCATCCGGCCGGCAGTCGAACGCTTCCACGATGAACCGGTCTTCCCTGGGGTCCACGGCCACTCGTCCTTCCCGTGCTCACGCCTGCCGCAGCCGGTAGCTGAGGTGCTGCACATCATGGCTCACGCCCTGCAGACGGCGGGTCAGGTGGGTGAGTTTCTTTTCGTTGAAGGTCGTCTCGGTCAGCTCCTGCCACTGGCCGTCCTCATACTTCATCTTGAAGTCCCGGACCCGGACCGGACAGGTGGTGCTGCCCTCATCGATCTGCCAGTTGCCGTGGATGAGCAGATTCCTCAGGTCGCGCGTGGCCTCGATGCGTTTGAGCGTCCCTTCGAGTTGCTCCAGGAGAGAACCGTCGCCCTGCAACTTGTACCGGGCGATGTGCTTGATCTTCCGCAGCAGCACCGAGAGGTTCAGTTCGTGGATCAGAAAGGGGCCGATCATCGGGCTGTTCTCCGCGAGCAGCAGCTCCAGCAGCGACTGAAGCTGGTGTTCCAGCGTGGCAAATTGGACGGTGAGTTCACCGATCTTGGCGAAGAGCTTGTCTTTCTGCATGTCATCCTCCCAACAGGGCATACCCGTAGCTGTCAGAGTCGTCGACAAATCCGGCAACAGGCTAAAACGCCTCTTTACATTTGGCAAGACAATCTGCTTAATAGGGGACGATTTACGGAGACCTTATGGATTGAGATCGCTGCTCACCTCTGACGCTGTGCGTCGTCGTATGTCGGGGCCGCGCATCGAGCATGGAAGGGTAGAAAGGTCAACTATGAGGCAGGTGGTAGCACTCGGACTGTGGTTGTCGGTGGCCATTCTGTGGGCCGGTTGCCAGACGAAACCTCCGCAGGTGAAGGAGTACGACCGGCCGTTGCCGGCGGGGCAATTGGCCCTGCGCAAGATCACCGATCCGAACCAGATTCCCGATTTCGCCCCGGGCTGGCGAGACTTGGACGGTCTCAAGACGGCGCTGCGCAACAGCCTGGACTACCTGAACAAGCCCTCCAGCGCGCAATATTTCCCCTACGGGGACATCAACCGGGACTTGGCGGTCAAGACCCTGGGGACATTTCTGGCGATCGCCGATTCGGGCGCCCGGACGGATGAAATCAACGGCCTGATCCGCTCCACGTTCGATGTGTACGAGTCGGTGGGCTGCGACGACAAGGGCACGGTGCTGTTCACCGGGTACTACACGCCGATCTTCGGCGGCTCCCTCGAACGGACGACGCAGTTCCGGTATCCCCTATACCGGACGCCCGACAATCTGGTGAAAGGGCCGGACGGCCAGGCGCGGGGCCGCCGCGGCGTCGATGGCGGAATCACCCCCTATCCGCCCCGTGCCGTGATTGAAGACTCCGGCATGCTCAAGGGACAGGAACTGGTATGGCTGGACGATCCCTTCAAGGCCTACATTGCCCACGTGCAAGGCTCGGCCAAGATCCGGCTGATGTCCGGCCAGATCATCACGGTTGGGTACGCCGCCAATAATGGGCACGAATACCAAAGCATCGCCAAAATGCTGATCGACGAAGGCCGGATTCCGAGCGACCGCATGAGTCTCGGCGCCATGATCGACTACTTCAGCAAGCATCCCAACGAAGTGGACAAATACGTGCGGCGAAATCCCCGGTTTGTGTTCTTCCAGTTAGGCGTAGGCACCCCACGCGGCAGTCTAAACGAGCCGGTGCTGCCGTGGCGGACGATCGCCACGGACAAGACGATCTTCCCGAGGGCCTGCCTGGCCTATCTCTCCACGACGCTGCCGCAGACGACCCTCAATGATGACATCGCCAAGAAACCCTACGGCGGCTTCGCTCTCGACCAGGATACCGGAGGCGCCATTCGTGCCGCCGGGCGGTGCGACATCTACATGGGCGAAGGCGACCAGGCCGGTCGTCTGGCCGGCCAAACCTATCAGGAAGGCCGGCTCTATTACCTCTTTCTCAAGCAGTGAGATAACCCCGTGAGTCGTTTCGTAATCTGCATCAACAACGAAAGCAATCCCGCGGGTCTGATTCTGGGCAAAGTCTACCGCACATTGCCCGACGCGTTAGCGAAGGCATACAACATGCTACGCGTCATCGACGAGGTCAAGTCCGAGCCTCATGGCTATCGCTACCCTACATTGATGTTCGCGTCCATTGAGTTGCCGGAAGCGCCTGAGCCGGCTCTGATGGACCCACCTGAGGAGACTGCATAATGGAAAGTAACGGAGTACAGGGGAATCATTGGGTGGCCTACTTCGACATTCTGGGATTTGAGAATATGCTGTGTGACTTCAAGAGGAAGTTCCCCTGTTGTCTCGACCTATTTGTGAAAAACCATTACTGGGATGTGCTGGATGCCATGAAGAAGGAAACCGCCTATTGCCCAGATGTGGTCTCCCTCGCGTGGTTTTCAGACTCCTTCCTGCTCTTTTCCCGCGATGATAGCCTCAAGTCATTCGCCTGCGTTGCATCGGCAGCCGGCGGTTTCTTCAGGGAGGCGGTCGGCCAAATGATGCCGCCACGTGGAGCACTCGGCTTCGGTGATTTCTACGCGGACGTAGCAAACACCATATTCGTCGGAGACGCTCTGATTGATGCTTACCAGTACGCCGAGCAGCAGGATTGGATTGGCCTTGTTATTACGCCAAGTGCGTACAAGGCACATGAGCAATTCCATGACAGCAGTCTCGTACGTGATCGGGATTTTGTCGAACATGAGGTTGTCTTGAGGGAGAACGCCTCTGAACGCCTCTACGCCTACAGGCCCGACACCAATTGCGACTTTCTCGATCACATGTTGGACCAGATTCGCCAGATGCAGAGTTCCGCGAAGCGTGATCACCCTGTTGAATACGAACAGAAATATAGGTACAAGTATGAACGTACCATACGCTTCTATGAAGAAAGCCCCCGCACCGGTATCAGGACTACCTGGCGCAAAATGGGTACGAGATAGGGGCTTGACTGCAACCGGGTGCCGGGTGCCATGTCTACGCTTGCGTAGGCATGTTCCGTCCGGGAGCCACACATGCTTACGCAAGCGTAAGCATGGCACCCAAGGCTGAATGACGGTGCCTGTAGCCTGACAACAGCGTGATGGCTTGCAGCCCGCGCTGAACGCTCACTTGCCCTGTTTCCTGGCGTCCTCGACCAGCATGTTGCGCAGGTAGAAGTGCAGGTTGCCGTTCCAGGGCTTGGTGCAGATGTCGATGTCGCCGTCGCCGTCCACGTCGGCAGCTTTGGCCTCGTGACATTCCTTGCCTTCGAGGAGCACGTGCTCCTGCCATTTGCCACCCTTGCCGTCGGTGTTCTCCCAAATGAAGCACTTGAAGGGGGCTTGCGAGAGGGGGCCGCCGCCCGAATAGGCATCCAAGTCGCCGTCGTTATCGAAGTCCGCCACCGCCAGCGAATGGAAGTCCAGCTTCGTGTGGTCCGCCGAGATCAGATGGCATTGCCAGGTCTGGGCCTTGTCGCGGTTCTCGAACCAGAGGACCCGGGCATCGACCGCGTCCGCTTCCGCCTCGACGATGTCGAGGTCGCCGTCCTTGTCCATATCGCAGATCCAAACCTTGATGGCCAGACCGTAGCGCTCGGGCCGGTTGCCGCCCGGCGGGGTCAGGCCGGTCCGCTCTTTCCACTGCATCCCCTTGCCGTCGACGTTCTCGAACCATACGTCGCCGCGCACAACGTCGTTGTCACCGTCAGCGTCCAGGTCGCCGACGCCGCGTGGGCCGACGCCGCCGTGAATGCCGCCGCCGATCTTGTGGACCGTCCATTTGTCGCGTGGATTGGCCGGGATCTCCTGCCAAACGGTGAGGACCTGGTTCTTCTGATCGCTGACCGCGACGACATCGAGCTTGCCGTCGCCGTTGATATCGACGGCCACCTCATCGTGACAACTGATCGAGCCCACGTCGAAGCGCTCGAACGGCTCGGTGCGCGGCTTGCCCGTGTTGCGGTACCAGGCGGTGCCGGTGGCCTGGTCGATCCAGCCGTCGCCGTCGATGTCGAAGGCGGTCCCGCCGACGTCGGTCCGTGCTCCCTGGCCCAGATCGTGCTGAATCCACCGGTCCGGGCCGGCGTACTCGAACCACCACGTCCGCGCCCGCTCGCCGACCACCCAGTCCTGATCGCCGTCCTTGTCGATATCGACGAGCGAGGTCTGGCCCATCTGATTTCCCACCTCCGCGATCTTATGATACTCAAATCGCGGCATCGCGGCTTGTGATAGAGAGCCGACCATTATACTGATGACGATGAATACGGGTGTGTTACGCATGCTTCTCTCCTTCCTGTGTTTTGGTTAACGCGCGCTAATACAGTAGAGATTCTTCTTTCCCTTGAGGAAGATTCCGTTGCCGGCGATGGCAGGGGAGGCGTCGAATCCGTCGTCGAGCTTGTTGGTGGCCAGGATCTCGAGCTTGTCGGCGTTTTTGATCACCTCGGTCGTACCGTTGCGGCCGACGAAGTAGATGCGTCCGAGGGCTCCCACCGGCGAAGCGTAGATGTCCTTGACCGCCTCGAGCCGCTCCTCAACGAAGTTGAGCTTGCCCGTCTCGGCATCATAGCAGGAGATGGCCGCCCGATTCATGGAACAGACGCAGAGCCTGCCATCATAGAGAACGGGGGACGGGACATACGGCGTCGCTTTGTTGACTTGCCAGCGCACGGCGCGCGTGCCGGTCAGGTCGCCCGTGTGGCCGAGCTCGATGGCTTGCAGCTCGCTGCCGCGAAAGCCGCTGGTGCAGAACACCAGGCCGCCGGCGGCAATTGGGGAGGGGATGACGTTCTGGGTCTGGCCGCCGCACTGCCAGATCTCGTCGCCGGTCTGGAGATCGTAGCTGCGGATGCGGTTGGTGGCACTGACGATCACGTGCATCGGGCCGCTGACTTCGGCCACGACCGGCGTGGCCCAGGCAGTGTCCTCATCCCGAGCCTTCTTCCACAGGGTTTGGCCCGTGTTCTTGTCGAGGGCATGAATGGCAGACTCGCCTTCGTGGTCCATCACGACGATCAAGGCGTTGCCGGCCAGAACAGGGGAGCTGCCTTCGCCAAACATCAGCTTGGTCGTCATCCGGCCCAGGTCGCGACTCCACTTGTGCGCGCCGTTGACGTTATAACAGTGAACGCCGTGAGAGCCGAACGCGGCCCAGACGTGCACGCCGTCGGTGACCGGCGAATAAGAAGCAAAGCCGTGTTCGGGACTATGGCCCTCATGCGGTACCTCTTCCCGAGCCGTCTTCTCCCAGAGAATGCGCCCGGTCGCCCGGTCGAGGCAAACCACGTCGAACTTGTAGAAGGTCTTGGGCCTCTTGTCGCCGTGGAAGGGCGGCGGGGCGTTGGGATCCACCGCGGCACCCGGCACCGGGGCGGGTGTGCCCCGGCGGTCTGTCTCGATGGCCGTAAGGAAGAAGATCTTGTCGCCCCACACGATCGGGCTCGATGTGCCCTCGCCCGGAACGGGAACCTTCCACTTGATGTTCCGGGTTTCACTCCAGGTCAGAGGAGGCTGGCCGGTCGGCGAGACGCCGGAAGCCAGGGGCCCGCGCCAGGCCGGCCAGTAGTCCTGCGCCAAGTCCGCACGAACCTTGCCGCCCGGCAGGCTGGGCATGAACACCGAGATTGTCACTACCACCGCGAGCTTGTCGATCATGTTTCCTCCAGCATGCGGACCCATCTGCCCCGGCCAATGTCCTGACCATGCAAAGGCGTAGTGTACCACAGAGACGACGAGCGGTCACCTGTTTGTTGATCCGGTCCGCGTGGCGCGTTATGATCCATGGGAAGTCGATACGGGATTATAGGAGGCTGTAATGCTCGGGTCACTGATCGCGACGACGTTCCTGGTGGTGTCGTCCTGGCCGGCCGTGATTCCGCTGGCACAGGAGGGGACTGCGACTCTAGCCGGTGCGGTCTCGTGGCTCCAGAGCGAGTCGCACCGAATCATCCGGGCTTCCAGACGGACCATGAAGGATGGAATGTCCGCGTTTCCGCCCCAGGTGGGGATCGGCTACGAGGCGTTCTGGCTGCGCGACTACGCCTACACGCTGGAAGGCTCGATCGAGGCGTACTCGGACCAGGAGTTGCTTGACGCGTGCCGGCTTTTCGTGCGGAGTCTGCGTGCGGATGGGGCGGGTGTCGATTGCGTGAAATTCGATGGCACGCCGGTCTACATGCCCGGCTATGGGACGATGGGCCGGAACCCGGTCGCGGACGGGGCACAATTCACCGTGGCTGTCGTGTGGCACACCTACCGCAAGACGAAAGACGCCCGGCTCGTGCGGGAGAGCGTCGAGCCGCTCCTTAAGGCCATGAACGCCGTCCCGCGGAACCCCAACACGCTCCTGGTCCACATCCAGCCGGGCGAGCCGTGGGATCGGTGTCCTTACGGTTTCACAGACACAGTCCGCAAGCAGGGGGACGAACTGTTCTGCTCGCTCCTGTACGTGCAGGCGAGTCGACAACTCGTGGACCTGCTGAATTCCGCCGGGCGTGCGGCCGAGGCGGAGAACTGGCAACAGGAGGCCGAGCGCGTGGCGGCCGCCATCCGCCGGGTGTTCTGGGACCCGCAGGCCGGGCTGTTCCGGGCGGCCACCATTTGTTGCAGAGAGCACGACATCTGGGGCTCGGCGTTTGCCGTGTATCTGGGGGTGGCCGACGGCGAGCAGGCCAAGGCCATCGCGACCGTTTTCCAGAGGGACTACTCCGGCCTCGTGCAAAACGGCCAGATTCGGCATCTGCCGCCCGGCGTCTATTGGGAGAAAGGCTGCCCACGCGACACGTATCAGAACGGGGGCTTCTGGGCCACGCCGACGGGATGGTTTGTCTACACTCTCGACCTCGTGGACCCCGCTCTTGCCGATCGGACGGTCGTGGACCTGGTGAAGGACTTTCAGAGCGGAGGCGCCTGCGAATGGGTCTTCCGGGACGTGCGCCGCCTCCCCAACTATCTGGCCAGTGCCTCCCTGCCCCTGGCCGGCATCCGCGCCATAATCGAGCGCAGAAACAGCCGCTGACGGCTGGTGATGGAGGACGGGGATTCCTCCTACGGAAAGGCACCATGAAGAAGGTTACCATCGGCAATCGGAGATTCAGCAAAGTCATCTGCGGGACGAATCCGTTCTATGGTCACTCCCATTTCAGTGCGGCCAGGAACGCGGAGTATCTGGCCCGTTTCGACGACCAGAGAATCGAGCGAACGATACGGGAGTGCATCCGCCGAGGCGTCAACACGGTCGAGTCGCCTGCCAACCGGCGGATCGTCTCGATTCTCTCGACGCTACGGGACGGCAGCCCACAGCCTATTCACTTGGTGGGCACGACTCGGATTGACGAAACGTCAGACATGAAGAGCCACCAACAGAAGCTCTCTTTTCTGATCGAGAATCGGGCCGAGATCTGCGTGGTCCACTCCCAATATGTTGACCGGCCACGGGAAGCCGGCTCCCTTGAGGGGCTGGCACCGCTCATCGAGAAGATTCACGAGGCTGGCCTGCTGGCGGGCGTGTCCACGCATCGGGTCCGGACCATCGAGTTGTGCGAGACGCAACGCTATGGAATCGACACCTACATGTTCCCGCTGAATATGTCCGGATTCGTCTATCCCGGCTACGACGGGAGCGAGTCGGTGCAGGAGAGGGTGGACGTGGTTCGCGGCGTTTCCAGGCCATTCATCCTGATCAAAGCGCTGGGGGCTGGACGCATTCCCCCCAAGGAGGGACTCCAGTTCCTCGCGGAAAACGCCAAGCCCAATGATTTGATCTCCCTGGGCCTTGCCTCCGAACAGGAAATCGACGAGTCCTTAGGGTTGATCGAAGCCCTGTTCTAAACGCACGGACCGGCGTCGGTCGGCAGTTCACAGTTGGCAGTTGGCGGATAGCTGAGAACTGGGAACAGCACAAGTGTCATATTGGCACGCCGAGAAGTCAGGGCGTCGGTTGCGCGGTGGCGGGTCGCAGCCGGGCGGGGGGCACCGGGGGCAGGCCGGAGGCTTTCCGCAGCGGGGTGATCGCCTGGATGTAATCGGGATCGCTCAGGCTCCAGGAGCGAGGATCGTTGACTAAGGCCCGCATCGGGTTCGGCCCCTCGGCTCCTCTTCGTCCGCCGCCCATGCCGGCCCAGGTCATCCACCATGTCCAGCCGGGCTGCTTGGCGAGGACTTCGATGGTTGGGGCCCGGCCCACTTCGGCCAAAGCGAGCGGCTTGCCCGCCGCCACTTTGAGCAGGTCGTCGTAGTAGGACTGCTTGAACTCCCCGTACACGTCCAGGGAGGCGATGTCGAAATACTCCGCGCCGGGATAGTAGTCTGCGAACTTGCGGTCCTCGCGCTCCGGCCGGTCCACGCTCCAGACCCAGACCAGGTTGGTCAGCTTATGGTGATTCACGTAGCGGTCGAAGATTTGGCGATAGAGCCGCGCGGTGCTGTATTCGCCGCGCCGGCCGCCCCACCAGAACCAGTCGCCGTTCATCTCGTGGTAGGGTCGCCACAACACGGGGACTCTGGCCTCCAGAAGTTGCTTGAGGAATCCCGCCACGGCGTCGACCTGGGCGCACCAATGGTTATGCAACTCCGTTCCGGGCGTCAGCACGTCCTTGAACTGCTGGTCCGTGAGCTTGCCCTGCACACTCGCCAGCTTCTCCGGGGCCGGGGCACCGCCTCTCGGCCGGAACGTGACCGGCTCCTCCGCCGTCGGCGGCACCGCGTGCCAGCAGATTGTGACGATCGAGCCCATGGCGTACTGTCGCTTGCACTCCGCGATAATCTCCGGCCGAGCCAGATACGAATCCTGGTCTCCCTCTTTGGCAAACCCCATGTCCTGGCCATAGACGGCCGGAATTTTGCCCCAGTTCTTGATGGCCAGTTGGGTGTACTTGTCTTTCGTATTCGGGAAGTTGTGCTGGCCGGTCATCGTGTGCTTGCCGGAGAGGCTGTAGATGAGCTTGAGCAACTCCACCGCCTCCGGTGCGGCATTGGGCGTCACCGATCTGGCGGGGCCCTCAGAACCAGACGAAATCCCTGCACTACACACTGTGGCGAGCAGCCAAACCACGATCTCCCTGCGTCTCATAGCGCACGCTCCTATTCTCCGAGTTGACCTGGCGATCGTTCACCCACGGCGTCAAGACTACGGAAAACCGCCGGCTTGTCAAGGATCGGCGGCGGAGAACCGCAAGCTCCACCACGCGTAGAATCATATTCGAGATTCGGCAGCAAGGTCTCTCACAGAGCAATGGGGGTGGAAAAAACAGGATAGGGAAGCAACAAATGGCCAGGCACGGCAAGAGGGCATCGGAGAAGGTCGAGAAGACCATGCACGAGCGGAAGAAGGGGGCCCTGAAGAGCGGACGGTCCGGCAAGAAGGTCAAGAACCGCAAACAAGCGATCGCGATTGGTCTCAACCAGGCGCGGCGTGAGGGCGCCAAAGTGCCGCCGAAGGGGTCCTCGTCGAAACGGAAATAGCGAGCCTGTAGGGACGGCCCCCTGTGGCCGCCCTAGGCCGGGCAGGCACGGGGGCCTGCCCCTACGGCCGTTTGTCGTCCGTCGTGCTTGCACAGACCCTGCGGGGATGGTACAACGTGCCCGACGAACGGGTTTCAAGGTCAGGCATTGGAGGCCGAGGTATGCGCGTGCCGTGGGATCGTGGTGGGATTCGCTGGTACTTGATCGTCCTGGGGTTAGTGGCCGGGCGACCGAGTGCCGCAACGATTCTCGCGGGAGTACCATTGCTTCTGCTGGGGATCGCCATGCACCTGTGGGCGAAGGGCTGCCTGCACCAGGAGCGTGAGGTCACCACTTCGGGGCCTTACCGCTATGTGCGGCATCCCTTCTATCTCGGCAACCTGCTGCTTGACGCTGCCACGGTGCTCATGTCCGGATCGGCGCTGCTCATGGCCATCTTTCCGTTCTGGTGGGCGGCCGTGTATATCCCGGTCATGCAGCGGGAGGAAGCGACGATGGCGGGTCTTTTCGGGGACCAGTACCACGCGTACGCACGCCGCGTTCCCTTGCTGTTTCCCATAGCTCGGCCCATTCCGGCAGGCTCAGGCTTCTCCTGGCGGAACCCCAACATCCTCGCGGTGGAGGTGCCGCGGGCCTTGCGGTTTCTCTCCTATCCTTTCCTTTTTGCTCTGGCCTATGAATGGCGCCAAAGTGGCTGGGCCTTTCCCCCGCCTGTTACACCCTTGATGTTTGGCGCCGTGGTGGCTGTCCTGTTGTCGAATGTCGCGGCGTGGCACGTCAAACGGATGGCCCGGCGCCGCTTCCCACGCGACGCCACCGAGACGAGTTGTGCTGCCTCCGAGCAGTGACGCAGCAGGCCTCCTGCCTGATTAGCGCAGCCGTCGCATTGACCCAAGTTGCCCAGGATTGAGCTACAAACAGCGCTTGGTCTGCACCCCACAGCGCACGCTCCTTATCTTCGACATACGCGATTCGCGCGTTTCCGCAGTGCCGACCCTCTTGATTTGCCCACGCTGACAAGTTACAGTCTCCGCTGATAGTGAAGGAGAACCAGATATTGGAAGTGCTTGGGACAGAGGTGCGTGTGACATGACGACAAGCCGCAGTAGTCGTGGTTTCAGCCAGGGAGACGCAGAAAGAGAGGCGCATTGCGCAGCCCAGTCTGACATGGCGGACAGGTATCGACATCGGTGGAATTGGGTCCACGAAAGAGGATGGATTGAGATCGGACGGGATGGACATCTACCCTCATTCGCGAGAGCATTGGACGCAGGCGGACTGGTGTGGGAGAGCAAGGGCAGGTACGGATCGCTGGAAGATGCGCTGCCAGACCTGCATCAAGGAATCACGGCATGGTTGCAGGGAAATAATGAGGATGAACACCCGGTGTGTTACGCGGAAACCATCGAGCCATCGTTAGAACTCCAGAGAATTTGTTTCACCGCGTCAACCAAGGAGGCCCTAGGATGACGAACACGATCAACTTTCGCCTCGAGATTGCCAGAGCTGATCTGAGGGAGGAACGTACGGCTGTCGAGGTCGAGGATTCATGCCAGCTCGGCGAGGAAAAGCCTATTTCGCACCCTGGAGGAAAGGGCATTGCCACAGCCCACTTTGTAGATCCCGTAACACTGGTGGGTGTGGTGACGCTTGCTTGGCTGGCCGAGCGCATGGTAGATCACTGGCTAAGAAGCAAGGAGCAAGGGGTGCAAATCGATCTCCGTGAAGAGCCACCTGCGATGTCCAGGATTGCGGGTGTCCCCGTAGGTTTCCTCGTGATTATAAACAGGGACGGCCATGCAGAGACGCATAAGGCGACCTACGATAAGCCCGAAGCTCTAATGCCATTGCTGGAGGGAATCCTGGCCACAGCGTGAGACTTCGGTTCTTGGAGGTCGCTGTTATGGATCCCCACTTTGAGTATCTGACAGGAACGGTGAAAATTCCGGCCTCTGCCCCGCCGGCATGGCAGAAGGAGGGGCTCGGAGAGTTCTATCGTGCTCCGAACGATGATGCCTGGGGGGCAGCCGTGTGCCGGGTTCTCTACCACGAATCGATTCACTTCTGGCAGTTGTTTTCTTCCGCGTACGTAGGTAATCTCGTAGCGGATGACTGGAGGCGGCTGCAGCATTTTCGCGCCACTGGTGAGGTGAGACCCTTGAGCCCGGAGGCTTGTCAGTATGAGATTACTGCTCCCGGACTGCCATTCTCTCCCCGTGAACTACTGGAATGTTGGGCACGTTTCTGGGACGTTCATACTCGTGGACCTGCTGCCATTATTCGAGACGAGGCTTACCCTGCAGCAGAAGTCAAACAACTGGAGATTGTCGACCCCTACACGGGATCCAGATCCTATACGGACGAAGCCTATGATTACCTCATGGGAGGAGGGCCTGGCTCCAGTTTCTACGAGCAACCTTATCGCTGGCTCTTGGACCAAACAAACGGGCATAGCGCGTTTGTCGCGATCACGTTTCCCACTCTCGTCCATTCTGCGTTTGGCAGCCCCAATCCCGTTGGAGTATTCTGTGAGGCGTTTGATCGCGCCTGGCATTCGGGTCTGCTGCGCCGTGCCATCGATTCTCGATTTGGCGACATCAATCTGGACTGGCTGAACCAATGGACGGCGATAATAGGGGAAGCTCACCTACCCGTGATCCGAAAACACCATCTGCCAGACTTCACAAGCGGCCTGGATGTTATCGTGCGCGGCTCCCTTGGTTCGCACCCCATATACAAGGAGTATGTGGATCAGTGGCGGGTCCTGCGCGGTCATCTGGCTCTAAATCAACAGCAGTTTGCCGCTGGGCCGGTACCGGCGGATGCGACCGCACTATATGGTTATGCAATAGCAGACATGCCAACCCGCGATCCCTGGGTCGTGTTTGGTTTGCCAGGTCAACCTGACTACAGATATCTCTTGGGACAGACTTTCAGACCAGTTCGAGTACAGTTTGACGATTATGTGCTTGATGGAAGGCGTCCTGCTACCCGCAGGTTACAGGAGATGACGACCGGGAAGGATGGCGATGAAACCTATTCCTCTGTACTGGACGACCTTACTCCGCTTGTTCAGCGGTTCAGGCGGGCTGAATATGCGGTAGGCAAGGGCTTGCCCGCTGACGCCTTCGAATGATCAGTTGAGGGTATGAATTACAGCCCAGACGGACCTCACTAAACCCCTGCATCTGCGCGCGAACACAGAGAAGACAGGTCTTCAGCAACTTGGCGTCCTTCGGGGCCGGGCGAGAAGAGGGAATTCAAGCGAGGTCGACGATGGTTGCGGAACGGAGTAGACGGGTGGTGATTTCGGCCGCCAGGTTCGCCCACCGGGGGCAGGCGTCGAGGATGATGCTGTCGGTGGTGACCACGATGGTGTCCATCTTGCTCAGCTCGGCGTCGGGACTGATCGTCAGGCGGATTTCCCAGGGCCAGTTGCTTTCGTGGGCGAGTTGGCCGATCAGGGTCTTCAAGCGGCCGCTGTTGGAGACCGGGCTGTCCAAGAGCCACAGGGCGGAGGCGACGCGAGACTCTCTCAGGAATTCGCCGATGAGTCTCACGGCAGGGACCGTTTCCTCCACCTTGCGGTAGGTGCCGTGAATACTGGCGAGGTCGCGGAAGGAGCGGTCGCGGCCTTGGAAGATCAGGCCGCCGCTGAGAGCCGCTTCGATCGTGATCAGCAGGTTGTAGCCGTCGACGGCGATGGGCTGCCCGGCCAAGGCCTCGCCGGGCACGCAACGGGCCAGCCGCGAATCCCGTTGTTGGTCGGAGCAAGAGCTGCGCATCACAGCCAAGCGCTGCCGTTGCGTCAGGGAGAAACGGTCGCCGACCAGCTTCAACGCGCTCTTCTCGGCATAGCCCTTGGTCAGCAGCAGGGAAAAATCGGCGACCGCCTCGCGCAGGCGGGGGAGCAGGGCCGGGGCGAACAACTCCGCATCGGCGGGATGCGGTCCACGATGTTCCCGTGTGTCAGGCACGATTCTGATTTACGATTTATGAGTTATGATTTATGATTCAGGAATCCGGTATATCTGTACCTGTGCATCGTGCACGGTGAAATCATAACTCATAATTCATAAATCATAAATCGAAATGCCCAGTCATAATCTGGCCCATGTTCAGATCGACGACCTCGACCTTCTCGGCTATTCGGTGGCCGGCGAGGAGACGGTGGTCGGTGTGCCGCAGCTCGATGTCTGCTTCGACATCGGCAAGGCGCCCGACCAGCTCATCTCCATCAGTCACGTCCTGCTCACGCACGGGCACATGGACCACTCCGCCGGTTTTGCCTACTACCTGTCGCAGCGGAATTTCGGCGGCATGGCCCCCGGCACGATCCTGGCCCCGGCCAACCTGATTCCGGCGATGCGCGAGATCCTTGCCGCCTGGGGGCACTTGGACGGCAACAAGATTCCGGCCAATCTGGTGGGGGTAAGGCCGGGTGATGAAATCCAGATCAAGCCGAACCTCTTTGCCCGGGTCTTTCCCGTCAAGCACAGCCCGGGCGCGGTCGGCTACTGCGTCCTCGAAAAGCGTAAGAAGCTCAAGCCGGAATATCTGGAGTTGACCGGGCCGCAGATCGTGGAGTTGAAGAAGCAGGGGATCGAGATTGACTACCCGCTGGAGTTCCCCATCGTCAGCTACCTGGGCGACACGCAGTACGTGGACTTCTGCCAGCTCGAATACATCGCCAACAGCAAAATCCTGATCGCCGAGTGTACATTCTACGAGGTGGACCACGCCGGCCGCGCAGAGGCAGGCCGGCACATGCACGTCAACGAGTTGGCCCACCTGCTCTCGTGCATGAGAAATGAGCACATCATCATCACGCACACGACCCAGCGCACGCCCATGCAGGAGGTCCGCCGGGTCCTGGAGGAGGCGCTGCCGCCGGAGGTCTTCGCCAAGGTCACGCTCCTGATGGATCGGCGTTCGAAGAGAAGGTGAACTGTTGGGAGTTCCGCCTTTAGGCGGTCTTGGGGGTTCGGAGTCCCGTGTTTGCGCGGTCTTAAGCCGCCTGAAGGCGGTACTCCAAACGGCACGGCCGCCAGATCAGGGTTGTGCTTCGGGCCGGTAGCGGTCGGCACGGGTCCGCAGGACGAGCGCGAGGAGCGCCACCAGGATGGGAGCCAGGATGATCCAGCCGAGGTTGGCATAGCTCCAGATCAGCCACATCCGGCTGTATTCCTCGATACTGACACAGCGTATGGCGGCCGTGCGGAACAGGAACTCGAAGCCGAGCGCGAGGCAATCCAACACGACCAGCCCACCCAGCAGCCCCACCAGCCAGGGCCAAGACAGCGTCCGCCATCTGCCGGTCAGCCGGCTCCAGGAGCAACGTCGGACGCACGCCCATACGATCAGGAGGAGTGCAGCCGCCGCTACGGCGGTCGTCGCGACGCCGATCCAAGCGAGCGCCGCAGGTCCCACGCGCAAGGGAAGAGCCGCCAGCATCCCGCCATGGGAGATGCCGACCGCAACGTGCCCGGCCAAGATGTACACGAGCGCGCCCGCCGCCATCCAGGACAGATGCAGGAGGGCCCGACGGTCGGTGTTGACCTTCTCATACTCCGCTTCCAGCGTGGCGGGTGCCCCGAGCCGGTGCTGCGCGACGAGGAACGCTTCCGTCCCGGACAGCCCGAGCGGCTGGAGTCGTTCCATCTCCTCGCGCAGATGGCTCTCCAATTCATCGAGGTCGGACGTGCCGAACGCGTCGGAGGTCCCCAACGCCTTACGCCACTGCTCGATTCGCTGCTCTACGTCAGACATGGTCTTGCCTCCCACAACTGCTGCAAAGTGTTGTGCACGACCATCCATTGGCTCCGGTGCTCGGCCAGGGCCCGGGTGCCTTCTTTCTTTAGTCGATAATACTTTCGCTGGCGCCCGGTCTGGCTGGCATCTACGTACGACTCGACGAGGCCCTGCTTTTGGAGCCGGTGCAGGACGGGGTAGAGCATCCCGTCCGTCCACGCCATCTTGCCCCCGGACAAGTCACGCACGCGTTTGATGATGGCATACCCGTAGCTATCCCCCTCCGCGAGGATAGACAGGATCAACGGCGTAGCCGACGCCGCGATCAGGTCTTTTGAAATCGGCATAGGTCGTACTCCATCAGGCGATTACCTAACATCTCTATACATAGTACAACTATGTAATGGGCCGTCAATCATATTTCTGAAGAATTTTTTACTTTCTGTGTGGCTACATCGGGGGACGGGAATAGGTCAGACAGGCATCTACCAGTTCCTCGACGACGGCGGTGCCGGCGCACATGACTTTGTCCGCGCCGCCCCAGTAAAGCTTCAGGGTGCCGTCGTCCTCGGGGACGGCCCCGCAGGTGAAGACGACGTTGTGGACGTAGCCGACGACCTCCCACAGGTCCTCGGGCTGGAGGATCCAACGGTCGCAGACGCCGAGGATGCGGGCGGGGTCGTCGAGGTCGTGCAGGGCGACGCCGAGGCGGTAGACGGCGCCGTCCATCGTGGGAAAGACGCCGTGATAGATGCTGAGCCACCCTTTGCTCGTCTTGATCGGCGGGGCCCCGGGGCCGATCTTCATCTCATCCCAATGGTATTGTACCGGCTTCATCACCACCCGCGAGTCGCCCCAGTGGACCAGGTCGGGCGAGTACGTAATCCAGATTGACCACGGGCTGATCTCGGAGTGCGGCCGGTCGAGGCGGACATAGCGGCCGCCGATCTTCTCCGGGAACAGGACCGTGTTGCGGTAGTCGGCCTGCGTAATGAGAGAGACGCGCTCAACGGACTCGAAGTCGGTGGTCTTCGCCAGGGCGATCCGGACGCCGTAGCGGGAGTAGACGCTGTAGGTGATGTAGTAGACGCCTTCGAGGAGCGTGATGCGCGGGTCCTCGACGCCGAATTCCTCGTACTCCGAGAAGGGCGGCTCCCGGCCGGGCGTCAGGAAGGGCTCCGGGCGGGGGGCGAAATGGAACCCGTCCTTGCTCTCGGCCAGACCGATGATCGACCGGCCCGTGTCCAAATGCGCGCGAAAGAGCATGAGGTAGCGGCCCTGGTGCTTCGTGACGCCGGCATTGTGGACCGTCTCGACCGGATAAGGAATGTCCTCCGGCGTCAGGATCGGGTTGCCCGGGAACCGGGTAACGAAACGCTTTTTCATGATGGAGCCCAGTTAGTTTCGCACGGACGGACAATGACTCTCACGGACTCCCACGGACCTGTGTCCGTCCGGAGCGTTCTTTCGCCGCTTCGTGCCGAAAGACCTCCTCGTACACCTGCTCGTAGCGCTCGGCCATGCGGGCGATCGAGAAGTCCTCTTCCACCCGCCGGCGGCAGTCCCGGCGGTCTATCCTATCTACTTGGCGGACGGCGGCGACGGCTTCATCAATGCCGTGGACGAGATAGCCGGTCACTTGGTCCCGGACGACCTCGCGGCAGGAGCCCAGATCCATCGCGATCACGGGCACGCCGGCCGCCATCGACTCGGCCATTACGAGCCCGAAACGCTCGGGAATCGTGTTCAGATGCAATGTGGCATACGCCTGACGGAATAACTCGTCGCGCTGCACGGGATCGGCCGGGCCGACAAACTGGATGGAGGAATCATTCAGGTGAGGCTTGATGAAGGTGTCGAAATATTGCTGGTCCTGGATGATCCCGGCGATAATCAGGTCCCGGCCGCAGCGCCGGGCGACCTCGATGGCCAGATGGGGTCCTTTGTCCAGGTGAATCCGCCCGAGGAACAGCAGTTTGTCGCCGGGCTGCTCGCGAAACGTCAGGTTCGACAGGTCGATCCCGTTGTAGACGGTCGCGAGGTAGGGCAACTCGGGGTCCCGGTCGGAATCGCTGATCGAGACGTAGTACGTGTCCTTGTAGTTGCGGTAGACGCGGAGGATGTCCGGGTGGGAGAAGCCGTGGATGGTCGTGAGCATCGGCGTGCGGATGAAAGGTAGGTAGGTCAGGGGCAGGTAGTCAAAATGGTTGTGGATCAGGTCGAACTCGCCGGCGTGTTCGAGGGTCTTGGAGATGTGCAGGCACGTCGAGACCAGACCGATCTGGGTCCGATCCTCTTCGTAGCCCCGGTCGATGAAGCCGGCCAGCCGGGCCCTGGTCACGGAGTCCTTCGTGGCGAACAGGGTGATATTCTTCCAGCCGCGGGCGACCAGCCCCTCCGCAATATTGCCGGCGACCGTCTCCCAGGCCCCGTAGGAACGCGGCGGCGTCCGCCATGCCACCGGTGCCAGAATCGCGATACGCCGATCTCGGAGCTCCATGTCCAGCCTCCCTGCTGGTTTCGTTGCCCGCAGAGTACGCCCCGGACTGCGGAGACAGGATTATATCGCATGCGCGGCAGGGCGCCATGTCCACGCTTGCGCCGACAGCAGTAAGCGGAAGTTCATAGGTCCTATGTGTCCTATTCGCCCCCTTTCCTGTAGGACCGATGGGACGCATAGGACCAATAAGACCAATGTGCGAGCCCGGCCTCCCCGGCCAAGACGAAACAGGCCGGCGGGTGAGTGGCCCGCCGGCCTAGTGGTTCCGTCAAATGATGTTGGCGCTCCGATTATCGCAAGCTCACGTGCTTTGCGGCCGGACGAGCTGCGCGATCGGATCGAGGGTTCGAGCCGGCTCGCCGGGGGCGGCCTGGGCGCTGACCTCTTTCTTGATCCGCTGGATATGGCCGCGGCCGAGGGCTTTGACCTCGCAGCCGAGCTCGAAGTAACGGCGAATCTTGTCGTCGGTCAGGATGCCGAAGCAATCGATCACCGCCAGCGGGGCGCCGGCCCACTTGACGATCTGGTCGGGGTCGAGCTTCAGATACGGCTCGTGCGGCACCGCGAGAATGACCGCCTCCGCGCCCTGGATCGCCTTGGCCAAGTCCTTCTCCACCACGGAATGGACCAGGCCCTCCTGGTTGTGGAAGAAGCGCGACCACGAATGACCGGGGGCGGGGTACGTGTCCTGCTGCTCCAACTCGTACCAGTGATCCACGTAGGGATCGTGAATCCGCATGTCGGCGCCCATCTCCGTGAGCTTGCGCACGACCATTTCGCTGCCACTGTAGCGGGTGTCGCCGACATCCTGGCGATAGCTGGCGCCGCAGACGAGCACCTGGGCACCGGCGATGTATCGGCCCATGTTGCGCAGGGCGTCGCGCGTCAGTTCGGCCACGTGCAGGCCGCGGGTATCGTTGATGTTGATGGCGGTCGGCGTGATCTTGAAAACTTCATCACCATCCTCGAAGCCGAGGATATGCTTATAGGCCCAGTAGCCCAGGCCGCCGTCTTTGGGCAGGCAGTAGCCGCCGACGCCGGGGCCCGGGAAGATCATGTTGCTGTGAGTGGGCCGCATCTTGATGGCCTTGATGACCTTGATCAGGTCCACGCCGTTACGCTCGGCGAAGATGCTCCACTCGTTCAGGAACGCCAGGATGGTCGCCCGGTACGAGTTCTCGACGATCTTGGTCGTCTCCGATTCGATGGGACGGTCCATGACGGTCAGCGGGAACTTCTCGGTGTTGAGCACTTCTTTGAGGAATTTCACGACGCGGCTGCGGGCTTCGGGGGTGCAGCCGGAGCAGACCCGCCAGAAATCGCGGATGCTCGAGACGTACTCCCGGCCGGGCATCACCCGCTCGAAGCTGTGGCTCAGCAGCGGGGCGGACTCGATGCCGCGCTTGGCGAACGCTTTCTTCATGATCGGCCAGGCGACGAACTCGGTCGTGCCGGGCGCGACGGTCGTTTCGATCAGCACGAGGCAATTCGGGTTGATCCGCTCGCCGAGGGTCCGCATGGTGGCTTCCAGGGCGGTCATCTCGGCTTCGCCGGTGACCATGTTGCCCAACTGGTGCTTGGTGTAGTCGCACTGGACATCGACGACCACGCAGTCGGCCAGCTTCAGGCAGTCGCTGTTGTAGGTGGCCACGAGCGTTTTTTTCTGGTTGACGCAACGGGCGATCATGGGATCGACCTCGGGGTCTTCCGCCTTGACGGGGGACTGGCCGCGGTTGAGCAGCGGGATCTTCCAGTAGCTGCGCGGGCTGGGCCGCTGGCAGCCAATGACGAATTTGCTGGGCTTGCCCGTCTTCTTGTCGACGGTATCGGCGATAATCGCGGCCATGACGGCCCCGACGAACCCGACGCCCATCACCACCACAATCTCCTTGCCTTCGGCCCGGGCGGCCCGGGTCAAAGCCTCCAGCCGCTGGAGTTCTCCGGCGTAATCGCCGGATCTCGGCAACTCGAACTTCTCACCTGTAGGACTGGCTGAATATTCGCTCATGTGCCCTCACCTCAAAAATCTTCCATATTATGGGGCTGTGCCGACCCGCCTGGTGCGGCAACGGGCGCACCCGATTACGAATCCGATAAGTTTAGCGGACAAAAGGCGCACTGACAAGGCTTTCTATCGGCCAAGGATAGGCCCGACATAAGGAGTTGGCAGGGCGGGCTTTGTCCTCCGGGCGAAAGATGCTACAATAATAGTAGCGCGTCTCGCAGGTCCGAGTACGCCACTGCGGTTGTGGCCGCCGTTGGAGGAGATCGATGTACAAGGTAGGTGGGCTGATCCTGTTGCTGGTACTCCCGCTGGGCGCGGGCACCGGTCGGGCCGAGCCGCCTGCCCTGGAATACCCGTCCGCGATCCTGGATCTCCATGATGCCGATGGCAGTTGTTGGACGGGGATGGACGCCGCGGGAGCCTTTCCGGCGCGGGTGGTGCCGGAGGACTGGCTGGCCGGGCCGCCGCTGTCCCCGGCGTCTGCCGTGACGCTGCCGACGGATCACTGGATCGACCTGGCCTTCTCCGGCCGGCTGGTGGCCAGCGACGGCAATGATCTCCTGCTCGTCGAGACGGGAAAGGCCGGAGAGCAAGCCTTGCTGTTTCTCACCGATGGCGCCGACCAGGAGTATCTCCTGACCAAAGTGGTTATCGAGAGTTCGGCCCAGCAGGACCTCAGCCACATCGGGATTGATCTCGACGGGGTGACGCTGCCCTTCGTGCCTCGTGCGGTTCGCCTAGTGGCGTTGGACCTGGGCGGCCAGTCGCCCGGCTTCGATCTGAGCAACATACGCGCCCGCGTATCGCACGACTGCGGCGCCACGGCCGGTTGTCCCAATCCGGTCAGCGGTGCTGTCGGAGTCCGTCCTTACACGAAGCTCACGTGGTCTGCCGGCTCTGCGACAGAAGGACAGGTGGTCTACTTCAGCCCGGTGGCCGCCCAGGTGAGGGGCGCGGCGGCCGCCGTCCGGTATCCGGTACAGCCGGCGGATGCGAACACGTTCGAGCCGCTTACCCTCGGGCTCGGGCGAACGTATTACTGGCGGATCGAGGAAATCGGGGACCAGGGATCAGGGCCCCGGACCTCTGGAGACGTCTGGTCCTTCACGGTGGCGGACCGCCTCGTGCTCGAGGATTTCGAGGCGTACGATCTAAAAGAGCGATTCCTGTACGAGACGTGGCAGCCGCGCGGCTGGGCCGGCGTGTCCATCGAACAGGGAATCGTCGCCAGTTGCCGTCAGTCCATGTCGTTCCACTACCATTACGACTCCACGTGGTTCTCCGAAGTGGCCCGCGTCTTCGACCAGCCGCAGGACTGGGCCCACGCGGAGGCACAGGTGCTGCAAGTTCTGCTGCGCGGCACCGCCGGCAATGGCACGCGCGGGGGGCAGATGTACGTTACCCTCGGCGATGGCCGGGCCGAGCAAACGGTGGCGTATGCAGGCGATCTGCGCGTTCTCGCCGATCCCCGCTGGAGCGCCTGGCGGATCGCCTTGGCCGACTTCGACAAGATCGACCTGGCGCATGTCACCGGCCTGGCCATCGGGCTGCGTTCCGCTACGACGAATCCGCAGGACCATGGTATCGGCACGATCTACGTCGACGACATCACCCTGCACCCGGCGTTGTGCCTCCCGAGCCCTGGTTCGACTGAACTTGCCGAAAGCGCGTTCCCCGCGGATCTGACCGGTGACGGCGCCGTCGATTACCGGGACCTCCAACGACTGGCGCAGGATTGGCTCCATGACTGTAACCGTGTCTTCGCAGTGTCGGCTCCGAACGCGCCGATTCTGTGGTACGAGTTTGAGGGCAATGCCGAGGATCGTGCCGGCACCGCGGCCGGTCAGATTCACGGCCGCTGCAACTTCGTCCCGGGCGTCTACGGCCAGGCGATTGACTTCACGAGCGAGGGCGACCGCGTGACAGTCCCGGAGGCGGCGAGTGTCTTCGCCCATGCGCGGGAGGCGATCACGATCGCGTTCTGGCAGCGGGGGGACGACTCGACTCACCTGAACGACACGATCTGCTGCTCGAACTACGTCTACGGCCAATCGAATCCGGCCCTCGCGATTCACCTCGGTTGTTGGCGAAATCCGGGCCGGTACCGCTGGGATTGCGGTGCGCCGTGGTCGTTCGAGAACCGCCTGGCCGGGCGGCATCAGGACAAGAGCCAGTGGTCGGGCCGCTGGAATCATTGGGCCTTCACGAAGGACATTCGCATCGGCCCGGACGGCCGCAGGGGCCGGATGGAGATCTATCTCAATGGTGAGCTCTATGACCGCCGCGCCGGCACGGACACTCCTATCACAGACGTCAATTCCTTCGAGATCGGCACCGGCTGGTACGGCCGCTACGATGGCCTGATCGATGATTTCCGTATCTATGACTATGCCCTTTCTCCCGCCGAGATCGCCCATGTCGCCACCCGCGGCACGGGCATTCTTCCTCAGCTTCCCGACTCTCCGGCCGACCTGAACTCCGATGGTTCGGTCAATCTCCGCGACCTCGCCGTCCTGGCGGTGCAATGGCTTCAAAGCGGCCTCTGGCCGTGAGCAGACGCAAAATCACTCGGCAGATCACACCCATGTCATTGCGAGGAGCGGAGGGACGAAGCAATCTCCCATCCCACGAATTGAGATTGCTTCGCTCGCAATGACATACACGGCAGTGCCCTCGAATATCGGGGTGGCAGCGGCAAAGCCCAAGGCTTTGCCGATGGCGCATGGTCGAGCCATCGGCAAGCTGGCACTTGCCGCGGCCACCCATAACATCAGGCGGCTTTGCGTCTGCCCGGTCGCGGTGGACGCGGCATCTTGCCGGAGCGTGCCGGCCAGGGTATCATTGCCGCATGTCGCGGTACGGAGTCATGGCTCATTCGAAAGGAGAGCGGATCATGGGACATGTCAAGAGAAGCGGGTTGTCGATTGTTGCGGTAGGAGTGCTGCTGGTCGCAGGATCGGTCTGCCTGGGCTCGGGGACGGCCTCGACGCCCAAGCCGGCGCCTCCGGTGGTGGCCCATTTCCATCTCAGCGGTGTTTTGAGCGAGAAGCCCGTGGCCGATCCGTTCGGCTTGCTGGCCGGCGAGATGACCTCCCTCAAGGATCTCATTCGTCGCCTGGGCAAGGCGAGCACCGATGACCAGGTCAAGGCGGTGGTGCTGACGTTCGATCACATGGGGATCGGGTTCGGACAGTTGGAGGAACTCCGCCGGGCGATCGAGCGGGTGAAAGCGACCGGCAAGAAGGTCTACACGTATGCGGAAGACATGACGACCGCCGAATACGGTCTGCTCTGCGCGGGCGATCGTCTCTGCGTCGCACCGCAATCGACCCTGTGGCTGACGGGCCTGTACGGCGAGTCGCTCTATGTCAAAGGACTGCTCGACAAGATCGGGGTCCAGGCGGACTTCCTGCACATGGGGGACTACAAGTCCGCGGCGGAGATGCTGACACGCACCAGTCCCAGCAAGCCGGCCGAGGAGAACACCAATTGGCTGCTGGACAGCCTGTACGGCTCGCTCGTGGACATGATCGCCCGGTCGCGCGGCAAGACGGCCGAGCAAGTCCGCGCGTGGATCGATCGCGGTCCCTACCTGGCCGAGCAGGCGGAAGAGATGGGGCTGATCGACGTGGTCCAGACGCGGGAGGAGTTCGTCGCGACCGTCGAGAACGATCTGGGCGGTCAGGTGCGCATCGACAATCGCTACGGCCGGGAGGAGAAGGCCAAGGTCAACCTGGCCAGTCCGCTGGGGTTCTTCTCCCTTTTCTCCGAGCTATTCAAACCGCCGACGGCGCCGACCTCGCAGAAGAACGCCGTGGCGGTCGTTTATGTTGAGGGCGCTATCCTGCCCGGTTACAGCCGGCCCACCCTGTTCGGAGCGTACGAGGCCGCCTACAGCGGCGACATCCGCAAGGCCCTGGAAGACGCCGCCAAGGACGACTCCGTGAAGGCGGTCGTGATGCGTGTCGATTCGCCGGGGGGCTCGGGTCAAGCCAGCGACGTGATTCTGAATGCCGCCCGGCGGGTCAAAGCCCGAAAGCCTCTGATCGTCTCGATGGGCAACGTCGCCGGCAGCGGGGGTTACTATGTCTCGTGTGGCGCCGACGCCATCTTCGCCGACGACGCGACGATCACCGCCTCCATCGGCGTCGTGGGCGGCAAGCTCGTGACGACCGACCTGTGGAACAAGCTCGGCGTCAACTGGGTCAGTCACAAACGCGGTGCCAACGCGGACCTGCTCAGCAGCGCCCGGCCCTTTGACGAGGCCCAGCGCAAGGTGATCCAGGACCACATGCAGCAGGTCTACGAGGCGTTCAAAGGGCACGTGACGCAAGGCCGGGGCAGCAAGCTCCGCAAGCCCATCGACGAGATCGCCGGCGGCCGGGTCTACACCGGCCAGCAGGCTCTGGACCTCGGCTTGGTGGACCAGATCGGCGGCTTGCAGCAGGCGGTGGAATACGCCGCCGCCCGGGTGTCGCTGAAAGATTATGACATCCGCGTGGTCCCGGAGCCGAAGGATTTCTTCGAGCAACTGGTGGGGGACATCTCCGGCGAAGGCGAGCGTCCCACGGACATCCGATCGTCGAGCGTGAGCAACCTGCTCGCCGGCCAGCCGACGTTGGCCTCGCTGCTGGACCTGCTCCGAAAGACGGAGCCGCAGCGGGCGCGCGCCCTGGTCCAAGCCCTGCAACGAATCGAGCTGATCCGCCGGGAAAGCGTGATCCTCATGATGCCGTTCGACATGGTGCTCCAGTGAGAGCAACGCGGACAATGCTGTGTGGGAGGCCAAGCCGCGTAAGCAGGAAGTGGGACTTTCCCCAGTAGGCACTCTGTACGGCGTGAATATGGGTATCCACGGAATGTCAGGGCGAGAACGAGAGGCACAGCTCATCCGAGAGGCGAATCGCGCTGCTGCAGTAGGACGTTTGATGTTGGGAGAATTCAGTAGTTGGCGTGCGTTCTTGGAGGTTGACAGCACTGACTTGGCGAGTCTCCCTCGTCGTCAGCTCAGGTCGGGGCATG
>Ga0315289_10002764_pt1 | contig 26797 bp, 21 predicted proteins | sample YL17G11_40_MG_FD_203452 | JGI IMG/M metagenome (GOLD analysis project Ga0315289, IMG submission 203452) | Sediment microbial communities from Yellowstone Lake, YNP, Wyoming, USA - YL17G11_40 | ecosystem: Environmental > Aquatic > Freshwater > Lake > Sediment | place: USA: Wyoming | collected...
ATGGCCTCCGACTTCGTATCAATCTGGACGCCGAACCTTCGCGCGTACCAGCGCGCGACCGACTCCAGGAAGGGCGGCCAGCCGGCCTCAGTCTCGTCGTAGCGATGTGTGACCGGATCACGCGCCGCCTCAGAGAGCCGGGCGATGATCGGATCAGGCGTCGGCTGGTCCGGGTCGCCGATGCCGAAGTCTACGAGATCGCGGCCCTCGGCGACGGCCTGGGCCTTCAGTCGTGCAATCTCGCCGAACAGATACGGCGGGATCAGGTCAAGTCTCTCAGCGTGGTGCAAGCGAAGCTCCTCTGTGCAGGGTCGTGCGTCACGGGCGTGGCCAACGTGGCTCAGGCACCTGACGTCCAAGCGTAGATGGTGCCTGCGGGTATCTCTCCGGTGAATACTTCCACAGCCGGGCCGGTCATCGTCACAGGGCCGTCCTCCAGCCACTCTATATCAAGGTCGCCTCCATTAAGGTGGGCCGTCACAGCTCTGCCGGTCCGGTTGTTCAGGACGGAGGCCACGACCGAGGCGCACGCGCCCGTGCCGCAGGCCAGCGTCTCGCCGGCGCCTCTCTCCCAAACGCGCATCCTTATCTCCTTGGAGCTGGCGACCTCGACGAATTCGGCGTTCGTTCTCTCAGGAAAGTACGGATGCCGCTCAATCTGCGGCCCGATCTCCTGTACCGGAAACGACTGGGCATCGTCCACGAACGTCACGCAGTGGGGGTTGCCCATCGAGACACAAGTGATGGCGAGCGTCCGGCCGTTCAGCGAAAGCGGCTCCCCGATCACCGGGCCAATCCCTGGAGCAGTCGTGGGGATATCAGCCCGCGCAAGGCGGGGCCTTCCCATATCGGCGCGGGCCGCCGTAATGACGCCATCGGTCACCATCAGGTCGAGGATCATTTCTCCGCTGAGTGTCTCGACGCGGACAGGGTTCGCACGGGTGATTCCCCGTTCGAAGGCGAATTTGGCGGCGCAGCGGATGCCGTTTCCGCACATCTCTGCTTCGCTGCCATCGGGGTTCATCATCCTCATCCGAAAGTCCGCGCTCTCCGACGGCAGCACCAGAACGAGACCGTCCCCACCGACTCCGAAGTTCCTATCGCAGATCTTTCGCGCGAGTTTTGCGACTGCCGAGTCGTCGAGATGCTCTGAGAAGCCGTTGACAACGACGAAGTCGTTGCCCAGGCCGTGCATCTTGGCGAAGATCACTCCTGCTCTTCCTCCCCTGCGACGGGCGCGGCTTCCTCGACGGGAGCCTCCTCGGGGGCAGCGGCATCCTCGACGGGAGCCTCCTCGGGGGCAGCGGCTTCCTCGACCGGAGCCTCCTCCGGGGCAGCGGCTCCCTCCGTGCTCAGCTTTGCTCCCCGCTCCCTTTCCGCAGCTATCTCCCGCATACCGATCGGTCTCATCGGCACCACCGAGGCTATGGCGTGTTTGTAGATTAGCTGGGGCGGTTTCCCCTGGCTTTCCAGGACCACGGTGAAGGCATCGAACCCCTTGACCATCCCCTTGAGCTGCACACCGCCGACCAGGTAGACGGTTACGGGCGCACCCTCTTTCCTTACCTGGTTCAGGAACACATCCTGCAGGTTCATCTGGGTCTTGTTCATCTACACGCTCTCCTTAACTGAGTTGGGTGGCCCGGTAACGAGTCCGAGCCTCCCACGAGCGGCGTCCGCCCCGGCCCCGAAGGCTGCCGGGCCGGCCAAAAGATGACGGACACCGTCAGACAGGCTGTCCGACCTCCTGTCCAACAATCCCTGCCTTGCGAAGCTTTGCCTCCAGAATGTCGGCTGCCTCGGACGGCGAGAGGTTGTCCACATTTATCCAGTCGATCCGCGCGTCGGCGCGGAACCAGGTGTACTGACGTTTGGCAAACCGCCGGCTGTTCCGTTTGAGCTCGCGAACGGCAGTTTCGAGGTCGCACAAGCCCCTGAGGTGCCCAGCAATCTCCTTGTAACCCAGGCCCTGGATGGCTGGCAGGTTCGGGTCGCAACCCCGTGCAAGGAGGCCAGCGACCTCCTCGACCAGCCCCGCCCGGATCTGCTCGTCCACCCGCTCCTCGATCCGCCGGTACAGGCTCTCGCGGTCCATCGTCAGGCCGAAAAGTATGGCATCCGGGTACCTTGGCGCCGACGGCCTCGTCTGCTCGATAATCTGCGACATCGGCGCGCGGGCCTGCTCGTAGACCTCGAGCGCCCGAATGACTCGTTTCACATCGTTAGGGTGAAGCTTCGCAGCCGTGATCGGATCGACCTGTGCGAGCCGACCGTGCAAGTAGCTCCTCCCTTTTTCGAGGGCGACTTTCTCCAGCCGCGCCCGAAGCTCCGGCTTTGGCGCTGGCCCCGGGATGTTAAGTCCGTCAATGAGTGCCCGTATGTAAAGCCCTGTGCCTCCCACGATTAGCGGGGTCCGGTGTCCAGCGAGAAGCCCATCTATTGTCTTAACGGCCCGTTCCTGGAAGTCGGCGACCGTAAACGGCTCGTCCGGATCGAGCAGGTCTACCATGTGGAAGGGCACGGTTCGCCGCTGCCGGGCGGTCGGCTTGGCCGTCCCGATATTCATCCCCTTGTAGACGGCCATTGAGTCCGCAGATATTATTTCAGCCCCGATCCGCTTCGCGAGTTCGTAGGCTACGGCTGTTTTGCCCGAGGCAGTCGGTCCGACGATAGCGATGGGATACCGGCGACCGCATCGCTTGTAGGATGCCCGCTCTCTCATCTGACCACCACACTATACCACAAACCCCGTCAAACGACAAGCTCGCCATGGCCTTTTCCCGCACTGAGCAGATTGATCCGAGAGGTGAGAAGGTGGTATAATCCCCTCTGTAAGGACCGACGCGGGCGGGAGTAGCTCAGTTGGTAGAGCGCTAGCCTTCCAAGCTGGATGTCGCGGGTTCGAGCCCCGTCTCCCGCTCCATTCTTATGTACGCCCCACCTGTCCTGTGCCTGGTGCGTCCCTGTGGAGCTGCCCTGCAAGATACACCCGGAAGAGGGTGGATGCCCAAAGGACGAAGCATACCGCTAGTAGGTTGCGTGCAGCGGTTTGGTCCGGAGCGGGGAGGAGAAAGACGATGAACCACCTGACAGTTCTGTGCGTGTTCCCGGCACTTCTTCTGGTGTTGACGGTGGCAGCTCAGGGAGCCGTGGAAATCGACAAAGCCAGATATCAAGCAGCTTACGAGCGGCTGACGCAGGAATTCAGCCTGGAACGAGTCGCCGAGAAGAAGATCGAGGTCGGTTTTGACGACGTCAGCGGGATGGCCACGCCTCTCTCGGTGCGAGTTCCCATTCAGGCTCTTCACCACCCAGACCTCGTGTTCGTGCAGCCGGACCTGTCCATCTCGCTTGGCACTAGCGATGACGCGTTGGGGGTCGGCTTTGCCCTGGGCAATCCTCCGGTCTTCCCCAACATACTGCGGGTCGAGCGAAGCCTCGAGAAGGGCTATCTGCCCATCGTGCGCTCCTCGCACAAGACTGGCAATGTGAAACTTACCCAGACGGCGTTCTCTATTCTTCCCTCGGACAAGGCGGTCGTGACCGGGGAGGAAGCACAGTATGTGATCGTAAGGATAGCCGTGAAGAACGAGGGGAAGTCAGAGGCGGCCCTTCCTCTTTGGCTCCTGATCGGAAAGATGAACGGAAGCCAGCGTGCGCTCTATGAACCGTTTCTTGCCCCACTGTCGCGGTGGCAGACCGAGGGGCTCCACATCGAGCACCGGGATAGCTCGCTTCTGGTGAACGGGCGACTGCTCCTCAGCTACCGCTGCAGCCCTGGCGTCCCGGTCGCGCTTGAAGCCAGGGTCGAGGGCGTCGCTGGAGGCGAAAAGCCCTATGTGACAAACTGCCTCCGCTTTGACCTTCGCCTCCGAGCCGGGCAAACAGAGAACGTAGATTTCGTCCTGTCTGGGAGCTCAAGGCTGCTTCCGGCGGACGACAGGGCGGCTATGGACAAGGTGGAGTTCGATATGGCGCTCAAGAAAGCCGTCGCACACTACGAGGGCGCGCTCAGGCCGGCGATGAAGCTGGTCACTCCCGAGCGGCGGATCAACAACATCTACAAGGCAGTCATCCTGTCGAACCTCGGTATGCTCGTCAAGACGCCCGGGAAGGCCTGGCACATGCCGCTTCAGACCCCGGTCTTGGGAGTGTGGTCGTGGGAGTTCGCGCATATGGCGGAGCCAATGTGCTCAGTCGGCTATGGCAGTGAGCTGGAGATGTCACTCAGGTACTTCACTGACCGCCAGAACGGCATAGGGCCGGACAGCGCGAATGCGAGCCTGTCCGGCGACGTGAAGTCCACCAAGGGGACCTTCACAGGCACAGTGTGTCTCTGGATGAACGAGACCGGGTCCATCCTCTGGGCGATGGCTTCGAAGTACATGTATTTGCGCGATGCCGACTGGCTGAAGGCGAACAAGGGGAGCATCCTTGCTGCCTGGGATTGGATTCAGCGTGAGCGCTCGGCCACGAAGGTTCTCGACGAGGCCGGCGGACGAGTTCCGCACTACGGCCTGCTTCCCGCCGGGGTTGCGGATGACGTAACAGGCAAGGTATACAGCGTCACCCTTACGGACAACTTCACCTGGTATGGGATGTCCCAGATGGCCGAGGCGTTTGCAGAGGCGGGCTTGCCCGAGGCGGAGAGGCTGAAGCGGGAAGCTGAGGAGTACCGCCAGTGCATCCTGGACGCTGTCCACAGGATAGAAGTCCGCGACCCAGAGACCGGCCTGAGGATCATACCCAATGCCGTCGGCGGGAAGCTCGGCGACCACTACTGGCCAGCCAACGGACCGGTCCAGCTATTCGATACGGGAATTCTTGCTCCCGGTGACAGGTACTTCGAGCATATGATCGGCTACACGGAGCGCAAATACGGGATATTGATGGGCCTGGCGGAGCACATCGAAGGAGGGGCTGAATGGTATCCAAACCAGACAGAGCGTGCCTACTTCAAGTGTTACCTTGCCAGAGGCGAAGTCGAGAAGGCCCTGCTGGTTCTGTACTCGGATCTGGTCTACGGGATGTCGAATGACACCCTCCAGACCTGCGAGCGGTTCCACTTCGACGATCCCAACTTTGCTCCACTGCAGCCGAATGCTTCGGGCAACGGCAGAATACTGGGCATGCTTCGTCGGATGGTGATTGACGAACAGGACGCTGGTTCCGGGGTGCTGTGGCTTCTCAGAGGCTGCCCGAGAAGGTGGTTTGCGAAAGGGAAGTCCATAGCAGTGGAGAAGGCGCTGACGCTGTTCGGGGAGATCGCAGTCCGAACCAAGTCAGATGGTAACGTCATCACTGTGGATATCGAGTGCCGGAAGAGGGAGGCGCTGAGCGAGATCAGGTTAGTCGTGCGGCATCCGGAGCGACTTGCGATGACCCAAGCGACAGCCAACGGGCAGATCGTGCCGGTAGATGGTGAGACAGTCATTCTAAAGAGGCCAAGAGGTCATCTGTCTGTTGTCTGCGATTACTGATCGCGTTGGCCAGGAACCTGATCCGGCTCCTAATCTTCGCTGAACCTGTAGCCCACGCTTCGGACGGTCTCGATGAGAGATTGGCAGGATCCAAGTTTCGCGCGCAAGCGGCGGATGTGAACGTCAACGGTCCTGGCGCCACCGAAGTAGTCGTAGCCCCACACGCGGTTCAGCAGCGCCTCTCTGGTGAAGACTCGGCCCCGGTGAGTGGCCAGAAACCGCAGGAGTTCGAACTCCTTGTAAGTGAGGTCCAGCGTGTGCCGGCCGAGCTTCGCCTTATAGTTGTCAATGTCCACTTCGAGCGCTCCTGCGCGCACAACGTTTCCGGAGCCGGGAGGACGGGACTTGGCCAGCCGGCTGAGAACCCTGGCTACGAGCTCCGGCGTCGGCGAAGAGTCGAGCACGAAATCATCCAGAGCAGGAAGAGGCAGGTCGGACAGAGCGGCTTGAGGCAGGATGCCGACCATCGGCACTTCCTCAAGGCCAGGCTGCTCTCGGATAGTCCGCACCAGCGGATCAAGCGCAGCCCCGGACCGGCCATCGAGGATGACAGCGTCCGGCCCGCCCTTCGCCAGCGCTTCGCCAATCCGTTCCAGATCGGTGCCGACTACGGCGCATATCACATTTGCCCCAGCCAGAGCGCCGCCGAGCGGCCCCGCCAGCCGCTGGTCATCTGTTACAATCAGCACGCGGTACATAAGAGAAGCAATGAGCATTGAGCAATGAGTGAAGAGGTCGGCGTTGATCCAGCACCCAACACCTAGAGTATCGGGAGGTACTGCTCGAGCTCGTAGCTAGTGACCTGTGCCTTGAACCGCATCCACTCGACCCTCTTGTTCTCGATGAGTTTCTGGAACACGTGGTCGCCGAGCGTGCGGCGCAGCAGTTCGCTCCTTTCGGCCATCTTGATAGCTTCGTAGAGGTCCTCCGGCAGGGTCTGGATGCCGAGCGAGGCCCGCTCTGCCTCCGAGAGATCGTAGATGTTGCCCTCGTAGGGGTCCTGCAACTCGTAGTTATTCTCGATCCCTTCCAGACCGGCCGCGAGCATGGCTGCGAACGCCAAATACGGGTTGCAGGCAGGGTCGGGCGAGCGAAGCTCGACCCTCATGGCCTCCTCCTTGTTCGGGCGATAGCCGGGAACCCTGATCAGATCGGACCTATTGCGCAGCGCCCAGGAGATGTAAACAGGCGCCTCGTACCCCGGCACCAGCCGCTTGTAGGAGTTCACCCACTGGTTCAGCACCAGCGTTACCTCCGGCACGTGCGCCATCAGGCCGGCGATATACTTCTTCCCCACATCAGAAAGGTGATACTTGTCCTTTGGGTTGAAGAAGGCGTTTCGGTCCCCCTTGAACAAAGACTGGTGCACGTGCATCCCGCTCCCGTTCTGGCCGAAGACCGGCTTGGGCATGAAGGTCGCGTACACGCCATGGCTCATCGCGACCTCCTTCACGACCAGGCGGTAGGTCATGGTGCTGTCGGCCATGGTCAGGGCGTCGGTGTAGCGCAGGTCTATCTCGTGCTGACTGGGGGCGACTTCGTGATGGCTGTACTCGACTGGGATGCCCATGGCCTCGAGGGTGAGGATCGTGTCCTTGCGCAGATCGGTGGCCACATCAAGCGGTGTCAGGTCGAAATAGCCGCCTTGATCCAGCGCAACGGGCGTGCCCTGAGAGCTCTTGAAGTAGAAGTACTCGAGCTCTGGGCCGACATAGAAGGTGAAGCCAAGCTTGGACGCTCGCTGCAGTTGCTGCTTGAGCACCCATCGCGGATCGCCCTCGTACGGCCGGCCGTCGGGGTAGAAGATATCGCAGAACATCCGGCCGACGGCGCCATGTTCCCCCGACCGCCAGGGAAGCAGGGTGAACGTATTCGGGTCCGGCTTCGCTATCATGTCGCTCTCGTCTATCCTGGCAAAACCCTCGATTGATGAGCCGTCGAAGCCCATCCCATCCTCAAGCGCCCCCTCCAGCTCCGCAACCGTAATCGAGAAGCTCTTCAGGAAGCCGAGAATGTCTGTGAACCACATGCGGACGAACTTGACGTTCTGATCTCTCGCCGCCTTCAGAACGTATTCTTTATCTTTCAAGTGAAACCCCCCGCAGAAGTTTCGGACGATTAATTATATCGGTTCGGAGTGCGGATGGCAAGAAGCCGGTTATGCGTGGGCGTCTTTCTATGCTTCGGCGCATCTTTCCGCGCCGAAGCCAGCTAACGGTGCACCGAAGCCTTCGGCGCGAAAACCGAGCGCCGAAGGATAGAAAGCCCGTTCGTCTTGGTTATGGTGCGCGGCGGCTGCTAGCCGAGGCGATCGAGCACGAGTTCGCGCACCCGCAGGGCTATCTCCTCGGTGCTCCCTTCGGCGTCAATCACGACCCATCGCTCTGGATCGAGTCTCGCAAGCTCGAGAAATCCCGCCCTCACCTTGCGGTGGAACTCGACCGACTCGGCTTCGAAGCGGTTCTTCGACTGCTGGCGCTCGAGGCCGATCTCGACCGGGATGTCGAGCAGGACTGTGAGGTCTGGGGTGAGGCCGCCTGTTGCGAAGTCGTTTAACTTCCGGAGGACGCCGATGTCAATACCGCGGCCGCAGCCCTGGTAAGCGATGCTGGAGTCGGCGTAGCGGTCGGAGATGACGACCGCGCCCCGGTCGAGCGCGGGTGCGATGACGCGCCTGGTGTGCTGGGCGCGCGAGGCGAGATAGAGCAGCAGCTCGGCCTCCGGAACCATGTCGGATTTCGTGTGAAGGAGGATGCTGCGGATTTCTTCGGCAAGCGGCTCGCCTCCAGGCTCAGCCGTCAGAACGACCTCGTGGCCCCGCTGGCGGAGGGTGTCGGCGAGCAGCCGGGCTTGGGACGATTTGCCCGACCCCTCCGTCCCCTCGAACGTGATGAAGAACCCGCGCCGGCCGCTCACGGTTTCAATATCCTCACGTGCCTGTAAGGCTCGGTGCCGATGCTTTGAGAGGACAGGTTGAACTTCTCAACGAGCTGATGCTGCAGCCGACGCAGAAAACTGTTCTGCGGCATCAGCTCCTGCGGCTCTCCGTGCTCCAGTACTCGCTCGATGGCGTCCTGGGCCTCCCGGAGCGCGATTTCCTCCATATTCCCGCCGTCGAGGCCGAATATTTCGCGCATGACGCTCGCGATTTGAGTATAGGTATTGCTTTTGACGACGTAGGTGGGAATCTGCCGGCTGGCGATCTCCTGGAGTTTGGCAGGTTCCTTGCGGTAGTGGGCCTTGAGTGCGATGACAGCGTCGGCGTCGCCAGCATCCTTGGTGATGTAGGCCGGGACGCGAAGCTCGCGGATGGCCCGTTCCAGCCTGTTGCGGCTGACCCCGTAGGGAAAGATCTTGACGATGGCCGGCATTGGCCTTCCGGAAGCCGCGCCTGGGTGCTCGCGTTCGAGCCGGGGCGCGGCCTGACCGGGTCTTCTCGCTTCGATGTCCGCAGGCTGCACGACTTCAACCTCACCCTGGGGGTTCCGAACCCTGATCTCGGGCCGGAGCGGGCTGCCGCGGAGCAGCCTGTCAACTACGTTCGCCACATCGTGATGAATGGCCAGCTTGTCAACCTCGATTATCTCGATCACCACGTCGAACGTCGGGGGGGCCTTGCGTTCGAGCACGGTTTTCTGCGTTCCCCGGCGCTTCGCCTCCTCGTCGGAAAGGGTCACGGCGTGAATGCCGCCCACGAGGTCGGAGAGCGTCGGGTTCATCAACAGGTTCTCGAGCGAGTTGCCGTGGGCGGTAGCGATGAGCTGCACGCCTCGCTCGGCGATCGTCCTTGCCGCGAACGCCTCGGCCTCCGTGCCGATCTCATCAATCACTATGACCTCTGGCATGTGGTTCTCGACAGCCTCGATCATGACGGCGTGCTGCTGGTCGGGAGTCGTGACCTGCATCCGGCGCGCGTGGCCGATGGCCGGGTGTGGGATGTCGCCGTCGCCAGCGATCTCATTTGAAGTATCCACAACCACGACGCGCTTCTTGAACTCGTCCGACAGCACCCTGGCGACCTCGCGGAGCTTTGTGGTTTTGCCGACACCCGGCCGGCCCAACAGAAGAATGCTCTTGCCGCTCTCGACTACGTCCCGGATGATGTCTATCGTGCCATAGACGGCCCGCCCTATGCGGCAGGTCAGGCCGACGATCCGCCCCTGCCGGTTGCGGATGGCCGAGATTCGGTGGAGCGTGCGCTCAATGCCCGCACGATTGTCCTTGCCGAACGTGCCGACCCGGCCTGTTACGTAGTCAATCCCGTCCGATGCTACTCCTGTCTCGGAGAGCTCCACTACTCGAAGTGGAAAGCGCGCCTCAGCCGGCCGTCCCAGATCGAGCACTATCTCAAGCAGGTCTTCCAGGCCGTCCTGCTTCTCCAACCGCTCTCTCAGGGCCAGAGGCAGGACCTCTAAGAGCTGCGCCAGATTGTCAGTTACCTGCAACTGCTTTCTGCCTATCTTCGTTACTGGCGTGACCGCCTCAGTTGCTTTCACAAGTTCACCCCTCTTTCACGAGGTTCGGGGGCCGGCGAGTTTCGACTCCCTACTCTCGCTCACCTACGTCTCCAATTCGTACAAGACGATAGCGGCAGCGGCGATGGCAGCGGTCTCGGATCGAAGAATCCGCCGGCCAAGAGATACGGTCACCGCCCCGCTCGCCTCCACCGTCCGCACCTCATCCTCCTCAAAGCCGCCCTCCGGGCCAACGAGAATCAATATGTTCTCGGCAGACCGGTTCCGGGTCAGTAGATCTCGAATGGTCGTCCCGTCCTCACCTTCCCACAAGCACAGCGCCAGGTCGAAGCCGGCGATTCGCGGGACGAACTGCTCGAGCGGTGTGATGCCGGCGACCTCAGGTATCACGGCCCGGCAGGATTGCTCTGCGGCCTCTTTCGCAATAGCCCGCCACCGGGCAATGCGCCGGGCGATTCTCTCATCAGGAGGGCGGGGAACGGCTCTAGCCGTCGTGACGACCTCAAATCTCGCCACCCCGAGCTCCGTACCCTTCTGAATCACGAACTCAAGCTTATCTCCTTTGGGGAGCGCCTGGGCGAGCGTCACCCTCACGCGAGGCTCGGTGCCGAGGCGGCATACTTCGAGCACGTCCCCGACCACCCGCGTCGCCGCCGCGTCCGAAATCCGAACGATCATCGCCCGTCCGGTGCCGTCCAGCGCCGCAACCTCATCGCCGCGCCCCAGCCGCAGCACCTGACATATCTGCCTCGCATCGGGTCCCTCGATCCGGACCTTGCCATCGCACACGCGCTCCGGCCGGACGAAGAAGCGGTGAAGCCGAGCGGCGCGAGACGGCCTGGCTTCCTCATCGTGGCCTGCGCTCGCGGCGCTCACCGGTTTCCTCCTTCGGACCGCGCCGGGCTATCCCGCTCCGAAACTCGGCGCAGGGCGAGGGCAACCCAGCCATCATCGTCCGTCTTGTCCACTATCTCGAGTCCGGCGCGAGCGAGGAAGCGCCCGACCTCCTGGGCGCGCTCTCCCGTTATGCCCGAGGCAACGAGAAATCCGCCTGGGGCGAGGGCATGCGCGAGTTCGGCCGCAAGTCCAATGATTGCATCTGCCGTGATGTTCGCGAGGACGAGATCGAACTCGCCAGTCGCACTCGCCGGTGATTGCGACTCGACTATGCAAACGTTCGCGTCCACGCCATTCCCGTGGACGTTCTCCCTCGCAGCTTCCGCGGCCACGGGATCGGCCTCTGTCGCCGTCACCTGGGCCGCCCCGAGCTTCGCCGCCGCGATAGATAGAACTCCAGAGCCAGTACCGACATCCAACACCCGCTCTCCGCCGTGTATGAACTTCTGCAGCGCGAGCAGGCAGAGCTGGGTCGTAGGGTGGTTTCCGGTGCCGAAGGCCATCCCGGGGTCGATCTCCACAACCACCTGCCCCGGCGTCCTCTCCAGGTCCTCCCAGCTCGGCTTGACGAAGATATTGCCGACCTCCACCGGCTTGAAGTAGGATCGCCATGCACTCGCCCAGTCGGCGTCTTCCACAGGCTTGATCGTGATCTCGCCGGTTCCGATGTCCACTCCGGTCTCCGGAAGCAGTCTGATCCTCTCCCGTGCGCTTTCCAGCCGGCCTTCAAGCCTGTCATCCACGGGCAGATAGCCTGTCAGTAGCGTCTCTGCGGGTCCAGACTCATCGGCAGGCAGCTCAGCGCCCCCTGAAGCACGAACGGAGGGGCCTGTGATTGCGACCCCTCCGCATCCCTCCTCTATCAAGATATTGGCCACCAGGTCGGCCGCCTGCTCGGAGGTGGCCGCCTTGATCTCAGCCCATCTCATCGTCCGCCCAAAGCGTCCTTAACTCGCTCGAAGAATCCTTTTTCTGCGTGAACTTCCACATTGTCGCCCCGGAGGTCGGCAAACTGGCGCAGCAGTTTCTTTTCCTCCTCCGAGAGCTTGGTCGGTGTTTGAACCCTGACGGCGACATTCAGATCGCCCCGGCCGCGGCCGCGCGGATCGGGCATACCCCTCTCCCGCAGCGTGTACACCTCTCCGTTCTGTGTGCCTTCCGCGATGTGCAGCCTTTCGTCGCCGGAGAGCGTTGGCACCTTGATGGTCGCGCCGAGTGCGGCCTGGCTGAAGGTCACACCGACCTCGCACCAGATGTCGTTCCCGCGCCTCTCGAAGAACTCGTGGGACTTGACGTGGATGACCACGTAGAGGTCGCCCGGTGGCCCGTCCCTCAGTCCCGACTCGCCCTCTCCCGGGATGCGAACACGGGTCCCATCGTCCACCCCGGCGGGGATGTTGACCACCTTCTCGGCTGTTCGCCTGGCCCTGCCCTGGCCGCCGCACTCAGAGCACGGGTTGGAGACCACTCGCCCTTCTCCTCGGCATCTTGGGCATATCGTGATCCTGATCTGGGCGCCGAGGAAGGTCTGCTGCTGCTGCCGCACTTGTCCCGTGCCGCCGCACGTCTGACATGTCTCAGGCCGGCTCCCGGGGGCCGATCCCGAGCCTTCACAAAGGTCGCATGTCTTGAGTCGAGAGAGGCGGATAGTGCGCTGGGCGCCGGTGGCTGCCTCTTCGAGCGTCAGCTCGATGTCGTAGCGGAGGTCGGAGCCGCGTTGAGCCGCGGCCCTCTGGCGAGCAGTTTGTCGGCCGCCTGTGCCAAAGAACAAGTCGAATATGTCCCCAAACCCGCCGAAATCCACCGAGAAGCCATGGTCAGCGGTGCCGGGCGCTCCACTCACGGCACTGTGGCCGAAGCGATCATAGAGCCCTCTCTTCTCGGGGTCGGAGAGGACCTCGTAGGCCTCGTTGATTTCCTTGAGTCTGGCCTCGGCTCGGTTGTCCCCGGGGTTGACATCGGGGTGGTGCTTACGCGCAAGCCGCCGGTAGGCTCTTTTTACCTCCTCGGCGCTCGCGGACCGCGACACGCCGAGAATCTCGTAATAGTCTCGTTTGTCGGCCATTCTTCTGGTAAGTTGAAAGCGTAAGGCGAAGAGTCCGAAGCAAGGCTGCAGTCAGCAGGCGCTTTTCAGTCTCCACTTTCCGCGTTCGACTCGCTATTGCCCTCTTCGCCTGTCGCGGCCTCGGCTACCGATTCCTCCTCCGGCCCAGGCTCGGCTGCCTTCTCCTCAGACGCTGCACGATACATTGCCGCAGATAGATCGTAAACTCTCTCGCTGAGCGCCGCCGCCGCTGTCCTGACCGCAGCCACGTCCTCGCCTGCGAGCGCCTGCCGAACCGCTGCGATCCCCTCCCGGACCGCCTCGATCATCTCCTGAGGCACGCGCCCGTCCGCATCCCTTGCAGCCTTCTCCGCGCTATAAACTACGGAATCGGCGAAGTTCCTCGCCTCCCGCTCATCCCGAAGCTCCCGGTCCTCCGCAGCGTGGGCGTCGGCCTCCTGGATCATCCGTGCTATCTCGTCCTTCTTCAGCCCTTTGGAGCCGGTAATCCTTATGCTCTGCTCTTTGCCGGTGCCCTTATCCTTTGCCGAGACTTGCACAATGCCGTTCACGTCAACGTCGAACGTCACCTCGATTCGGGGAACGCCCCTTGGGGCAGGCTGGATGCCAACGAGCTGGAAATTGCCCAGGAACTTGTTGTAGGCCGCGACCTCGCGCTCGCCCTGGTAAACTTTGATGTCCACCTCGTGCTGGCTATCTGCGGCGGTGGTGAACTCCTGGCTCTTCGAGCTTGGAATCGTCGTATTCCGCTCGATCAGCCTCGTAAACACGCCCCCGAGCGTCTCGATGCCGAGCGAGAGCGGCGTAACGTCGAGCAGCACTATGTCCTTGACCTCACCCGCCAGCACCGCCGCCTGGATCGCTGCCCCCACCGCCACTACCTCGTCCGGGTTGATCCCCTTGTGCGCCTCCTTGCCGAATATGCTCTTCACCAACTCCTGGACGGCGGGCATCCTGGTGCAGCCGCCGACGAGGAGCACACGGTCAATCTGGTGCGGCTCCATCTTCGCGTCGGAGAGCGCCTGCTTCGTCGGCCCGACCATTCTCTCAAGCAGGTCGCTCGTCAGCTCCTCCATCCTTGCTCGCGTGAGGTCAGCGTCGAGATGCACCGGGCCGTCCGGCGTGACCGAGATGAAGGGCAGATTCACGTTCGTCGTGACGACGGTGGAGAGCTCGATCTTGGCCTTCTCCGCGGCCTCTCTCAGCCGCTGCAGAGCCATCCTGTCCTTGCGCAGGTCTATGCCGTGCGCGTGTGCGAAGTCGTCAGCAAGCCAGTTGACAATACGGTCATCCCAGTCGTCCCCACCGAGCATCGTGTCGCCGTTTGTCGCCCTGACCTCGAACACGCCCTCACCTACCTCGAGAATCGAAACGTCGAACGTCCCTCCGCCGAGATCCCAAACGAGCACGGTGTGGATGTTGGCCTTGGCAATGCCATAAGCCAGCGATGCCGCCGTCGGCTCGTTGATGATGCGGACGACGTCGATCCCGGCTATCGTGCCAGCGTCCTTAGTTGCCTGCCGCTGGCTGTCAGAGAAGTAAGCCGGCACGGTTATGACTGCCTTCGTCACCTTTTCTCCGAGGTAGGCTTCCGCGTCGGACTTCAGCTTCTGGAGGATCATTGCAGAGATCTCCGGCGCGGTGTAGTCCTTGCCGTCTATCTGCACTTTGAAATCCGTTCCCATCTTGCGCTTGATGGACGCGATGGTGCGCTCGGGATTGGTGATGGCCTGGCGTTTCGCCAACTGCCCGACGAGCCTTTCGCCGGACTTCGAGAACCCGACGACGGACGGGCAGAGCCTGCTGCCCTCGGCCGTCGGGATAACGGTCGGCTCACCCCCCTCGACGACTGCGACCACGGAGTTCGTGGTTCCAAGATCTATGCCGACGATCTTCGCCATTCTGGTGGCAGCCTCTAATGGTCCTCAGGTTGCTCGGCCTGAGCTTCTTCCTCGTGCGGCGCCAGCTCCTCTTCGGCTGCCGGTTCTTCTTGCTCTGAGGCAGCCTCGACCGCCGGTTGCTCCGTCTCCTCTTCGGCTGCCGGTTCTTCCTGCTCTGAGGCAGCCTCGACCTCCGGTTGCTCCGTCTCCTCTTCCGCCGCCGGTTCTTCCCGCTCTGAGGCAGCCTCGACCTCTGGCTGCTCCGTCTCCTCTTCCGCCGCCGGTTCTTCCCGCTCTGAGGCAGCCTCGACCTCTGGCTGCTCCGTCTCCTCCAGGGCGGGAGCTTCTTCCTCCGCCCCGGGCACTTGGAGCAGTTGCGCTACTCTCGCGGCCTCATCCACAGCGGTCGGCGCCTCGGCCACGACCTCCGCAGCCTCCCCTTCGGCCTCAATCCTGGGCAGTGCCTCAATCTCCGGCCCCATGCCTCGGGCCGGCACGTCGTCATGATTCGGCACCGCGAAGGTAATCTTGCCGGCGGCGATTTCCTGAAGCGCAATCGTGAGCGGGTTTGTGGAACTCGTCTCGATGAGCTTCGGAGCGCCTTCACGGAGCTGCTTGGCCCGCTTTGCGGCAAGGACTACGAGCGTGTACCTGCTTTCAACTTTGTCTGCCAGTCGGTCTACGGACGGGAAGATCATTTCGGTTCGTTCTAACCCCCTGTTGTGACTGTTGTGCCGGTCGGCCATCCATCTCCAGGATCAGCTTAACCCCGGCGATGTTGACTCCCCGCTCTTCCGTCAGATACCGGATATACTCGAGCTTTGAGATGTCGTCGTCGGAGTACATCCGGTGGTTTTTCTCGGTCCGGACAGGCACGACTACGCCTTCCTGGTCCAGGAGCCGTAGCGTCCAACACGGCAGGCCAGCCAGCCTCGCTGCAACGCTAATGACATAGACGGGTTCGTCGGATTGATTCTTCATTCTTCGGCAAAGACGAAAAACAGCCGGCGGCACCGGCTGACTACAGATATGTCACTATCATTGGCATTATACCGCAACGCAAGGACGCCGTCAACACTGTTGTGAGGAAATCTCACAGAAAATCGGAAGATGTGCCAGGCGTTGCTAGTCTGCTCACTTTGGTGCTATCCTAGCCTGGTGGCAACCTCTTTTGGCCCACCGTGAATAGGAGGGCACGCTTCAGGAATTGGCACTTACTATTGAGACTACAAGCAGCGGCGGTGCACAAAAACCCCGACTGCACCCGCTTACCTACGGCATCCTGATCGCCGCGGCCCTGTTTGCCCTCTACTTCGCAGCCCTGGGGCGCTATCCCCTGATGGACCCCGACGAACCAGTCTACGGCCAGGTGGCCAAGGAGATGGCCGCTGGTCGGGGTTGGCTGACGCCGCACTACCTCGGCCAGCCGTGGTTCGACAAGCCCCCGCTCTACTACTGGCTCTCTGCAACCAGCGCATCGCTTCTGGGGCCCACGGAACTCGCCATCCGGCTGCCTTCGGCGATCCTGGCCGTTGGGCTAGTATTCCTGGTCTACGCGCTCGCCTCTTACGACTTCGGCCGCCGCGCCAGCGTGTTCTCAGCCATCGCCATGGCCACCTGCCTGCAGCAGATCGTGTTGGCCCACGCATCCGTGACGGACATGACACTCGTCTTCTGCCTGACCGCCGCGCTTTACGCCTACCGACGTTGGATCGGGGCCAGCGGACGCGCGCGATTCCGCTGGATCGTATTGTGCGGCGCGATGACCGGCCTGGGGATGCTTGCCAAGGGGCCAGTTGCGCCCGTGCTGCTGGCCGCGACGTTTACCATCCACTTGTGGTGGACGGGGCGCCTTCGGCATCTGGCGAGCTTGGAGGCGCTGGCCGGGATCGCCGCTGCCGTTGCTGTCGGAGCGCCGTGGTACCTGGCTATGTGGACCCTGCACCATGACACCTTTGTGCAAGGCTTTCTCGTGGCGAACAACATCGTCCGGTTTCTCAAGCCCGAACATGCCGAGATAACCGGCCACTGGTACTCTTTCCTCTTGAACGTGCCCGTGCTGCTGGTCTTCTTCTTCCCGTGGAGCGTGTTTCTGCCACAGGGTCTGGTCAGAGCGTGGCGAGTCAACGAAGGGGCGCGTTTGGCGAGTGTGTGGTTCGCGGTTGTGTTCATCTTCTTTTCGATCTCGAAGACCCAGCTCGTCACGTACATCTTCCCGCTATATCCGGCCGCAGCGATATTCGTGGGCGTTTTGTGGGGCTCGGCCGCGTCTGGGGATTCTAGGGACGCCAGAGGCGTACGGTCGGCGCTATGGGCGGCGCTGGGCATATCTGTGCTAGTTGCAGCGGGGCTTGTCATGTACGCGAACGCGAAATACCCGGAGGCGGCGCGTGCGGCGCTGGTCTTGGGCGCAATCATGGTGGTAACTGTGGCGGCGGCCCTGGCCTGGACGATCCGCTGCAAACGAGACACCGGCGGGAAGCCCGTGTGGATTCTGGGAACCGGAATGGCAGTTTTCACGCTGTGGATTATGTGCGGCGTGATGCCGCTGGCAGCGCCAAGGGCGAGCACACGGGACCTGGTCCAGCGAATACCTGGAGCCGATGGGGCCAGGATCATCGAAATGCTGAGATCGCGGCGTCAGAGCATGGTGTTCTACTTGGGCCGCCGCCCGGAGCACGCCCTTGACGCATCGGCCGCCAGGAGATTGCTGTCGGAGAGGACGCCTACGTTTGTGATCTGCAAGGAAGCGGCTGCGGAGCAACTCAGAACCCCCGGCGCGGTTCTGTGGGCGAAATCCGGCGGACTGGTTGTCTTTGCGAACGAAGCGGCATATCGGAAAGGATCGAAAGCACGTTGATAGACAGCCTGAGCATAGTGTTCCCCATGTATAACGAGAGGGGCAACATAGAGAAAGCCGTAGCCGAAGCGATCCGTGTCGGCCGGCTCATAGCGCCGGAGGTTGAAGTGATCGTTGTGGACGACGCGAGCACCGACGGCGGCGGTAAGATAGCAGATAGACTCTCGGAGGAGCACCCGGAAGTGAGGGTCATCCATCACCCTCGGAACCGGAAGCTAGGGGGAGCGCTGAAAACCGGATTCGCGGCGGCGAACAAGGAATGGGTGCTCTATATGGACAGCGACCTGCCGATCCGCATGGATGACGCGCTCGAGGCCGTGCCGTTGGCTGAGGATGCCGACATTGTCATCGGCTGGAGGAAGTCTCGAGCCGAATCGCTGAGGCGCGAGATAATGTCCAAAGCATACAACTGGCTGATCCGGTGGGTGTTCGATTTGCGCGTCAGGGACGTCAACTTCGCGTTCAAGCTCTTCCGGCGAAGCCTCCTGGATGGCATCATCCTGACCTCCGAGGGCTCCTTCATAGACGCCGAGCTGCTGCTTGAGATGCAGCGCGTGGGCGCGCGATTTGCCGAATTGGGGTTGAACTACTATCCGCGTGTGGCCGGGGTCTCCACACTGGCAAGCAACAGCGTCGTCATCAGGATTCTGATGGAGATGATGAGGTACCGTCTGGAGGCGTATGGCAGAAGCGCTGAAAACTTTGGTGGTGAACGCCGACGACTTTGGCTTAAGCGAAGGAATCAACCGGGGGATCCAGCCGGCGTTTCTTCAGGGAATTCTCCGTAGCACCAGCTTGATGCCGAACGGTCCGGCGTTTGCGGACGCCGCCAGAATCGTCGGCTCCACGCCCGGTCTAGACGTCGGAATCCACCTGTCGCTGGTAGGAGAGCGATGCGTGGCTCCGCTAGGACAGGTTCGAGGCCTGGCTGGACCCGACGGGTCTCTGCCTGCAAGCTACGCCAGTTTCATCAAGGCTTACGCGCTGCGGCGCTTCGGCCTGCGCCAGATTCGTGCGGAGATAGAGGCGCAAGTGGGCCGAGTTCTCGACGCGGGGATCAAGCCCACACACTTGGACAGTCACCAGCACCTGCACATTCTTCCCGGCATCCTCGACATCGTCCTCGACGTGGCAAAAGCGTCCGGAATCCGTGTAGTCCGCCTGCCTCTCGAACGAGGCGGCGTGGGCCGCCGTCTCTTCAGCCTAAGGAGCCTCCAGCTCGGTGTTCTATCGCTGCTTTGCCGGAACGCGGTGAAGAAGATGCGCAGAGCCGGGATGCGATGCGCGGACCACTTCTGGGGACTTGGCGTCTCGGGGCATATGAGTGAAGCGAACCTGGTGCAAATCCTGAATCGGCTCCATCCTGGAGTTAATGAGATAATGTGCCACCCGGGATTCAGCGACCCAGCCACCGAAAAGCGCTACCCGTGGGGTTACCGCTGGGATGACGAGGCCGCAGCCTTACGCTCCGACGCGATCCGCCGGACTGTTGAGGAGCGCCACATCCGGCTCGCGGGGTTCGGGGATGCGTGGGATGCAGGCGACCGTCCCGGCCCGTGATTTTCCTGCATGACCATCACGCGCAGCCCGCACAAGCGGCGTTTGACCATCCTGGCTCCGTCGGCTATAATACACGTTGTTGTAAGGCATCACCGGGTCGTCTATAACCGGCCGAAAGGACTTCGGTTCCCTTGCGAAAGTCTCGCCGCAGGCGCAAACCCAGGAACGCAAACCAGTTCTTCGACATCGTCGGCATCGTGCTCTTGTTCTTGTGGCCGATCACGCTGATCAGCCTGGTCGCGCCAGAGGCGAGCGGGGTCGTGGGCCGCTCCATAAGAGATGCGCTGATGAGCTTTGTCGGAACGGGGGCCTACGCGTTTCCGTTCTTGAGCGCGCTCATCGGTATCCTGTTCATCGTTGGTCCGATCACGGTCTGGTCGCGGAACGCTGGCATCGGGGCTGTCCTGCTTTTCCTCGTGTTCGTCGGGTGGAAAGGTCTTGTGGGGCTTGGCACTGTCCCGTTCGAGGAGAGCGGAGGAATCGTCGGCGATTTGATGGCCCGCGGGCTGGAGCGTTCTCTGGGCGTTCTGACCGGCAAAATCGTGCTTGCGCTCCTCGGGGCAATAGGGCTCTACGTCACGTTCGACGTTCCGCTTGTCCGCGTGATCACGTGGGTGTGGAACCTGTGGCATGCCGGGCGCGAGCGGCTTGTGGTGACAGGGGCGCCGACGGGGAACCGACCAGAGCACGCTGGGGAACCAGAACCGAGGCGGCGGCTTCCGATTCTGGTCCGAAAGGGCGAGCGGGACGGGGAAGCCGAGAGGATGGGGCCTGACCAGCGGCGGATTCCAGTCACCGTTGGGCATACGCCTCGGGGCGGCGGCTTGGAGCCGCCGGAGCAGACGGAGGCCGAAGAGACCGAGTATCGCCTGCCGCCGCTATCGCTCTTGGCGGACCCCCAGCCCCCGCCGAAGCGGGTTGAGGCCGAGCTGCGCGAGAACGTCGAGGTCATCGAGCGGACCCTTGAGGAGTTCCGCGTATCCGGGGACGTAGTGGAGATAGCCCACGGCCCGACCGTCACCCGCTACGAAATCCGGTTGGCGCCGGGAATCAAGGTGAATAAGATCGTCAGCCTGGCCGATAACCTCGCGATGTCGCTCGCGGCCATTGATGTGCGGGTCGAAGCGCCAATACCGGGGAAGTCGGCGATCGGCGTGGAGGTGCCAAACAAGAATCCGGCCATTGTGAGCCTGCGTGAAGTGATCGAGGGCGACGCCTTCCGCTCATCGCCTTCGAAGCTCGTGTTCGCCCTCGGCAAGGACGTATCCGGAGAGCCGAGGCTGGCAGACCTTGGGATGATGCCGCACCTGCTGATCGGCGGGGCGACGAACTCCGGCAAGAGCGTGTGTCTGAATGCGCTGATATCCAGCCTGCTTTTCCGTGCGACGCCGGATGAAGTGAAGATGATTCTAATTGACCCAAAGCGGGTTGAGCTGAGCCTGTTCGACGGCATACCACACCTTGCGTGCCCGGTCGTGCGCGACGCGAGGCAGGCAACCGGTATCTTCAGGGCCGCGACGAAGGAGATGGACTCCCGATACGAACTTATCGCGCGCGCCGGTTCGCGAAACATCCAGGGCTACAACGAAAAAATGCCTGAGGGCGAGAAGATCCCTTATCTGGTAATAGTCGTTGACGAGCTCGCGGACGTGATGATGCAGGCGGCGGCTGAGATCGAAACCTCGATTTGCCGGCTCGCCCAGCTCGCGCGGGCGGTTGGGATACATCTGGTGATCGCCACCCAGAGGCCGTCGGTTGATGTCGTGACCGGCCTGATAAAGGCCAACATATCGTCGCGGATAGCCTTCGCGGTCTCCGCACAGGTGGACAGCCGGACCATCCTGGACCAGAACGGCGCGGAACGCCTGATCGGCCGAGGAGATATGCTCTTCTTGCCCATTGACGCTCAGAAGCCAATGAGAATCCAGGGCTGCTACCTGAGTGAGAACGAGCTTCACGCCCTGGTGGACTTTCTGAAGTCTCAGCGCAAGCCGGTGTACACGATAGAAGCCCGAGACCTCATCGCCGCTGGCGGCGGGGCCGAGGACGGAGCTAACGACGAGCTGTACGAGCAGGCGGTGAGGCTCATAGTCGCCCACGGAGTTGCGTCCACATCCAAGATCCAGCGCCGGCTCAGGATCGGGTATACGAGGGCTGCCAGGATGGTGGACGCAATGGAGCTGCAGGGGATTGTCGGTCCGCTGGACGGAGCCAAGCCGCGTGAGGTGCTGGTCAGGAAAGACGATCTCGATTCGCTTTTCGGCGGCCCATCGGGGATGCCGTACGGGGACGAAGAAGAGGAGCAGGATTAGCCCGCGGCGGGGGTTGCGCTATTAGCTGTTAGCTGTTAGCAATTAGCTTGCAGCTAGCTGCTAATAGCTAAGGGGTAGGAGCCAGGAGAAGTTAAGCGCTGAATCGCGAAGACGCGAAAGGGCGTAACGTGGACGCTAGTGCTTCGGTCCCAAAGCGGTCGGTGAAGGGCTACGACTTCGACGACGTCACCGGCAGGATAATCGGTGCCGCCATCGAGGTGCACAAGGTCCTTGGGCCGGGGTTCCAGGAGGTTGCCTACCAGCGCGCCCTGGCCTGGGAGCTTGAGGCAGCCGGAATCGAGTTCTCGCGAGAAGAGAACATTCAGGTATTCTACAAGGAAAGGCACGTTGACACGCGGCGCGTAGACTTTGTGATAGGCGACTGTATTGTAGAGATCAAGGCTCGGAAGGAGCTGCTGCCGGAGGACTATATCCAGACACTGTCCTACCTGCGGGCGAGCCGGTACCGGATTGGGTTGCTCATCAACTTCGGCGCTGCTAAGGTCGAAGTCAAGCGCTTCGTTAACGAGCGCGGGCGAGGCGCTGCGGAGAAGGAGTGATATCGCAGCGCATGGCTCTTCGCGGCCTTCGCCGCTTCGCGCTTTCGCGATTCGGATAGTATGACCAAGCATGTCAGCGGAGCATCTTGACAATCGCACCCTGTTAGGGTACAATCGAACCCGTTATGGGTACAACAGGCGGCGAGGTGAATGCTGCTTCCGCGCTTTTTGGAAAGGCTCGGAAGGCAATATTGGCTATCCTGTTCGGCCAGCCTGACCAGGAGTTCTACCTGCGCCAGATCGTGCGAACCGCCGGGGTCGGGCAGGGAGCCATTCAGCGCGAGCTGGCGCGGCTGACCCAGGCTGAGCTGGTCATCCGGACGCGTCGCGGCAATCAGGTATTCTACCAGGCCAACAGGCAGTCCCCGGTATTCGCTGAGCTGCGGGGACTAACCGTCAAGACGGTCGGAGTCGCGGATGTCCTGCGCGCTGCCCTGGCGGAGGTTGCCGATCGGGTCAGGCTGGCGTTCGTCTATGGGTCGGTCGCCAAAGGCTCCCAGAGGACGGCGAGCGATGTAGATGTGATGATCGTCGGGGATCTGGACTTTGGCGAGGCGGTGGAGCACCTTCATTCTGCTGAACGGGAGCTGGGCAGGGAGATCAACCCCTCCGTCTTTCGGGTTGACGAGTTCAGTTCCAGAGCGGCCGCGAACGACCATTTCTTGAGGTCCGTCCTGCGGGAGCCGAAGGTATTCCTAATCGGAGGAGAGGATGAGCTTAGAGGACTGGCTGAGCCACGCCTGGTTGACAAGGCACGAGACCAGCAGCCAGGAGATCGCTCAACTTCTGGCGGCGGCTGATCGCGACCTCGCCGATTGCCTGACCCCTGGCTTGAGCGCGGACGAGGCGCTGCGGAGAAGGAGTGATGTCGCAACGCTTGGCTCTTCGCGGCCTTCGCCGCTTCGCGCTTTCGCGATTCAGATACTATGAGCAACCATGCCAGTTAGAGTAAGTCTGATCAGTCTAGGTTGCCCGAAGAACCTGGTGGACTCCGAAGAGATGCTCGGCGCGGTTGCTGCGTCCGGCTACGAGATAGAGCCGGAGCCTGCGCGAGCGGACGTAGTGGTCGTCAACACTTGTGGGTTCATCGAGAGCGCGAAGGAGGAGTCAATAGAGGCCATCCTGGGCGCGGCGCAGCTCAAGGCCGGCGGCAGATGCCGGTCGCTGATCGTGGCTGGATGTCTGGCCCAGCGGTACGGTCGCGAGCTCGCCCGCGAGATGCCGGAGGTGGACGCATTCATCGGCGTGGGCAAGAATGTCGAGCTGCCGGAGGTCATCGGGCGAGCGCTTGCCGGTGAGAGGACTCTCGACTCCCGCCCGCCGGGGACGAGCTGGACGCGGAACGGGCATCGGGTGCGCTCGACCCCACCCTGGACGGCCTATCTCCGAGTGGCCGACGGCTGCGTCAACCGCTGCTCCTACTGCGCCATTCCGGACATCCGGGGACCTTTTCGAAGCAGGCCGCCGGAACTCGTGCTCGCCGAAGCCGAGCGGATGGCCAAAGAAGGCGTGCTGGAAGTGAACCTGGTCGGGCAGGATATCACCCGATACGGCGAGGACATCGGCGGCTGGAACCTTGAGCGGCTCCTGCGGGAGATCGCCCAGATAGACGGCCTGCGGTGGATCCGGCTTCTCTATTGCTACCCGACCCGGATCACGGACGGGCTGATAGAGCTGCTCGCGACCGAGCCTAAGATTTGCAGGTATATGGACATTCCGCTTCAGCATGGCGACGATCGGGTGCTTGCGGCGATGAACCGGCAAGGCACCAGGAATGAGTATCTCGACATCATTCGGAGAATCCGCGAGGCGTGCCCGGAGGTCGCTCTGAGAACGTCGTTTATCGTCGGGTTTCCCGGCGAGGGCGAGAGGGAGTTCGATAACCTGCTCTCGTTCGTCGAAGAGATCAGTTTCGATCGGATCGGAGCGTTCAAGTATTCGCCAGAGGACGGGACGCCCGCCGCTTCGATGCCGAAGCAGGTGCCCCAGACCGTGGCAGCCCGGCGCTACGACCGCTTGATGGAGCTTGCACTGCGAATTTCGACAGAGCGCAACCGGATGATGCTCGGGCGGGACATAGAGGTGCTCGTCGAGTCGGCGGGGGCCGGGCGGAGCTACCGCGACGCGCCGGAGATTGATGGGATGGTACGGCTCGTCGGAGAAGGGACCCGCCCGGGTGAGATGGTTCGGGCGACGGTTACGAAAACTGGCGAATATGATGTTGAGGCAAGTGTAACGCAGCGGGCGGCGCGCCCGCTCTTGCCCATGACCCACAACCTGGACAGGAGGAAGAACGCGTGAGTACATCAGCGACAAAGCTGACGATAGAGGAGCCGGTGCGGGTGGCCGCGCGGGTTTACCTGGCGGACCGGGCCTACGACGTGCTGGTCGGCCGTGAGGAGCCGGCAAAGACCGGCGAGATACTGCGGGACATCCCCGTTAAGGATATGACTCTGCGGATCATCCGCAATACGCTCGCTTCCAGCGCGCGGTTTGAGGCCGTAGATCGCCGATGGACGCTTGCTGCTAGGATTCAGGACAAGGGGCGGCCATTCGAGCGGATAGTCCAGAAGGTTGTCTCCGACTACGGCCGGCCGATGCCGCTCTTGGCGCTCGCACAGGAGCTTGTGCTCATCTTCGAACGGCCTGCCCAGTACTACGAGGAGATACTGCCCCGCGTGCTCTCTTCTCACGACAAGTTCTTCGCTGTGGACAGCGAGCGCTGCGGCCTATCGAGCTGGCTCCTTGTGACGGAATCCGACGACCCTGAGCAGATTATGTTCGACAACTTCCTGGAGGAAGAGGACATCCGCCCCTACCGTAAGGCAGCGGACAAGGCAAAGTGGGACGGGGACGATCTCGCCGGCTCAGCTCAGCGGCTCCTCACCAGCATCGGCCGCCCCGTGCCGATTAAGGTGCTTGCCTTCTTCGCCTGGGAGGCCCTGCAGCACGGCTACGACCCCGTCGTATTCTGCTCCGCCCTGGCGCTCTCGGGTAAGGTCGAGATCCTTTCGACCCAGGAGGCGATGGCCGCCGGGCAGAAGCAGAAGCTGGTGAAGGCCCTGCAAGAGATTTCGGCAGAGCTTGAGGAGATGCCAGCCGAGGCCGAGGAGGAGGCCGTGGTGGCCAGGCCTGTGACCGTCACCGAGGCCGACAGGGATGAGGTAGTTGCGCTCATACTTGAGCAGGGCGGCACCGTATCGGCCGCTGAAATCCTGGAGAGCGTGCTTGAAATCTCACCGGGAGAGCACGGCTACGACGCGGCGCTCGACAGCCTCAGGGACGCGCTTCAGGGCGACGAGGGAATCCTACGGGTCGGGCCGGACCGCTGGAGGCCGGCGGGGACTCTGCCCGATTACATCTACGAGGTACCTCCCGTCCTTATCATCCCGCCCCATGTCCCCTTCGAGACTCCCGAAGGCGACATCTACGACCAGGAGATCGAGGACGACGGGCTTGAGGCCGGCTTGAGGCAGGACATCATGAACCCGCTGGTCCAGGACGTCGGCGACGAAGATCCGGACGGAACGGCCTACCAGCCTATGGATACCTACCAACGCTGCGCGCTCAAATACCATCACAAAGAAGCCGGCACCATGCCGCTCATCCAGTTTAACCCGGAGTTCTTTGGGAAAGACCCTGAGATCATCCAGATCACACTCATAGATGAGGGCGTTCGCCGGGAGGCCTGGGTGAACAACAAGACACGGCTAATCTACGGCCTGAAGGACTGGTATACGCCTGAGATGCCCGTCTCCGGCGCGGCGTTCGAGATCCAGAAGACCGGACGGTCGGGCGAGTACCGGTTCGTCTACGATAACCGGACAGACCCGCTGGCATTTGTCCCGACCAGCAGGCTGCTCGAACTCCTTGCGCTCAAGGACCATTCTGAATCCGCCGAGACTCCGCTCTTCGATGCCATCACACACATATTGGAGCACTACCGGAAGGGCATCGGGTTTGTGCCGATCTTCACCGAGGTGAACCTGGTCAGGCGCGCCACGAGAAGACTCGTCGCCTCCATCTTGAGTTCCTATCACTGCTTCCACACGCGCGGCAAGACGGGCGAGTGGCAGTACGACGCCAAGAAGCGGACCCAGGGCTTCAACAAGGCCAAGAGGAAGTATGTCAAGAAGTAGGTCATGGGTCGTGGGACATGGGTCATGGGGCAAGCCTGTGGCCCTTTCCCATGGCCCTTCGCGCATGACCGATTTGCAGCACAGATTAGGAAGCATATGAAGAAGTAGGTCATGGGTCATGGCACCAAACGTGTGGCCCTCTCCCATGACCCATGACCTATCACCCATGACCCATGGTGAGAGTAAGATTCGCGCCGAGCCCGACGGGCTCGCCGCACATCGGAAACATACGGACTGCCGTGTTCGACTGGCTGTTTGCCCGACACGAGGCCGGCGTCTTCGTGCTTCGCATAGAAGACACGGACAGGGCGCGGCTCGTGCCGGGGGCGCTGGAGGAGATAATGCGCGACCTCCGGTGGGCCGGGCTCGCCTGGGACGAGGGGCCGCAGGTCGGAGGGCCTTACGGGCCGTATCTGCAATCCCAACGAGTAGGAATCTACGAGAGGTACGCGAAGCAGCTCGTAGAGAGCGGGCATGCTTATTACTGCTACTGCACCCCAGATCGGCTGGCCGAGATGCGCAAAGAGCAGCAGGCTGCAGGGAAGCCGACGGGCTACGACCGCCACTGC
>Ga0315289_10002765_pt1 | contig 26793 bp, 24 predicted proteins | sample YL17G11_40_MG_FD_203452 | JGI IMG/M metagenome (GOLD analysis project Ga0315289, IMG submission 203452) | Sediment microbial communities from Yellowstone Lake, YNP, Wyoming, USA - YL17G11_40 | ecosystem: Environmental > Aquatic > Freshwater > Lake > Sediment | place: USA: Wyoming | collected...
GGCCCCTTCTCCTCCCTCGGCCTCTACCGCAGCCGCGGCCTCGATGAGCGCCAACGAGGTCGCCGCCGCCGCGGCGGCCGAGAGCCCGCGCCTGCACGACCCCTTCGAGGGCGTCCCCCTGCGCGCCTGGGCCGAGAGGCTCGGCGAGCGGGTCATGCCGGCCTACGAGGCCGTCAAGGCCGAGGAGGCGCGCAGGAAGGCGGAGATGCTCGCGAACGGCGGGAGCGGCCAGGCGCCGCTCGCAGCGTCGCCGCTCTCGGTCCCGTCGGTGTTCCCGCTGACGCGCTGGGCGGCCTCGTCACCGGCGGTCCGCTCGACGCTCGTCGCGGCCGAGAACCCCAAGGAGCGGCCCAAGGCAAGGCTGTCGTGGTACCACCCGGACGACACGATGGTCCCCAGGTGAGTTCGAAGAAAGATATATTTTTGTCTCTTCTCGGGTCTTTTTTTTTTTCGTTCTCCCCAATGAAAGTTTAAAAAACAAACTCACCTCTCGCATCTCATTTCTCCCCCGAAATTCGGAAAAAAACAAAAAACTCCGCCAGGGACTGGTTCAAGGGCGGCCTGCTCAAAGACCTCGAGTACTACAGGCCGTTCCGGTCCCCCATCGAGCCCGCCCTCGCTTGAAAGAAAGAGCCATTTTCTCTTTCTTTTGACTCGCCCCGATTTTGAAATGCTTTCTAGAAAAACAACAAAACCCAAAACAATTTTGCAGATTTCCCTCCCTTCCCCGGTCCCCCCCTTTTTTATATACGATTTTGATCTACAAACGACAGCCAAGCAGCGAGCTAACACTTTCGAGTCCCCCACTTGTAGAAAAAAACACACAAAACAACAAAAAACATGCTTCGAAAAGATCAAGTCGACTCTCTCTTTCGGCTTTCCCCCGTTTTCTCTCTCTCTCTCCTCGTCGTCTTCTCTCTCTTTCTTCGCGCAAGTGAAAGAGAAAACCACAGCAACGACGACAGAAAACACGCGGAAAATCAGAATGTTTTTTTATTTGCACTCCCCCCTCTCTTTTCGAATCTCTCACCTTTTTTTCCTCTTTCTCTCTTCTCTCTTTCTCTCTCTTCTCTCTCTGTCCCCGTTCTCTCGTCTCTTCTATCTCTCTATTTCTTCCCCCCCTTGAGCGCGTCCCAGAAGTCCGCCTCGCTGCTCCCGTCCTTCTCCTGCAACGGAGCAGCGGGAGCGGCAGCAGCGGGAGGAGCAGCAGCGGGAGGAGCAGCAGCGGGAGCGGCAGGAGCTTTCGCGACTGGCGTCGCCGCTGCTTCCGCATTCGTCGCCGCTCCCTCCGCCTCGGCCGCATCAGAGGTCTTCGACTTCGAGCCGCCGCTGCCGCCTCCCAGCTTCGCCCAGAGCGCGTCGAGCCCCCGCGGCTTCTTGACGGACACCTTGGGGGCAGACACAGCCGGCGAAGCTGCCGTCGGAGGCTCCGGGGCGACTGCTGCCGGGGCCGGCGGGGCGGGAGGCCGCTGCTGCTGCTGCTGCTGCTGTTGAGCCTGCGGCGGCGGCGGCGGCCTCGGCATCGGCTTCCTCTTCCCACCGCCGGCGAGCATCCCAGCGGGCGACGGCAACGACGCCGCGTCCGGGGCCTGAGGTGCCGCGAAAGGAGCAGCGGGAGCAGCAGGAGCGGGAGCGGCAGCCCCCCGCAGCTTGGACAGGAGCGAGGCGCCCGAAGCGGCGGGAGCAGGCGCCGCCGCCGCGGCGCTCGTCGAGCTCCCTCGCAGCTGCGACAGCAGGGCCGCGCCCCTCTCGGCGCTCCCTGGCCGCTGCCGCTGCTGCTGATGCTGCTGCTGAGGGGCCTTCTGCGGCGAGGACCCGCGGAGCTGCGCCAGCAGGGAGGCCCCGGAGGCCGGAGGCGGGGGCCCCGCGACGCGCGCGGCGACCTCTGCGGCGAGCGACGACGAAGACGAAGAGGACGACGGAGCCCCCGCCGCCTCTTCGCCGCTGCCGCCCCTCGGCTTGCCCGGCGCCCTCCTCTCCCCTCCCCCTCCTCCTGCGCTCCTTCCCCTGCCCATGGAGGCGAAGCCTTTCGCCCCGGCCTCGGGAGGCGCTGAGGGCATCACCAGAGGCGCCGTCGAGGAGGAGGAAGACTTCCTCATCGCCGTCGAGGGGGCAGAAGGAGCGGAACCAGAAGAAGACGAAGAAGCGGCGGACTCCCCGAGCAGCGCCGCCGCGCCGCCTGCGCTCCCGCCGACGCCCCAGGCCGGAGCCGCCCTCTTGACGACCCTCGGCGCCGCCGTCCCGGGCGCGGCCACCGCCGCCGGCTTCGACAGGTTGAGCAGGTGCTCGGGGCACATCACCGCGCCGACGCAGGCCCCTCCGGAGGCCCTCCCCGCGAGGTCGCTCCCGCCGACGAACGGCGCGTCAAAGAGGACCTCGATCGCCCCGGCGGCGGCGTGGACGCCGACGACGGTGCCGCGGCTGCCAAACGGCGGGGCCGCGCCCGCCAGCCCCGACCCTCCGCCGCCGGCGCCGCCGGCGCCTCCGCCACCGGCCTTGATCGAGACCACGCGGTCGCCCAAATCGAAAGTGCCGCCGGCCAGGGCGGCCGAGACGCCGCCGCGGGCGGCGGGGGGCAGCAGCATCGTCGGCGCGACGTTCTCGAGCTCGATCTCCGGGACGACGATGGTCTCGCCCGCGGACGCCGCGGCCGCCGCCGCGGCGTCCTTGGCGCTCACGGCGGGAAGCAGCGCCTGCAGCGCCCTGATTGCCGCCTCAGGCGCCACTTTCGCCTCGCTCGAGACCAGCGGCCGCTTCGACAGAGGCTGGGCCTTGAGCCACTTGACCGCCGCGGCGACGCTCTCGGCCTTGGCGTTGTCGTCGGCGCCCGGGATCAGGAGGTCGGCCTTGGCGTCCGCGGCGCGCTTGTCTCCCCCGGGCCCGCCGTCGTCGATGTCGGCGACGGCGAAGACCCAGGGGTGCTTGGAGCGGTAGGCGGTCAGCACAGCAACTAGTGTTTTGAGTTTTGATTTTTTTTATCTCGAGGTCGAGGTGAGTTTTTTTCTCTCTTTTTTGCCCTTGCGGCGCCCTCTCTCTCCTTTCTCTCTTCTTTCTTTCCTTCTCTCTCTCTTTCTTTCTTTCTCTGTCTCTCTCTTCCTATCTTTCTTTCTCTGTCTCTCTCTCTCTCTCTCCCTGAAAAAAACAAAAAACAAACCAAAAAGAACTCACCCAGCGCCGGAGAGTAGAGCCACCCCCTGTCGTCCGGGGCCGGGCAGACGTAGTCCGGAACGCAGAGCTTGCGCCCCCCGTGCTTGACGCACAGCCCCACATCGACGCGCTCGCCGCGGTCACTTCTTCCTCCGCCGCCGCTGGCACTGGAGGAACTTTTGACGTTGACGAACAGCGGGCCAGTGATGCGCCCGAGCGCGCGGGGAGAGATGCCGAGCCTGCGCGAGACCTGGAAGGCCGGAGAGTGCGAGACGGCGCCGACGGACTGGAGCACGCGCTTGGCGGCGGCTCCCGCGGTCGCCGCGGCGGCCCCGGGAGGGGAGAGCGCGATCCGCAGAGTGCCGGCCGCCGGCGGCGGCGCCCCCGCGGGGCGCAGCGTCCCCTCCGGCGCCGGCGGCAGCACCACGGCGAGGCACCCGTAGTACGCCCTCCCCAGGAACAGGGCGCGCGCCCCTGGACGCCACCCCATCGCCTGCATCGCGGCGGCGGCGGCCTTGGCGTCGAGCCTCGGGTCGGGGGCGGGGTTGCGCCGCAGGACCAGCGACGGCGGCACCTTGACCTCCTCCTGCGACCAGCGCTTCTCCACGGTCCCGTCGAGGAGGCGCACGAGCCCCTCGGCGGGCCGGGCGTGCAGCAGCGTCCTCGGCGCGTGGTCGCGGCCGAAGCCTTCGCCGAGGTCGAGGGAGACGTCGATGCCTCGCCGGGTGAGGAGCTCGAGCCTGAGCTTGGCGGCCTCTTCGGCCCAGGCGCGCGCCGAGAGCTCGTCGAGCTGGCGGACGGCGAAGGGAGCGAGGCCCGCGGCGGCTCCGTTTCCGTTACCGGCAGCAGCCGCCGCCGCGGGGGCTCCGGCCTCGACCCTCACGAGCCCGTCGGAGACGGCCACGACGCGCGCCTCGACCAGATAAGGCCAGCGGATCCAGCAGCGGGTGCCGATCGCGGCTCGGGCCACGGCCATCGTCGCCGCCGAGACGTTTTCGCTGCTTCCTCCGTCGACTCCTCCTCCGCCGCCGCCGCCGCCGCCGCCGCCTCCGCGCCTCGTCGCGGCGCCCCTCCCGCCGGCCTCCTCCTCGGCGATCGCGGCCGCCTCCTCGCCCGCGATGGCCCGCGGCTTCAGCACAACAGACTCCCTCTTGGAGGGCATGCCCAGCACGTTCGCCTGGACCATCCTCAGCTTCGCGTCGGCGGGCAGGCCGCGCAGCGTCGGGAAGCCCGCCGCCGGCGGCGCGCCGCGCGCCTTCGGTCCCCCGGGCGGTTCGTGGGTGAACCCCGGCTCTCCGTCCGGGATGGGCGGCGGGGGGGGCATGCGCACGAGCCTGGAGTTGCACGCGAGGACCGAGGAGAGGGCCGAGGGAACGGTGGAGGCGAGGTCCGAGGTGGCGTCGCCGAGGGCGCCGCCGCCGCTGGCTGCCGCTCCCTCCGTTCGCCCCTCCCCGCCGCCGCCCTCGATCGCGGTCCACAGCAGCACCTCCCCTGGCCGGTTCAGCGCCCTCTCGTGCGCGCTCAGCGCCCCCTCGGGCACCCGCGCGGCGGCCTCCAGCAGCCTCTCCTCGTCGACAAAGGGGATCAGCACCACGCCCTCCCACTCCGCCCGCTTGCCCTCGAGATCGACGTCAAAGTCCGCGGGGTAGAAGTCCGCGATCGGGGACGTGGCCTCGAGCATCAGCGGCCTGAAGGGCTCCGGCAGGTGCGCGGCCGAGGCGGCGGGCAGCACGGCGAGCAGCTGCTGGTAGGGCCTGAAGGGCTCCCCGCGCTCGAACGCCGGGCGGCTCTTGGACTTGGAGGCGGCCAGCGCGGCGGCGGCGAGCTCGGCCGCCGTGGGCGCGTAGTGGTGCGCGTAGAACCAGGTCCACGAGGCGACGCCGCGGTAGTAGTACTCGAGCACCCAGGTCACGCCGGCCAGGAAGGCGTCGGCGACGGCGCGGCGCGACTCCGGGGTCGAGGCCCCGAGCTTGGACCGCCAGTAGCGCTCGGTCCAGGCCGCGAGCCCGGCCTCGGCGTCTCCGGACTCGAAGAGCGCGCGCGCCTCGGCGCTCATCATCGTCGGCTCCTGTTTCCTGGCCTCGTCGTCCTCCCCTTCTCCCTCGAGCGCGGCCATCACCTCGAGGTCGTGGGCTCCCGCCTCCTTGGAGAGGGCGAGGGCCGCGACCTCCACCTCGAGCGGGGTGGCGGCAGCGGCGTCCTCTTCGCCTTCGTCGGCAGGAGCGGCGGAGGGAGCGGCGGGAGCGGCGCGAGCTCTCTCCTCTTCCTCCTCCGGGGCCGCGAGCGCGGCAAACCTGCCTCCGGCCATCGCCGCCTTCAGCGCAGCGGGCGTCAGCAGCTTCGGGATCGCGGCAGCGGCGGCAGCGGCGGCGATGAGGGGCCCCTTGGCCCTCGGAGGAGGCCTCGGGGCCCCTCTGGGCTGCTGTGGCGAAGGGACGCCGTTGCCAAACCCTCCCCCTCTCCCGCCTCCCCCTCTCCCGCCGCCGCCGCCTCCGCCGCGGCCCTGCTGCTTCGACGCGTACTCCTCGGCGTCCCGCGCCCTCGCCTGCAGCGTCGCACCCTCCATCTCGCCGAGCTTGCCCAGCAGCACGGCCAGCCTCCCCCGGTCCAGGGCGCCGTCGCGGGTCATGTAGCCTCCTAATTTCGGCAGGAGCTCTTTGTACAATTTGAAAATCGTGTCGAGCGCGCCCTCGTTGATGTCGAGCGTCGGCAGCGCGGGCAAGAAGTCGTTGCCGATCAGCATGCAGAAGAGCACGAAGTCGTCCACGACGCGCTCCGGGTCGTAGCCAAACGGCAGCGAGGGAGCGAGGTGCCTGAACTCCGCGTCGAAGTAGTCGCGCAACAACCCGACCTGGAAGAGCACAAAGTGCTCCGCCGAAGGGTTGTCGAGCGCCTCGCGCGACGGCTGCCCCTTCCCTCCGCCGCCAAACTTGACGACCTCTCGCAGGAGGCAGAAGTTGGGCTCGTGGGTGACGAGCGCGAGCATGATGAGGTCGGCGTCGAGGCCGTACATGCAGTGGCGCTGGTTGGGCTGGTAGCCCGGGCGGCGGCGGGCCCACCTGAAGATTTGGTTTTGTTTTGTTATTTAACGAAGAAAATGAGTTTTTTTCTCGTCTCTTTGCTTTCTCGACCTCGGGCGCGCCGACATCGGCCCGAAAAGAAAAAAATGGAAAAAACGTTCTCACCTAATCGCCTCCATGATCTTGTGCTCCCCCTCGCCCGGGACGTCGTGGCCCGAGAGCACGATGCGCGGCCTGCACCAGGCCGGGTCGTCGGCCATCTTGCGGCGCACGAAGAAGCGGAGGTGCGCGGCGAGGCGGCCTGATATATTTGTTCAGTTCGTTTTTTTTTGTTTTTTTGTGAGCTTTTTTTTTGTTTGTCCCGTCTCGCACTCCTCTTTCTCCTCTTTCTTTCTCTAAAAAGCAACAAAGACAAGGAAAATAAGGAGGGAAATAGAAAGAGAGAAATCCTCTCACCCATAAACGGAGTCCCGGGAGTGATGCAGTTTGAGTCGAACGAGGCTTCAGAACTCGAGGCGGCGCCGAGCGTCTCGCCGCGCAGTGAGTCCTTGGCGGCCTGCTCGCGGGCCTCGGCCTCAAGCTCGAGCCTCTCTTTCGCAGCCTTGAAGCGGCGGGAGCGCTGCTGGTTCATCTTGGCGCGCGGGGCGACGCCTGCGTCGAGTTTTGAGAGAGAGAGAGAGAAAGGGAGAGGGTTGAAGAAAAAGGAGTGAGTTTTTTTTTTCGTTTCTCAAGACTCTCTTTCTCTTTCTCTCCCTCCTTTTTCAAAAAGCAAAACAAAAAACAAGTTCTCTCACCGTCCACGGCCATGAACAGCAGCTTCTGCGGCTGCACGATGCTGAACAGCTTGTCCAGATACTGGAAGATCCTCAGGATCATCTCGGTTTCCGTCATCTTGGAACTCGGGTCGTTGCCGTGCGTGCAGTTGTGGATGATTCCGTTCATGTCGAGGTAGAGCGCGTCGACCTCGGGGACGTGCGTGCCGAGGACGGGCTGGTTGACGAGCGGATAGCGCTCGGAGAGCCAGCGGTAGAACTTGGGGATGCCTGTTGGGCGGAGAGAAAGAGAAAGAGAGAGAGAAAGGACGAGGAGGTTTAGAAGGAGGTCGAGAGAGAGAAGCGGCGAGATGGATTCCTTTTCCTTTTCTCGAAGAGAGAGAGAGAGCTTCGCTTTTGCGCCTTTCTCTGCATCGCGCTGGTCGCCGCAGTTTGGTCTTCTCGAGGGCTCGGAGGTGGTTGAAGTGGGGCTTGCAAGACCAGGGAAAGCGCCCTGCGCTGCGAGCGAGGTCGATGGTGATCGAGATGGCGAGGTGATGACGATGATCGCTCTCTCTCGACTCATTCTGTGGGCCGCGAGAACCCACGTCTCCCGTCTCTGATCAACGAGAGAATGAGACGTACCCATGGTTCAGATGACGGCGCTTCTAGCGCTAGCAGAGGACGGGAACTAGCGCCTCCGAAACTCAAGTGGCGGTCTCAAAGAAAAAGGAGCTGTTGGCTCGCTCGCAATGCTGGCCCGAATGAAAAAAAGAGCGGCGACGACGACACGAAGAACTGTCTTTTCGCGGCAGGGAGCTGGCTCTCTGAGAGACGCGCGAGCTTCGCGGCGCGCTCTGAGCGGCCCTCGAAGGTCTCCGAACGAGAAGCACGAAGAGAACAAAGAGAGGCGTGCAAGGGCGCGCACGGGTTCTCTCGCGAATGGATGATTTATCACCGCCGCCGGCGTCGTCAAAGGGAGGGGGAAAGAGAAAAAGAGCAAAAAGTGAAACCTGGGTCGCACTCTTCTCTTTCTCTCGTTCTTCATTTTTTTTTGACTTTTTCCCCTCCTCAAGGGGGGGGGACTCTTCCTCTTTCTCTTCTTACAGGCACGGCAAAACTTTGTTTTTTTTAATAATGGTGAATAGAGGGGTGAGGTGGAAATAATTGGTAGTCAAGGGGGGGGGGGAAGCGGGGGGGGGGGGGGGGCGGCAATTTTTTTTTTTTTTTTTTTTTTTTTTTTTCCCCCCCCCCCCCCCCCCGCCGCCACCAGGCACTCTTTTGCTGTCGCGTTGTTTTCTTTGCTCTTGATGTTTTGTATGGCTCGCGAAGCAGTAAAAATAGGAAGAAAGAATGGGTTCTATTTTCCCCTACGAGCTAAAAAAACAACTGAAGACCGAGCCTCTCTCTACTTGGCCGAGGCAGCAAACCCGCGGGCTCCCTGCGCGGCGGGCTTGCGCTCCTGCGGGGAGGCAGCGGCGAAGGAGCCCTCCGACGCCTTCTGCTTGCTCTCCTCCTCGGCCATCGCGCTGGCCATCATCGCGACGCCGGAGCCGATGCCGACGCCGGCGCCGGCGAGGGCGCAGAGGCCGATGAGGGAGAGGGAGGCGTAGACGTAGGACATTTTTCTTTTAGAGGCGAGGAGTCTGGACGTTTTTTTTTTTTTTTGAGGGAAGAAAGGTGAGTTGAATTGAAATCACGAGAGCCGCCGAAGATGAAGAACGAAATCGGACACCAGCAATCACCCCGCCCGGAAACTCCTCTTCTGCTGCCTCTGCGATACTTCTACGCCTCTTTCTGACGGTGGAAAGTTTTGCATGTGGCCGTCCAGGGAAGGGAGGGAGCAGAAGAGAGGTGGAAGGAGGCAGGAGGGTCGCCAAGGCGGCATTGCTTGTCAACGGGGCAACGCCTTTGCTGGACCCTCCGAGGGCGGAAAAAAAAAAAGCAAAACGTCCGTCTCGATTCTCTCCTTCGAGAGCCGTTTTCTTCCGGCGTCGCGCGGAGGTGAAGCAGCGCCTCCCTTCTCTTTCTGCCGACGCGGGCGTGGAACACGCGACGCGCGTGACGTCCCGCGAGGGAGGCGTCATCGTATTGCGGGCCGGAGCGAGGCAAAAAAGGGGCGTCAAAGTCGTTCGAGGGACTCGAATGCAGCCTCCGCCGCAGCAGAGAGAGAGAGAAAGAGCAGGGACACGGCGGCGTCGCCCTCGCTCCCTTCATCTTCCACAACGACGGCGCTCCACAGGCAGTAGCACGCAGCCAGCCAGTCAGCTGCTGTTCCCAACGGAGAGAAAACGCACCTGGCGCGACAGAACGAGCGTGCAGCCGAGAAGGTTAAGGGGGGGGCGTAGAGGGCAAGGGGGGAGGTGGAGAAGGCGGAAGTTGAAATTGTGCAGCGGCCTGTCGCGGATTTTTTTTTCAGAGAAATTCTCTTTTCGTCCTCGTCCGTCCGTCAATACCCTCACAAACACCCTCCCTCTCTCTTTCTCACGTTCCCACCCCCCCCATTCTCCGCCGTTCGCCCTTTCCTCCGCCAGGACCTTTTCGCACGCAAACTCCGCCGACACTTTTGCTCTCTCCGTCGCAGAAGTCAAGCCGAGAAAGACACACGAGAAGCCGTGTCGAAGCGAAACGGCTTGAAACCAGATTGCAAAGAATCGGCTTTCCAAAGTGCTGCAGCGCCGGAGCGTCGTCGACCCCTCCTTCCGTTCCTCGACTGAGGAATCAATCACCGAAACACAATGGCTTCGCTCTCCGCCCTCGGCCTGGCCCAGGAGTCCAAGTTCGCCCGCGACGCGACGAGCGCGGCTCTGAAGAAGCGCGTGCGCGACCTGGTCGCGAAGGGAGTGCTCGACGCCGCGGCCATCGAGGCGTTTGCCAAGGCCGCGTCGTCGGCCGCAGCGTCGTCGTCGGTTTTCTCGTCGTCGTCTTCCTTCTCTTCGCCCGACTTCGTCCCGACCCGCGTCGTCACCAAGCGCCCCGCCGCCGAGGCCGCCTTCCGCCACGTGCCAGGCACGCTGCCGACCGCGCGAGGCGGGGCCGCGGCGGCGGACGCGTGGCTGCTCGGGACCAGGGTCTCGCTCGGGAGGGCAAAGTGGGTCAGCCCGACCGAGACCTCGACGGCCCCGGCCCCGACGAGCGCCGCGTCTTCCCGCTCCGTCTCGACCTCCTCCTCTTCCTCTCCGGCGAGCCGCCCGGCGTCCATCTTCAGCGTCGCCGACGGCCGCCGCCTCGCCAACGAGCCCGTGCGCCACCTCACGGCCTTCGAGGCCGCGCGCGCCGCCCGCGTCGCCAAGCACTCTGTCGAGACGCCCCTCGTCGCAGGCCTGCGCCTGATGCCGATCTACACCCCGGGCCGCGCCCTGCTGTGGGGCACGGTCCTCGCCGCGTGGGGCACCGCCGCGGCCGTCGCGTCCTCGGCGCGCGCGCTGGGGGTGCAGAGCGCCGCGGACGCGCCCGACGCCCTCAGGGCCTACTTCGCCCCGGCCGCGGCGCGGATGCGCTCGCGCGCCGAGCCGCTTAAGGGCTCCCTCGCGATCAGCGGGGGGGCCGCCGCCGCCGCCGTCAACGACGAGGCGTCGTCGGTGTCGGTGCTGAGCAGGAGGCTCAAGTCGAGGCTGTCCGAGGTGCAGCAGGTGCAGAAGTGGTAGAAGAGAATTTTTTAATTCTCCAACCCCCCTACACACACATTCTTCCCAACCCCCACCAACCACCGTGTCCCCTTTTATTGCTGCCCCCATCGCTTGCTCAACCAATTTTGCATTGTTTTTTTTCTCGCTTTCTCCTAGTCTCTTACCTGAATTCTTTCTTGTAGTGTAATTAATTCACTGACACAAAAAATTTACAAACTGTTCCCTCTCGCTCGAAACTCCTGCAGCACTCTCTCGCTTTCCATCAACTCGAGCTCCGCCGCAGAGGCTGCGTCGTCGAGCGTCCCCTTGACAAAAGTTACATAGAGCGCCATCGCCGCCGCGGCGTCGGCGACTGGGTCATGGCGAACTCCCCCTCCTCCTCCGGGAGGAGGAGGCGAAGCGGAAGAAGAAGAGGCGGAAGAAGAGGCGGGAGGAGACGGCGAGGAAGGAGACGGCGAGGGAGGACCAGAGGGGCCGGAGCGGCGCGCCGCGGCAGCCCCCCCCCGCAGCTCGAGCCCAAACGCCCCGAGGAAGAGCTCGTCGAGCTTCCTCGACGACGACTTCCTGTGCCTCTGCACCTTGAGCAGCCCCGGGCTCGTGCTGGTGTCCCTGAAGCGCGAGGCCGCGACCGAAAGAGGGGGGGAAGCCGGAGCAGCGGGACGAGGCGGAGCGGAGGGGCTCGGAGGCCCCGAAGCGGCAGCGACGACGGCGCCGCCGAGAGCCCTCAGGTCGCCCCGCACGCCGTGCCCGACGAGCAGGCAGCCCCCCGACAGGATCCGCGCGAGCTCCCGCGCGACCAGGTCGAGGGCCAGGCCCTGCGCAGACTCCGCCTCCTCGCGGGGCACGCCGCCGACCCAGCGGTACGCTCGCGCAGCGGCGGCGGTGGCGGCGGAGACGGCCGGCGGCGGCGAGACCAGAGCGCGCAGCAGCACGCGCCCCTCGTCGCTCACCACGGCGACGTCCGCCGGGACGCGGAGGACGAGCCCGTCGTCATTCTCTGCGTCGCAGGCACCGCCGGGCTGCTTCTGGTAGTGGGAGAACTCGACGTCGAGGCTCACGGCGCGGGGCCAGGGCGGAGGAGGGGGCGCCGCGGCTGGCAGGGATGACGGAGACGTTGAAGTCGGCATGGGAAAGGGTAGTTTCTTCGGGGGCTCGCTGGGGGCTCTCGCATATTGAGAATGTGCTCGAGAGTATGTCGGTGTTTGAGTCTTGCGTATCGAAAGCGGGACGAACTGAGGCAAGGAAAGGCGCGCCGTCGCCGCGGCCAACGCGGCCATCGTTCTTTTTTTTCTTGAAATGAGTGTTTTTATTTTCCCAGCCAAGTTTCATTCTTCGTCGAAGCGAAAGAAGCAAACAAAACTTATTTTTGCTCTCAGCGCCTGCTTCCCCTTCTTCTTCTTCTCCTTCTTTCTGTCCGCCTCGGCTCGCTCGTCTCCCTCCCGAGAGACAAGCATTCGCCCTCTCCTAGGCTGCCGAGGCAGAAAGAAGAGAAGACGAGATGCAGGTCGACGCCTCTTCTCCGCATCCGATGCATTCCCCTTCCTCGTCGTCTTCTTCCGCCGCCGTTCTCGCCGCCAAGGGGGAGCGCCTCCGCTCGCTACTGTTCGGCGCAGAGCATGCAGAGCGCAGCGGCGACCTGGCCGGGGCGCAGGTGAGAGTGGAGAGATAGAAAGAGAGACAGAGAGGAGGCTGCGTTTTTTCCTCCTTCATCATCGTCGTCTTCAGGCTTCGTTCGCTCACGTTTGAAAAAGAAAAAAAAACACCCTCTCTCCTCCGTAGTCGCTCTGGCTCCAGCTGCTCACCTTCCTCCAGGCCGAGGGCTGCCTCTCCGTGACCACGCAGGCCCACGGCAGGGCCCTGCGCGATCGCTGCGGGCGCAGGCTGCACGCTCTGGCCGTGGAGAGGGCTGCGGCGGCGGCGGCGGCTGCTGAGGAGCAGCAGCAGCAAGCGGCGGCGGCGGCGGCAGAGGGAGGAGGAGAGCGGCTCATCTTTTTCGGCGGCGACAACCGCCGCTCTCCGTCCTCCCCCTCTTCCTCGGCCTCGACCGCCGTCGCCGACCTCGCCGCCAGGCTCCGCCTCTCCGGGTCGGCCTCGGCCGCCGTGCGCAACATGGGCCTGCTCTTCGCGGCGGGGAAGCCCCCCCCGCGCAAGGCCCCGAGGAGAGGAGAGAGAGGAGGAGGAGAAGGCGGCTGCGGCGGAAGCGAAAGCGTCGCGCTCCTCCTCGCCGGGAGGAGGGCGGCGCTCCTCCGGGCCCAACACGCCGCCGCGGCTGCTTCTCCTTCGCCTCCTCCTCCTCCTCCTCCTTCTCAGAGGCAGCCCCTGGGGTCCTCTTTTGCAGCCAACAGCGAGCCCGTTCCTTCCTTCGATCGCGCCAGCGCCCCCAAGAGAGACTCGCAGGGCGTCGTCAAGGGCTTCTACTCGGCAGAGGGGGAGACGGGCGTCGCTGCCCCTCCTCCTCCGCCGCCGCCGCAGCAGGAGCAGCAGCCTGCGCAGCAACAGAGGCAGCAGCAGCAGCAGCAGCAGCAGCCCCCGCAGCAGCGCCAGCAGCGGAGGCATCAGCAGCAGCAGCGCTGGGCGAACAACGATGGAGGAGCGCCCGCCCCTGCTCCCGCTCCTCGAGCTCCTCCCGCTGCCGCCGGTCGCGCCGCCGCCGCCGGGGGAGGCTTCGGCTTCCAGTCCGCGCGCTCCAAGCTGATCTCCGAGGTCGCCAAGGCTGGGGGCGCGGCCGCGGGCTTTTCCCGCGCCGTCCCGAACGACGGTGGCGACAACGACGGCTTCGGCGACTTGGGCGAGCCAGGGCAGTACTCGAGCGGGTCGATGTTCCCCAACGGCCGCGGCGCCTTCGCCGCGTCGGGGCTGCCGCCGCCGGGGCTGCTGAAGAACCGCGCCGCCGCGTCCGCCGCCTCGAACCCCGCAGCTGTCGCGTCTGGCTGCTTCGTCCCCCCGTTCATCGCCAGGGCGATGGGAGCCCCCACGGGGGCTGGCCTGCGCAAGAACGCCCCCGCCCAGCAGCAACAGCGGGCACCGCCGCAGCAGCAGAGCTCCGGCGACGGCCCCCTCAGCGAGCGCACCCGCCGCCTGCTCGGCGTCGACGGCTTCCAGGCCGACGGCCTGACCCCCCTGCCCCTGCCCGACTCCCTGCAGCGCCTCGACCCCCACACGGTCGAGCTCGTCTGCAACGAGCTCCTCGACGACGCCCCGAGCGTCTCCTGGGACGACATCGCGGGGCAGGCGGGCGCCAAGCGCGCCGTGCACGAGCTCGCCGTCTGGCCGATGCTCAACCCGCACCTGTTCACGGGGGCCCGCGCCCCGCCCGCGGGCCTCCTGCTCTTCGGCCCCCCGGGGACGGGGAAGACGCTGCTGGGCCGGGCCGTGGCCGCCAACGTCGACGCGGCCTTTTTCTCGATCTCGGCGGGCTCGCTGACCTCCAAGTGGATCGGCGAGGGCGAGAAGCTCGTGCGCGCGCTCTTCGCCGTCGCGCGCGCGCTGGCGCCCGCGGTGGTCTTCGTCGACGAGATCGACTCGCTGCTGTCGGCGCGCAAGGCCGACGGGGAGCACGAGTCGTCGAGGCGGATGAAGACGGAGCTGCTCGTGCAGATGGAGGGGTGCGCCAGCGGGGGCGGCAGGAGCGACGAGAGGGACGGCGACGGGGCCGCGAGGCCGCCCAGGAGGGTCTTGGTCATCGGCGCGACCAACCGGCCCGAGGAGCTCGACGAGGCCGCGAGGCGGCGGATGCCGAAGCAGCTGTACGTGCCGCTGCCCTGCGACGAGGCCAGGAGGGCAATGGTGCTGCGGGCGTTTGGCGGGGCCGTCGACGACGGCGGCGACGGCGAGGGGGGAGGGGAGGGAGGAGGAGGAGGAGGCAGCGAGGGGGAGAAACCGAAGACGCGCGCCGGCGCCGGCGGCGTCGTCCACGCCCTGACCTCCTCCGACGTCGCCCGCGTCGTCGCCAGGACCGAGGGATACTCGGGCTCCGACATGCGCGCCCTGATCCAGGAGGCGTGTCAGGGCCCCGTGCGGGACGCGCTGCGGGGCTCGCTGCCCGGAACGAGGAGCAGCGCCGGGGGCGGAGAGGGGGGCGGCGCCGGCGCGGCCTCGGCGGCGGCGGCGGCGGCGCAGCAGCGGCTCGGGGCGCTGACGGCCGCGGACCTGCGCCCCGTCGTCCTCCGCGACTTCGCCGCTGCGTCCAGGGTCGCCCGCCCTTCGGTCGAGCCGGGCGAGGTGAGGCGGTACGAGGAGTACGACGCGAAGCACGGGGCTCGGTACAGCAGCGCCGACGGGGAGGTCGGTGGGGCCGCGGCCGGCGGCGGCGGCGGAGGTGGGGGAGGACAAGGAGGCGGGGGCGAAGGAGAGGCGATGGAGGAGTGGTGAAGTAAGTTAAAAATAAAAAAAACCAACTTCATTCGAAAGAGGACAAAGCGCGCTTTCCTGGTGGAGCTGCCGCGCGCGGGGGGAGAGAGGGAGTGAAGGGCGGCGGGACACCAAGAGAGAGGGGGAGAGAGGAGGAGGCTAGGCTTTGCAGCGTCAGATTTAAAAACCCATTTTTCATTCCTCGTTCCCGCTATCTCTTCTTTTCATCGACCGGAAATGCATCGCCGCGCCGGGCCCTCTTCGTCGCGTCCGCAGGGCCCCTCCGGCAGCAGGGCTCGATGTCAAGGCCAGGCGGCAGCAACGCTCCAACAGCGTGGAGTGCACACGCACGCCTTCAGCGGCGGAGCAGCGGCGGCGACGGGAGACGACCGTCGGGCGAGCCATCAGCTTCCTCTTCTTCCGCCGCCGGCGTCGTGGCTCTCACCTTCGCCGACCCTGAGCTCTGCTTCCCTTCCTTCTCTTCCCCGGCACGCCGCCCTCCGCCGCGGCGCCCCCTCCCGCCTCCCGGCGAGAGCCCTGGGAGGCAGCCAGTTTGATAAACTGCCCCCGATCCCAGGCTCTCCCGACGGAAACGGCGACGAAGACGAGGAGGAAGAGGAAGAGGAGGACGGGGAGTTTCTCTCTCGCCTCCCTTCGTCGTCGGCGGCCTCTTCCGACCTCTCCGCTGCGGCGCGCCTGCGCCCCAAGCGAGTCCGCTTCCGCGCCTTCGCGGACGACGCCGCTTCGAGGGACCCTCCGCCGCCGCCCTGCCCGATCTTCGGGGGCTTCGAGAGGCGGAGCGCGCTCCCGTCGTCGGGCTCTTCTCCGAGCTCCTCCGCCTCTTCCTCCTCCTCGTCTTCTTCTTCTCCTTCTTCTTCTTCTCCGGCGGCGGCGGCGAGCTCTTCGTCATCCTCCTCCGAAGAGGAGGAGAAGGAGGAGGAGGCAACGTTCCCTTCCGCCCCCTTTGTCCTCGTCCGCCCGCTGCTCCAGCCCGAGATCTCGGACGCGGCGTCCCTCCTGACGGACGGCTTCGCGGCGGCGATGGGCTACCCGGCCAAGTACCGCAGGCTGCTTCGGAATCACATCGTCTCGTACCTGAGGGCCCATACGCGGCTCTCTCCCGCGGCGGTCGTGCTCGGGGCGCGCTTTGTGGAGGAGGAAGAGGGGAGGGGAGGGGGAGGAGGCGTCGGTGAAGAGGAGGGAGGCGAGGACGAGGAGATGCTGGGTGTCTCCGCTGCTGCTGCTGCTGCTGCTGCTGCTGCTGCTGCTGCTGCCGCGGCTGTCGCTGCCTTCGCCGCTGCTTCTTCGCCGGCGCTCTCCGAAGACGAGGAGGACGCCCAACTCTTGCCCCCTCCGCCGCCCCTGCTCTCAGCGCTGCTAGCGAGAAGCGCAGCAGACGGAGCGGAAGAAGCGGCAGCAGAACGGCCGCCTCGGCCCCCTCGGGAGAATCCCCTTCCGGGCGTCCTCGCCGGATCCGTCGAGGTCTCCTTCTCGGGCTCCACGCGCACTAAATCTTTGACGCTCAACCCTCCCGACGACGCCGCGTACCTGTGCAACATGGCGGTACACCCGCGCCTGCGCGGCAAGGGGATCGGCGCGGCGCTGCTGGAAGCGGCCGCAGACGCGGCACGCGTCGCGGGAGCCGAGGACGTTTTCCTGCATCTGAGGCTGCAGGATGCCGACGGACCCGCGGGGAGGCTTTATTCAAAAAGTGGGTTTGAGGAGGCAGGGAGGGACGGGGGTCTGCTGGCCTTTTTCGGGCAGGAGAGGAGGCTGCTGTTGAGGAAGAAGCTGTAGATGACTTTGTTTCTTTCGCGGTTTCGTTTTTCTTCTTCTTTTGTGTGACAAAATGGAAAACCAAAGAAAAAAACAGCTTTTGTTTCTGCTCCTCCCCTTTTTTTTACTTCTGCCCCTTTCTCCTGGCAGTCACGAAGACCGAGCCCTTGTCGCCTCTCCCGATTCGGAGCTCTTCGTCGAGGAAAGTCGTCTCCACCCACCCTTTCGGTCTCGCCCACGACAGAGGAATCGAGAACTTGAAGGGAGGGACACAGACTTCGGCTGCCTCGAACTCGACGTCGACTCTGGTCTCGCTGCCTTGCGCTTTCTTCACGCTCCCCTTCACGTCCAGGTACCCCTGCTTGCTCCCGTTGAAGAGGGCGAAGCTTGCAACGTTGGAGATGGTCCCTGCGGCGACGTCGATGACCTGCGAGACGCCCGTGCGCTTGACGACCTTTCCCTTGAAGGCCAGAGGGGAGAGAGCAGAGAGCACGGGCCCGTCGAGCCCGCCGCTCCTCTTCCTCCATTCCGCGCCCGCGGCGTTGCTGTTGCTGTTGCCGCTGCTGTTTCCTCCTCCTTTTCCCGCTTCCGTTTCCTTTGCTGTTTCTGCTGCTGCTGCTGCTGCTCCTGCCAGCATCTTCTCCTCCTCCGTCTCCGCGGGGACCGTGCCGGGCCCGACGTACAGAAGCGCCCACTCCCCGGACAGCAGCCGCGACGACGCGGGCGCCGCAGCGGGCCTCGGCGTCGGGTTTCGACTCTCCAGGGACTCGACGGCCCGGAGGACGGCTCGCCGCTCGGCGTCGGAGACCGAGGGGTCGGCGCTGTTTCCCTTCTCCTCGATCCTGGCGACGAGGCGGAGGAGCTGGGACTTCAGGGAAGGGAGGGAGGAGGGAGAGGAGGAGGAGGAGGAGGAGGAGGTGGAGGCGGCGCTGCTGCTGCTGCTGCTGCTTGCTGCTGCCATCGTCGGCGTGGCGAGCGCTCGCGGTCTCGTCATCGGCGAGGACAGCAGATGGGCCCTGTTGGTCGCCACGGCGCGGTTTCGGAGCATGGTTACGCCAGGCGAGGGAGGAGAGCGCGGCAACGAGTGACAAGAAGGGAACGCCATCGTCGATGGTTGGGCCTGGGCGAGCAAAAGAGTGAAGAAAACACTTCTTCACTCTTTCTCTTTCTTTTTTCGAACGAATTCTCATTCCTTCGTCTACATCCAAGATGCCCTCCGTCGTCATCAAGTCCAAGGGCGGCTCGACGCTGGCGACCCTCAAGGTCGACTCGTCGGTAAGAGGGATTGGATGAGCGAGAAGGGACGGAAGAATGAGGGGGGAAACTCTTCTCTTGCGACCGTTTGCGCGATGGTTTTCTTTCGGGCGCGCCAGTCTTCTCTCTCTCTCCCGAATCCTTCTCGCCCCGTTTTTGTATCGAAGAGAGCACTTGCTGGATCCTAATCCACAGTGGCTCGATACTTCATCTCCGTCTCTGCGCCCAGAAGCGTCTCAAAAGCCGAACGCGCGCAGAAAAGAGCAAGCATCCGGGCGCCGATGGTTTCAATTCTCTACCGCTTTGTCAGCGGGCACCATCGAGTTTCGTCTTTTTTCCCCTTTTCCTCTCGACCTCCTCCACCTCGATCTCCTCCATCTCCCCAAAAAAACTCACCAAAACTCCTTCTTCCTCTCTCCTCCTCTCTCTCCTCGCTCTCGCCCCTCCCGCCCCTCCAGGCCACCGTCGACGACCTCAGGGCCGCCTTCGCAGCTGCCAAGCCCAAGTACTATCCTTCGAGGCAGCGCTTCACGCTCCCCTTGCAGCCGGGCGAGCGCAAGCCCGCCGCGCTCGCCCCCGGAGGCAAGAAGCTCTCCGAGTTCGGCGTCCGCGACGGGTCCGAGTTGACCTTCAAGGACCTGGGCCCGCAGATCGGGTACTCGACCGTCTTCTTCTGGGAGTACTTCGGCCCGGCTCTCGTCTACGCTCTCATCTACTTCTTCCCGAAAGCCGTCTACCCGTGGGCGGCCACGGCGCCCTCGAGGTGGGGAGGAGGTTCTTCGGGAGGAATCCCGGCCAAGACGCAGGTGCAGAAGCTTGCTCTCGGGTACTGGACGTTCCACTACGCCAAGCGCATCTTCGAGACCTTCTTCGTGCACCGGTGAGTAGTTTTGATATTGATGGCGAGAAAGAGAGAGAGAGAGAGGGTGGTGGTGTCTTTTTGCGTCCTCTCGGAACAAAAAAAAATCAAAACTCTCAACCTCGAAATCGAAAATCTCACCGACAAAAAAAATTATAGCTTCTCGCACGGCACCATGCCCCTGACCAACCTCTTCAAGAACTGCTCCTACTACTGGGGCTTTGCCGCCTTCGTCTCCTACTTCGTCAACCACCCGAACTACACCTCCCCTCCGGCAGACAGGGCCGTGTTCCTGTTCGCTCTGGCGATTCTGTGCCAGCTATGCAACGCGCGCGCGCACGTCATCCTCGCCAACCTGCGTCCCCCGGGGAAGTCGACCGGGTACGCCGTCCCACGTGGGTTCCCCTTCGACATCCCCCTCGTCGGGGGCCTCACCTGCGCCAACTACACGTTCGAGATCTACGGCTGGGTGCTGTTCGCGCTGGCCACGAAGACCGTCGCGGGCTTCCTGTTCATCGCGGCCGGCGCGGCGCAGATGGCTCTTTGGGCCAAGGCGAAGCACGCGCGCCTTCGGAAGACGTTCGACGGGCTCGAGGGCAGGGAGAGGTACCCGAAGAGGTACATCATGCTGCCTCCGTTCTTCTAGAGAAGGGGGATTTTCGGTTTCGTGAAAAGACAGAGAGTGACGGAAACCAGAGGGAGAAAAGAGAGAGAAAACAAGTTCTTTTTCTTTTCCTCTTCTCCTTCTTCTTTTATTTTAAACACCAAAAAAAACAAGCGAGCTAGCTTCTCGCACGTCTTATCATCGTTCATTCATTCTCCTAGACGTTGGCGTGTTGTTTGTTTGCGCTCTCAGCTCTCTCTCTCGCGCACGCGCCCGCCGCGGGAAATTAGAAGAAAGCGTGTTTTGAGGGAGAGGAAAGACAAAAAACTGTTTACTTCTTCGCCCTCTCGGCCTCCTTCTCCGCGGCGCGCCTGCCCGCAGGCGTCGCGTCCCCGATCCTGCTCTTGGTGATCGCCGCGTTGGGGAACACCCCTGTGACCAGCGGAGACCCTCCAGAGTGCGCGGCGATGGGATCCGCGTCGCGGTCGCCGGGTTTTGCCTCGACGACCATCCCCGCCTTCTTCGAGATCGCCACCGAGGCAGGGTGCTTCGACCCCTTCGTCTCCTGCGGCTCGTCGCGGTGGACCTCGAAGAGCGGGTCGTGCCTCAGCTCCTCGGGGTTGTCCCTCCAGAACTTCTTCGCAGCGAGCCACGTGCCCCACAGAACAAAGACGGAGGTGAGGGCGACCTGCGCGTGGTTCTCCCACCAGCGCGAGGCGAGGAGTCCCGCGGGCTTTGGGGGCGGAGGCGGCATGGTTTTCTGTTAAGCGAGCTGCGGGGCGCGTGGAAGAAAGAGTAAAGAGAGAGAGAGAGAGAGAGAGAGAGAGAAAGAGAGAGAGAGAGAGAGAGAGAGGAGAAAAAAAAAGTGAAGAATGAAAAACGTTGTCGCCTTTTGAAGGCGACGACGGGTTTTTTTACCACAGACGAAACACTCGAGCCCTCTCTTTCCCTTTGTTCTTCGTTCCTCGCGCGCGCGCGCTCTCTTCCTCTCTCGCGCGCGCGCTCTGCTCTCTCTCTCTCTCTCCCTCTCTCCCTCGCCATGCCCCCGAAGAGCCGCCTGCCGCTGCCCGTGAGGCCCGACGTGTACCCTCTTCTGGGAGCCCTGGCGCTCGCGACGGCCGGCGCTCTTTCTTTCTCCTTTTTCACGCTGCGCAAGACCGTCCAGGAGCGCTCCGAGCTGCAGAAAGAAGGGAAGATGGGGGAGAGCTAGGGCTCTCTCGAGAAGGCGATGGCAGGAGAAGGCACGGAGTGAAAGGGCAGGAAGGAGGAGGAGCTGAAGAAAGACTTGCGCTTTCTTCTCTTTCTTATTTTCTAAATCTCGAAAACATGCAAACTAGGGTTGCTCAAACTTAAAAACAAAAATTCTTCCTGTTTCGATACGTCTTTTCTTTTCTTTTCTTTTCGCGTTCGCTCTGCCCCCCCTCTCTCTCCTGCTGGAAAACGGAAATCGAACCTGGAACGCCTTTCTGATCACAAAAAAGATTTATAAACGGCAAATTGAATACGGAGAAGAAAAGAGATAAAACGTTTTCTACTTTCTCTCCCTCTCGCGCTTGTCTCCTCCTCACCTCCTCACCTCCTTCCCTCCTTACCGCTTCTCGCTCCTCACCGCCTTCATCGTCGCCAGCTGCACGAGCATCACGACCAGACCCGGCAGACCCTTGACCAGCAGGTCTGCCCTCGCGGCGTTGCTCGACTTGGCGAACAGCGAGAGCCCGAACGCGATCAGCTCGGAGAAGCCGAGGCGCGAGCTGAGGAACCCCGTCCAGTTCTTCTCCGAGAGCGAGAAGAACGCCGAGAAGAACTCCTGGTGTCGGATCGGAAGAGATCGAGGGAGAGAGAAAGAGCGAGGGGAGGGAGGGAGTGAGTTTTTTCCCCCTTCGTTCGCACCCACGACGGGGACCTCGACCCCTGGGAGAGCAGGAAAACCCTAAAAAAAAAAGGGAAAGAAAAATCTCAAACACAAGACTGCTCTCTCACCCTCGTCTCTGCCAGGTCCAGCGACAGCAGCACGTCCATCCCGAAGCAGAAGAACGCGCGCTGACGCAGCCGGGCCATCGGCCACAGGGAGGCCCAGGCCGCGGTGGCGGCGGCGTCGGCGGCTCCGAGGGGGGCCGGCTTTGGCGCCAAAGCGGAGACGGCGGCAGGAGGAGAAGAGGTCGAAGCTGCCTCGCTCGTCGCCGCTGCCGCAGAAGCAGCAGCAGCAGCAGCAGCAGCAGAAGAAGAAGCAGAAGAAGAAGCAGCAGCAGAAGAAGACGCCGACGGCCCCTGCTGTTCACTCCTCGATGGAGAAGAAGGAGCAGACGGAGCAGAAGAGGAAGGAGCAGAAGACGCACTGGAACCAGCGCCAACAGAGCCGAAAAGCAGCCCTTTCCTCCTCGGCGCGATTCTGAACTCGTCCGCCAGCGCGTCGACGATCGCGTCCCCGAGCCCGGGAGCCGCTCCCAAGGCGCGAGCGACCATGTAGCCCGTCGACGGGTGCACCATTCCGGCCGCGCCGCCGATGCCTATCGTCCTCTGCGGCAGCCGGGGCAGCGCCCCTCCCATCGGGATCAGGCACCGCTCGACCTCGTGGATCGCGGTGACCTTGATCTCCAGGTGGTCGAGCCGCCGCTCGAGCCGCTCGCGGAGCTCCTCGAAGCCGACGGCGGGCCTCGCGACCAGCGACGTCTCCTCCAGGAAGACCTCCGTCGGCGAGAAGGGCATCGCGTACATAAACGTGGGCGTCCTCTGGTTGGCGGCCCGCATCTCGGGGAAGCCCCGGGTGTGCTCGTCCCTCCAGTCCATGAACAGCATCGAGTCGAGCGCGAAGGGGTGCGACTCCACCGTCGCGGCGATGCCGTACGCGCCCTGGTAGCCCGGGTCGAAGGGCTGGTCCCACTGCACGAGCTTGCGGGAGTGGCCCGTCGCGTCGAGGACGACGCGGGCGTCGATCTTTGTCGAGGAGCTTGTCGAGGCAGTCGAGTTGGAGGTCGAGGTCTCACCGCTTCCGCTCCCGCTCCCGCTCCTGCTGCTCCCTTGACTCAGGCTCAGCGTCGAATGCAAGGCCCCATGCTCGACCCCCTCGGCCTTGGCCTCCACGAAGGCAACGCCGTTGTCGATGCAGCGTGTTAACAATCTCCTCTTGAGCTTCCTGCGGTCGACCCTGCCGTAGGGCCTGCGCAGCTCGCGCTTCCCCGCCTCGGTCGAGTCCAAGAAAACATTCGCTCGCGGCCACGTGAACTCGAGGCAGTTGTCGAGGCCCATGGCCTCGAACTCGTCGCACCAGACGCCGTAGGTGTTGGGCCAGGGGGCCAGGGGCTGCGGGTCGACGATGACGACGGAGTAGCCTTTGTTTGCAGTGGATTTGTTTTTAGAGGTCAAGGTTGAGTGGAGTTTTTTTTTTTTTGAAAGAGAGCGAGAGAGAGCGGAGGTGAGGAAAAAAAGAAAAAGGGCAGAGCCAATCTCTCCCTCTCCCGTCCTCCATTTTCAATTCTCACCGGCTCTCGACACGCGCTCCGCAACTGTGAGCCCACTTGGCCCTCCCCCGGCGATGACGAGGTCGACGAGGCCGCTCGAAGGGTCGAAGCTCGGGAGCTCGAGATCGTCGTCTTGGGCGTGGTTTTCGGCCGACCGAGCGAGAAAGCTCTTTTCGCTCGTCGGCGTCGCCGGCGCACTGGCGACAGCGCAGGCGAGGACGGAAGACTTTGACGTCCTGCCGCCGAGCAGCACGAGCGGCGACCTGGATCTCTTGCTGGCTGCTGCCGCGGCGAGAAGAGAAACTATTCGCCGTCTAGGGGAGGAAGAAGAAGAGCAAGCGACAGCAGGAAGAGATAATTGCCGGTGGGAGAAGTAGCGACTCGCCGCGATCGACGCCGATGACATTTTCCTCGCGCCGCCGCGCGACGGAGGCACTATCGGTGAAGACAGATTGCTATTGGCAAGAGACCTCATAGTTATCGTGAGAAGACGCGAGGGAGATATGTTTTAGAAGCGCGAGCCTTTCTCGCTCGAGAGAATTGTGGAGAGAGTCGAAGAAGACCGTTTTTTTTTGTTCTTTCGCGAGCTGCTAGCCACAAGGGCCCCTGTTTTTGCCCTCTTCTGGATTTTGTTTCCTCATGTTTTTCTGCTCTTTTTGCACCCCCGCGAGCGGGAAAGTCCCCCCCTCTCTCCCTTCTCGCGCACGCGCAATAGCAGCAAAAGAAACACGAGGTTGAATATTAAAGTAAGAAGAAGAAAGTCTCTCTCTCTCTCTCTCTCTCTTTGTTTTCGTCTCTCTCTCTCTCTCTCTCTCCCCCCTCTCTCTCCACCTCCCACCTCCTGTCACTCAATCGAATATCCTCTCCCCGGTCGCAAACAGGTTCCACACCACCGTCCCGACCAGGTAGAGGCCCACCGCCACGGCCCAGACGTCGTCCCACGTCCCCGCCTTGAGGATGTACCCCGTCGCCGCCGTGCCCAGGACGCCGGCCAGGACGCCCGCGGTGTTCGACAGCCCCAGGAGGACGCCCGCGTATCGCGGCCCGATGTCGGCGTGGTTGCTGTAGAGCCCCGCCTGGGAGAACGCGTCGAGGCCCTGCGCCGCCATCATGCACCCGACGGCCGCGGCGGGAGAGTGCACTTTGCCCAGTTGCGTGAGGAAGAAGGCGGGTCCGAGGAAGCCGATCGTCTGCGCGACTTTTCGCACTGTCGTCACCGAGGCAAGCTTCTTCGAGATGGCCGCGTCGGCGAGCGCGCCGCCGACGTTGGCCGCGACGACCATGGTGAGCCAGGGGAGCACGCTGAAGATTCCAGACTTGACGATGTCGAGGCCTTAATTTTTTTTTTTTTTTTTTTTTTTTGTCAGGCGAGAGAAGAAAGAAAAAGAGGAAGAAAGAAAAAAAAAACTCTCCTCTCGAAAACTTCGAAGAGAGAAAAAAAAACAAAACTCACCGAGAACCTGGTTGTAGTACGTCGGCATCCACGTCAGCAGGATGAACGTGCCCCAGTTGTGGCAGAAGTGGCTCACGATCAGCGCCCAGACCGGGGCGCGGGTCAGCAGCTTCTTCCACGGGATCGAAGCGGGCGCGGCGCTGGGCGGCGTCGACGCGGCGACGTACGCGCGCTCCTCGGGCGTGCAGAGCGGGTCCTCGGCCGGGTTCGAGGCCGCACCGTTCTCCCAGACCAGCCACCAGACCACGCCCAGCGCGCCGAAGACGTAGAAGACGCTCGGCCACGACAGCGCGTGGATCATGTGCGGGCTGAGCGCGAGGCCCAGCACGGAGCCCGAGTACATCCCGCTGTAGACGAGCGCGAGCGAACGCGAGCGCTCCTGGACGGGGACCCAGCGGCTCAGCAGGTTGTTCATCGCCGGCATCGCGACGCCCTCGCCCACGCCCATCATGGCCCGCGCCGCGAGCAGCACCGGCAGCCCCATTTGCGCCGCGAACGGCGTCAGCACCGTCGCGATGGACCACCACACGACGCCGAACCCGAGGACCTTCTTGCCGCCGTACCGGTCTGCCCAGACGCCGCCGGCGACCTGCGTCAGCAGGTACCCCCAGAAGAAGCTCGACTGCACGAGGCCCACGGTCTGCGTGTCCCAGCCGTACTGCGCCGCCATCGGCATGATCGCGACGGCCATGTTGACGCGGTCGAGGTTGCACGCGCAGAACGCGACGAAGCACATCAGCACGATCCAGGTGCGGCGCGCCTGCAGCCACGAGGCGGGCGCGGCGGGCGGGCTGTCCTCCGAGTTCGCGAGCAGGGCGGCGTCGGCGGAGGAAGGGGGGGGAGGGAGGGCGCTGGGCGGGGCAGGGGCCGCGGCTCTCCGCCTCGCCTGCTGCCGCTGGAGGGAAGGGAAGGACGGGCGCGGCGGCGGCGCGCGGGGGCGGAGGGACGAGAGCCTCGCCGCTGCCGCTTCTGCCGCTGTTGCTCCCGAGAGAGACAGGGAGCTCGAGGCGGAAGCGAACGCCGCCGAGCGTGCCCTCTCGTTGTCATCCGCCGCAGTGGATTGGCTGGGGATCGATAGAGAATGCGCGTATTTGGGGGAGGGGGTGACGGTCGGGGTTGAGAGAAAGAGGAAAAAATGGTGGTTTCGGGGCGCGAGAGAGAGGGGTATCGATGAAAAAGCCACGGCGTTCGCATTCTTTCCCTGCCTCTTTCTGACGCTCTCGCCGCCTCTCCTTTATCTTTTCCTTGAATGAAAGGCAACTTAAGATCAAGCTTGAATGGAAAGCATGCCGCTTCGAGTTGGAGAAGAAGAAGCGAGGCAGAGAACGCGGCAACCAACAAAACTCCATGCCCCCCCCCCAAAAAAAAGCAGAGAACTTTTTCCTCTCGAAAAGATATAGATTCTTTGTCTCTACTGCTGGCCAGAGCCGGCGCTTGCTCTCGCGCTCGGGCGAGGGACCAAAACGCACCTGGACGTGGAGCACGGGTCTGTACCCCTGCATGCAGCCCGAGGGGGATCGAAAAAGCGGACCGAGGGGGCCGAGCTCGGCGACGAAAGCATCGCCGGCGGCGGCTTTCGAGCTCGCCCGGCGTGGCGGAGCTGCAGAGGCACCATCGCCGCTACCGCGGTGCGGCCGCTGCAGCTGGCGACGGGCGCCATTTGATTTCCTTCTTCGACCTTAGTACGTGCAGCCCTCGAGTGTCAGAGAGAGGTCTCGGTCTACACACAGGACACGACGGGAACGAACAGAAGCGCGGAGCGAGAAGCTGAGAGAAGACTTACTTTTTCAGAAAACAAGTTGCGAAAGAAAGTGGAGTCGAATGGCTTGCACTTGGCTGGGCTTTGGCGTCACACTTTCTTGCTTCCTCGTGTTCGAGGAGCGCGCAAGGCTCAGCAGCGTCCAATTCTCTCGCGCTCATCTCTTACGTCCTTCTCGCATCAAACTATGCACGCACGCTGCTCGCCGGCTGCAGCAGCAGGCTCCATCAGCAGCAGCAGCAGCGGCCGCGGCCGCTCGACCTCGCTCGCCGGTGTCGCCGCCGCATCAACATCTGCTCCCGCCGACAGATCTAGCCGCGGCAGGCTGGTGGCCTCTCCGGCTTCTTCGTCGTCACCCTCCCTGCTAGCTGGAAGCTCCGTGGCGTCGTTTACACTGCGCACTTCGCGAAACGCTCGGAACCTTCGCCGAGTCGCCGCGATGGCCGAGCAACAGCCCTCGTCGCCGTCGCCGCCGCCGGCCGCACCATCGTCGTCGCCGCAAGCCTCCTCATCGTCTCCCCCGCCTCGCCCGCCGTTCGCCCTGCCCCTCGACGCCGAGATCAAAGTCTCCAGGGGCTCCAAAACGCTTCTTTGCACTTCCGTGACCGCAGAGACGCTCGAGAAGGCGCTCGAAGAGGTCAAGGTAAGAGGACGTTTCTTCGTTCGACTGTTTCAGTCTCAGTCGTCGTCGTCGTCGACCTCGACCCTCTCTCTCTCTCTCTCTCTCTCTCT
>Ga0315289_10002766_pt1 | contig 26789 bp, 20 predicted proteins | sample YL17G11_40_MG_FD_203452 | JGI IMG/M metagenome (GOLD analysis project Ga0315289, IMG submission 203452) | Sediment microbial communities from Yellowstone Lake, YNP, Wyoming, USA - YL17G11_40 | ecosystem: Environmental > Aquatic > Freshwater > Lake > Sediment | place: USA: Wyoming | collected...
CGTAGTTGGTGACCTTTTCGCCGAGGGTCTTTCGGACAAGACGGATCATCCCCTCGGTGCGCCCGGGCATGGAGTCGGCGTTGTTGCTCATGCGGCCGCCCACCTTGAATTTCACTGCCCTGGCCCCGGTGCGCTCGATGCCTTTGACAAGAACGGCGACTTCCTGCTCGGGCGTGGTGTCGCGGTTGCCACTGGCGACGTAGATCGGTACCTCCCGGCGGATGATCCCGCCGAACAGGTCCCCCAAGGACTTGCGGGCGATCTTGCCGAGCATGTCCAGGATGCTGAACTCGACCCAGGCGACACAGCACCAGAACGCCACGCCGGAGAGCTTGTAGTTGCTGTTGTACACGTAGACCCCATCAACGAGCGATTCGAGCTGACGGGCATCCTTGCCGACAAAGTACGGGATCACAAGCTGCTGGAGCAAGGGATAAAGATAGCCCGCCCGGCCGTTCGTCAGGGCGATCCCTTCCGCACCTTCCGAGGACCGGGTTCGGACATAATGATTCCTCCGATCCCGGAGCAGCTCGATTGAGGCGATACGGACGGGCGACGTGATCGAATCCAACTTCAGCAGAGTCTCCGACGCGGCTCGATCCAACTGCTCCACCGTGGGTTTGGTCCCTTTCTCACCGGCCCGGCTGGACACGGCGGCACAACAACTCAGACCGACAGCGGTTTTCACGAAGGAACGGCGATTCAGTCTCATCCCGGCTCTCCAAAACTGAGGTACGGATCAATTCTCAGACTGCCTGAACATGATAGCACGCCCGCCCCCGTATGTCACGCATGCTGAAGCAAGGCGATCTCAGTGCCGCAGGGTCAACTGCCAGGACGTCCCCTCTATCCGCGTCAACGTGAAATCACCCCGCAAGTTTGTGCCTTGCAGTCTCAGAGTGATGACATCCTCCCCCTCGACCGATACGTCACAGGTCCCGCGCTCCACGATCCGCACCTTGCCTGTCCCCTTCTGGACGGGGCCTTCATACGTGAGGAACTTTGGCGGATGGTCGAATATCTTCGTGGCCCGAACTGCGCCGGTTGAGGCCGCTTCGGGCGGCTGCTCCAGACGAAGGGTCGTCAGAACCTCGCCCTTTTCCAGCATCAGGTCCCAATGGACCCCGTCTGGCGTTGTGTGCTCCTGGACGACAAAGCGGCTGCTCATTATGACTCCTCGTAGGTCGTGCATCAGGAGCACGACGTCTCTTAGGCGAGCGAGGACGCTCGCCCTACGAAGAAATATTGTTGTTTCGCGCGGCGAACCGGCTTATGATATCGTGGTAGTATATAAGAAGCCAGGGGAGCCGGTCGGCGGATCATCCGCTTGGTCGGCTGAGAAATCACCATGTGTGATGACCCTCTGAACCTGATCAGGTTAGCACCTGCGAAGGGAGGCTCGGCGGAACATGACGGCACTCCTCTCGCAGGAGTGCCTTTTGTTTTGGACGCAGTGGGATGAAATCGCTTCAGATCAACGGCCAGCCGCGGCAGTTCGCCCCCCAGGAGATGCCCGCGACGCTTTCTGCCCTGCTCGAAAGGCTGGGGATCGCAGCCACTACCGTCGTGGCGGAGGTCGATGGCCGGATCGTGCGACCGGAAGAATTCGGTCAAACGGAGGTTCGCGACGGCCAGACGATTGAGCTCATCAAGTTCATGGGGGGAGGTTGATCGCATGGACAAGCTGGTGATCGCCGGCAGAGAGTTTGATTCGCGGCTGCTCGTAGGAACGGGCAAATTCGCCTCACCCCAAGTCATGGCCCAGGCCTTGGCCGCTTGCGGCGCTGAGATCGTCACAGTTGCGCTGCGCCGGGTGGATATCGGCAACCCGCAGGACGACACGCTTCGTGAGGTTAATCGAGACAAGTATTTGCTGCTGCCCAACACCTCCGGCGCCAGGACCGCGGAAGAGGCCATACGACTATCCCGTCTGGCCCGCGCCGCCACGAATATCAATTGGGTAAAGCTGGAAGTGACGCCGGACCCCTACTATCTACTGCCGGACCCGGTGGAGACGCTCAAGGCTGCTGAAGTCCTTGTGAAGGAGGGTTTTGTGGTTCTGCCTTACATCAACGCCGATCCCATCCTCGCCAAGAGGCTCGCAGACGCCGGGACGGCTACCGTGATGCCGCTGGGCAGCCCGATCGGCTCCAACCAGGGCCTGAGAACCCGTGCGGCTCTCGAGATCATCATCGAGCAGAGCAGCGTGCCGGTCGTGGTGGACGCCGGGCTGGGTCTGCCGTCGCACGCGGCAGAAGCTATGGAGATTGGCGCGGACGCCGTGCTCATCAACACGGCGATTGCCACAGCGGGCGACCCCTGCGAGATGGCGATTGCCTTCAAGCTCGCTGTCGAGGCGGGGCGAAGAGCCTATCTCGCCGGACCACGCACGCCGACGGAGCGGGCGGAGGCGTCCAGCCCGCTGACAGGATTTCTGAGGGAATAATGGAAACATGGGCAAGATGCCCATGCTACGACCAAATGCACATTTCTACAAGTCCAATGGATTCCGGCACTTCCATCAAGGCGATCCTCGCGAGACAGCGGCTCGATACAGGCAGAGATCTGTGGGAGCGGCGGTTACAGGAGGTGACCGTCCGCGAAGTGGAGGCCGCACTCGCGTCTCGGGCGGGGTCATACAGCCTTCTCAAGTTGCTGGCGTTGGTGTCGCCCGCGGCAGAGGACTACCTCGAACAGATGGCGGAAGTCTCCCGAAAGCTTACTCTCCAGCGCTTCGGCCGGACGATCAGGCTCTATGCACCGCTTTATCTTTCGAGTTACTGCGTGAACCGCTGCCAGTACTGTGGGTTCAACCGGGATAACACATTCGCCAGGGTCCGCCTGAGCGCTGATGAAGCGGTGGCAGAGGCCGAAATCCTTGCCCGTGAAGGGTTTAGAGACATCCTCTTGGTCACCAGCGAAGACAGGCAGTTCATATCGGTTTCCTACTTGACGAACTTGGCCAAGGCACTGCGGGGCAAGTTCAGCTTCATCGGGGCAGAGATCTACCAGATGACCGCCCCCGATTACCGCGAACTCTTCCACGCAGGCATCGAAGGAATCACGCTTTACCAGGAGACGTACGACCGCGATGCGTATGCCCGGTACCACCTGGGAGGCCCAAAGGCGGATTACGACACGAGATTGCGTGGTCCGGATGATTTCGCCTCAGCCGGAATGCGGGAGATCGGCCTGGCGCCACTCCTCGGATTGGCCGACTGGCGAATTGAGACCCTGGCGCTGGGCGAGCATGCTTATCACCTGTTCAGGCGGTATTGGCAATCGCGCATCTCCTTTTCATTCCCCAGGTTACGACCCGCGTGCGGCGTGCCCACCGAAAAGTTTCCCCACGTGGTAACGGACAAGAATCTCGTCCAGATGATGCTGGCGTTGCGGCTGTGCTTTGCGGACGCCGGGCTGGTGCTATCCACGCGGGAGCCGGCAGACTTGAGGGACCGGCTCGTCAAGCTCGGGATTACGAAGATCAGTGCAGGCAGTCGGACGAGCCCGGGCGGCTATTCCCACGACCACGAGAACGCCGGACAATTCGAGGTCAGCGATGAGCGAAACGCGGCTGATGTCGTGGCCATGCTCAAGCGACAGGGCCTTGAGCCGGTCTGGAAAGACTGGGATCGCGCGTTCCTAAGTGTTTGAAAGGACGCGAATTACGAAGTTCGATCTGGCAAGCAACTCACCCCTGTGGTAAACTGCCGAGTATTCCCGTAGGAGTTCTTTTATTCTTGGGTACTTCAGCGATGTCGTTGACGGAAGAACAGATTCAGAGATACAGCCGGAATATCATTCTGGAGCAGATCGGCGGTGAGGGCCAGGAGAAGCTGCTTTCCTCCAAGGTGCTGATCGTCGGCCTCGGGGGTCTCGGCTCGCCTGCCGCCCTGTACCTGGCCGCCGCCGGCGTGGGAACCATCGGTTTGCTGGATGGCGATCAGGTAGATCTCACGAACCTCCAAAGGCAGATCATCCACCATACGAGGGATGTCGGCAAACGAAAGGTCGCATCGGCAAGAAGCAAGATCAAGGCCGTCAATCCCGATGTGACCGTCCGATCCTACGACGTCTGGGCCCGCGCGGACAGCGTCCGGGAGATCATCCAGGAATACGACTTCGTTATCGACGCCACGGACAACTTCCCGGCCAAGTTCCTGATCAACGACGCCTGCTATCTCGAGCGAGTTCCGTTCTCACACGGGGGAATTCTCCAATTCGAGGGTCAGTTGATGACCATAATCCCTGGAAAGACCGCATGTTACCGCTGTCTGTTCCCCGGGCCGCCTCCGAGGAATGCCGCAGCACCCTGCGGGCAAGCCGGCGTGCTCGGCGTTCTGCCCGGCGTTATCGGCTCTCTCCAGGCCACCGAAGCGATCAAGTTCCTGCTGGGAATCGGCGAACTACTGACCGATTCACTCCTGACCTACAGCGCCCTGACGATGGACTTCCGCAAGGTGCCGGCCATGCGCCGTGCCGACTGCGCCCTTTGCGGCCGAAATCCGACGATCACAGCCCTCACCGACGAAGGCAAGGTGACCTGCAACCGAAAGGGCTGCAAGTGCTGACCACGAAAGTAGATCTGCGCGGCGTCCCGTGTCCGCTCAACCTTGTGAAGGCGAAGCTGGCAATTGAGAAAGTGGCCGTCGGCGATATACTGGAGATCGAGATTGACGACGGCGAGCCGATTCAGAACCTCCCCGTCAGTCTCGGCAGGCAAGGCCAGGAAATCCTCGAAACGACCGAACAACAGGGCTACTTTTGTCTGAAAGTTCGCAGGAAATTGTGAAGAAATCCCACTGATGCTCGCGGAGAATCGATACAACATCAAGCTGCTGCCCCCCACCTTCTCCCCTTGGGAGCCCACGAAGTCCGCCAATCGGCAGGTAGGCGTTCTGATGAGCGGCGGTGTGGACAGCAGCGTCACCGCGCATCTGCTCAAGTCCGCGGGCTGGGAGGTCCTGGGCATCACGATGAAGATCCCCGTTGCCTGCGACACAGGCGTGCGCGGATGTTGTGGGGCCGATGCCGCCTTCGTGTGCCACGAACTGGGCCTGGCGCATTATTTCGTCGATGTGACCGAGGCATTCGACGACATCATTATCCAGCCGTTCCGCGCTGCCTACTCCCGCGGGCAGACACCGAATCCCTGCGTGGACTGCAATTCCTTCCTGAAATTCTCCCTGGTGTGGGACTGCCTCCAGGAAGAATTCGGGCTCACCCAACTGGCGACCGGGCACTACGCCAAAGTGGTCCACGAAGACCAGAGCGTGTACCTGCACCGGGCACGAGACAAGGACAAGGATCAGAGCTACTTCCTCTATGGTATTCCCAGCCACCGATTGCCGAACCTCATCCTGCCGCTGGGAGACCTGACCAAGCATCAGGTGCGGGCGATGGCCGCAGAGCTGCGGCTGTCGGTTGCGAACAAGGCCGAAAGCATGGAATTGTGTTTCGCCGGCGAGCAGGATTATCGGCTGGCCTTGGAGGATGATGCGACCAACCGTTCCGGGGACATGATGGACATGCAGGGCCATAAGATCGGCGTGCATAAAGGGATCGCCAACTACACGCTCGGCCAGCGGCGCGGCCTCGGCTTTGCCGGCGGCAAGCCGCTCTACGTCGGCCGCATCGACGCCGTCGCCAACACGGTCGCCCTGGGCACGAGAGAGGAAGTCAGCGCCCGCACGGTACGAGCGGCGTACCGGAATACGCTTCTGCCGGAGAGACTGACACCGGACGCGAGACTGTTCGGGAAGATCCGCTCCTACGGCGACCCGCGCCCGTGCAGGCTCATGGACCTGACGCCCGACGGGATGACGGTGGAATTCGATGAGGCCCAGTTCGCTCCCTGCCCCGGCCAGCGATTGGTCCTGTACGATGACCAAGAGAACGTCGTCGCCGGCGGGGTGATCCAGAATTGACGAAACGTTGGCAGTGGCGCCGTCACTCCTGAGTGTATCTCGGCGGGGCTTTCTTCAGTTCCTTCCGCGTCGATAGGACCTGATAGTTTGAGACGCCGACGGCCTGGCTCATCCGCTCGACCGTCCACCGGACCGCCTCTCGCGTCGTCCCATGCACCATCGTGTAAAGGTTGTAGTCCCAGCCGGGGGCCGTCTGCCGTTCGTAGGCGTGGCTGACTTCTTCGAAGCCGGCGAGCACCGCCCCCACTTCCGCGATGCGGCCCGGCTCGACCCTCCAAACCACCATCGCACCTTCGCCCAACCCCACCTGGAAATGGTTCACGACCGCCCCAATCCGCCGCAGTTTGCCCTCCCCTTTCCACGCTTCGAGAGTGGCCAGAAGCTCTTCTGTGGAAATGCCAATCTCGCGCGCCAGGTCGGCATAAGGAGTGCGGCTATTGGGTAAGCCGTCCTGCAGAGCGGCCAGGATTTTACGTTCTATGTCACTGATTGATTTTTCCAACCTGTGAAATCCTCTACGGACACAATGAATCCCAAGCATCATCCCCATTTCCCGGACTCAATCGTTGCCAGGATCATACCTCCGCCACGCGGGCGTCACAAGAGCAAGATTTCCATCACCAGCCGGTTGAAGGCGGGTCGATTTGGGTTTATCGTATTGAGAGTGCCCACAGGTACGCGATAGGTTCCGGATGGTGTGCATTATCGAGCTCCCTTCGGCCAGACAACGAGAGGCGGTGACAGCGTGGCAACAGCGAATGTCTCCAGGCGCGAGTTCCTCCAGCAGACGATGGCATGGGGTGTAGGATTGACGGGGTTGAGTCTGACTGGCAGCGGCCGTGCCGCGAATCGCTCGGCCTCCCCGGCGCAGAAGCCAAACATCCTCATGATCATCGCCGACGACATGGGCTACTCCGACGCCGGTTGTTACGGTGGCGAGGTCACGACACCGAACCTGGACCGGCTGGCGGCCGACGGCCTCCGGTTCAACCAGTGCTATTCGACGGGACGTTGCTGGCCCTCACGGACATGCCTGCTGACGGGCTACTATGCCCAGCAAGTCCGCATGGACCCGCCCCAAGGCCCGTTGCCCATGTGGACCCGCGTCGTGCCGGATTACCTCAAGCCGCTCGGATACCGGTGCTACCACTCGGGCAAATGGCACCTGATGGGAGCGCCCAAGGTCGTCGCTGACGGACATTTCGATCACTCCTATGTCCTGCACGATCACGACCGGTACTTCAACCCCAGGAACCACATGCTGGACGACCGCCCGCTCCCGGCCGTGGAGGAAGGGTCGGATTTCTATGTGACGACGGCCATCGCGGATCATGCCGTCGAGTTTCTGAAGGGGCACGCGACGGAGCACAAGGATGAGCCGTTCTACTGCTATCTGGCGTTCACGTCGCCGCACTTCCCGTTGCACGCCCTGCAGAAGGACATCGACCGATACCGGGACCACTACCTGGAAGGATGGGACGTGATCCGCGAGCGGCGTTGGAAGCGGATGCAAGAAAGGGGCCTGATCAACTGCGACCTGGCGCCGCGCGAGCCGGAGACGATTCCAAGCTGGAACTTCCCGAAAGAGAAGCTCAAAGAGGCAATCGGCCCCGGCGAGGTGGATCGGGCCGTGGCCTGGAAGGACCTCACGGACGAGCAAAAGAGATTTCAGGCCACCAAGATGGCGATCCACGCCGCGATGATCGACCGGATGGACCAGGAGATCGGCCGGGTGCTCGATCAGGTCAAGGCGATGGGCGCCGACGAGAACACGGTGATTTTCTTCGTCTCGGATAACGGTGCCAGTGCCGAGCAGATCATTCGTGGCGACATAAACGACCCGTCGGCCGCCCCCGGCTCGGGGAAGTCCTATCTGTGTCTCGGGCCGGGATGGTCCAGCGCTGCCAATACACCATTGCGTCTGCACAAGTCTTGGGTCCACGAAGGCGGCATCTCCTCGCCGCTGATCGTCCGCTGGCCCACAGGCATTCCGGCACGCGGGGAACTGCGTCACGACCCATGCCACTTCATTGACATCCTGCCGACCGTCATCAGTCTGGCGGGTGGCAAAGACATCGCGCCGCAATGGAACGGCCAGACCGCCCCGCCGCTGCCGGGCAGGAACCTTTCGCCGGCATTTGCCAAAGACGGCGCCGTTACACATGACTTTCTCTACTTCCACCACCTAGGCAATCGGGCCATTCGAGTTGGCGACTGGAAGCTCGTGGCCAAGGGCGACAAGGGCCCCTGGGAACTGTACGACCTGAAGACCGACCGTTGCGAGCAGAAGAACCTCGCGGAGCAGTATCCTGATCGCGTGCGCGACATGTCGGCTCAATGGCAGAAACACGAAGACGAGTTCCGGCGTCAGGCAGGACCGCCTCCGGAGAAGCCCGCCCAAAGCAAAAAGCAAAAAGCCAAGCAGAAGAAACGCAAGGAGTCGTGAGATGAAGTACAGAATGGTTCTAGCCGCGGCACTCGTGGCGACTACCGCGTGTGCCTTGGGTGCCGACAAACCCTACGTGGTGCTGGAGCGGGGCGGCGTCCGCGCGGTGATTGTGAACAACCAGGCCGTGAAGGACGAGGTGCTGCCCGACCACCGCGAAGGATACAGCGGTGTGGCCTCGTTGACTCGTCGCGGGCAAGACCGGAACCTGTTCGTGCCGCTGTACGCCGGTCTCAATTACGAGCACATCCATGATGGCACCGTTCAAGCGCGGGACGTTCTCTTTGAGCCGCGACGGGCACCGATGGAGATCAGACGAGCCGATGAACACGCGACCGAGCTCCATCAGCCGCCCACGCCGCATTGGCAGTTGGAGAGTTGGCTGCGGTACACACTGCTGGAAGATGGCACGATCGAGATGGCCCTCGACTGCGTGCCTCGCGCCAAGACCTTCAAGAATGGCTACATCGGCCTATTCTTCGCCAGCTACATCCACCAGCCGGAGTCACTGGACATCCACTTCCTGGGCCATCCGGCCCACGACACCGGCTCCGAGGCCAAGTGGGTACGTGGCGTGACGCCCGAGCACGGCGTACGGCCCACGCACCTGGCTTTCAACGACCAGCGTGACTTTCCGCACGATGCGCAGTTTCCCATGACGCTGGTGTTCAATCTCTCGGACTACCGCTACCGCGAGCCCTGGTATTACGGGGTGAGTCACAGCATGGCCTTCGCGCAGATGTTCCGGCCGCAAGACCAGACGCGGCTCAGCCAGTCCCCGTCCGGGGGCGGCGATGGGAATCCCGCCTGGGATTTTCAGTGGTTCATCCCGCAGTATGAAGTGGGCAAGCGCTACCACTTCGTCATGCGCGCGACGTACCTGCCGTTCGAATCGGCGGAACAGGTCACCAAGGCGACGGCAGCCCATCGAGCCGCTTTGCAGAGATAATTGGGGCAGGAAGGAGTCACGATATGGACAAACTGGGTGCAGGAATCATCGGTTGCGGCGCGGTGGCCGAAGAGTATGTGAAGGCCTTTCAAAGGGACGAACGCTCGGAGGTCCAGGCGCTGGTCAGTCGCAATCCCGCCAACGCCCAGCGCTACCGCGACAAGTATAACCTCCAATGTGCGATAGAGACCGACGCCGAGAAGATGCTCCGCATGAAGGATGTGGATATCGTGGTCGTTTGCACGCCCCACGACACACACACCCGCTACGTTGTTGCCGCCGCGGAAGCAGGAAAGCACGTCATCATAGAGAAACCCGTGGCGCTCACGGTGGACGATGTGCGAAAGCAACTCCAGGCGGTCAGAAAGAACAACGTCAAGACGATTGTCAGCTTCGTCCTCCACTGGAATCCGCTGCTGATGAGCATCGACCGGCTGATCGAAGGAGGCGCCCTGGGGAACATCTTCATGGTCGAGGTGGATTATCTGCACCGGATCTGGATGACGCCGCAGCAGAAATGGCTCGGCAGCAGCAAGCAAAGCGGCACGGCCATCCTAACTGGCGGCTGCCATGCGGTCGATGCCCTGCGGTGGTTCGCCCGCAGCGAGGCCAAAGAGGTCGAGGCGTACCAGGTGAAGACGGAGAACCCTATCGAGTACCCAGGGACCATCTCCGTCAACGTCAAGTTCCAGGACGGCAAGATCGGCCGCACCGCGACCAGTTTCGATGCCCGGATGCCGTACCGGTTCAACATCGGGGTCTATGGCACGGAAGGCTCCGTCCGCAACGACGAGGTCTTCGCCCCCAAGCTGTTCCCCGGCCAGAGCAACTTCCTTAGGGTCCCCTGTGTTTTGCCGGATAGCGCCGATGTTTCTCACCATCCGTTCACCAGCGAGGTCGCCCACTTCCTCGACTGCATTCAAGGCGACAAACGACCTTTCCCGGACTTGGAGGACGCAGCCAAAACCCAGGCGATCTGCTTCGCCGCCGACCTGTCGGCCGAGTCGGGCAGACCCGTGAAAATCAGTGAACTGGGCGGCTTATGATCACCATCACGGGGACCCTGTCCAAGGCGTGGATGAACCGGGCACTCGGCGTCGCGTTCGACCGGGACTATTACTTCGATCCGGCCAAGCGTCACGCCGTCGATTGCCGGTGCAACGAATACGCCGCCGAGACGTTCCCCGGCATGGCAGTCTTCTACTCAGAATCGAACCTGGGGCGGATCGACTACTGGGACAAGAACCAGGTGCTGATCGGCGGCATCCAGCCGAACATGATCCTGGGCATGCTGCTCGGTGCGGATTTCGTGCCCGCCGACGACCGGGATGCCGACATTACGCCCTGCTGCCTCAAGAACAAGGGGCCTGGGGATCTGCCTGCGCCGGAGGTGCTGCTGAATCACGATCTGGTCAGGTTGTTCGATAAGCAGATACGAGATGTGAGGAAAGAGCGGCTGCGCCCGATCCCGCCGTTCTTTTGGGATTCCTCGGGCCGGGCCGTCATCCACGGGGTGCTGACCACCGCCCAGAAGCTCTGCGGCGAGACGATCTTCCTGGACATGCTGACCGAGCCGGCTGAATGTCAGAGACTCTTGAACTGGATTGCAGATGCCTACATGATGCTGTGCCGCCACTCTGCCCAAGCCGCCGATTTGTCTATCACCGATGTCCATGTGGGCGAGTGCTCCTGCTGCATGGTCAGCCCGGCCCTAGTGGAGGAGTTCGTCGCGCCCATCACAACAAGAATCGGTGAGGCGCTTGGGCCCGTGCGTTTCCATTCCTGCGGCACCAGCACCCATCTGCTGGGGGCACTGACGCGAATCGACCCTCTAGGTTCCCTGGACTTTGGCAGCGAGACCTCGATCCGCAGGGCACGAGAGATTTTCGGTGGCGAGATGCCGATCACCATCGCGCCTTCGCCACAGGACATGTCCGCCGAAAGCACAGAGCCGATTCTGGACTGGGCTAGACGCGTCCTCGACGAGAATGCCGGTGGTCATCTGGGGTACGTGTTTCACCTTGAGCCGAGCTATAATGTAGAGACGATCTACGCCTTGACGGATTTCGTGCGGCATCAGACAGGAGGATCGCGTAATGAACGATAATCGCCCGGAAACGACACGCAGAGAGTTCGTCAAGACGGCTGTCGTTGTAGGATGGGCTTCAGCCCATGCGGACTATTGTGCCGCCGGCGAACGAGAGCAGCATGGACTAAAGCCCATCCTACCTGCGGCCAACTCGAAGCCAAACATTCTTTACCTGATGACGGACCAGCACCGGGAGGATTGCCTCGGCTGCGCGGGCAATAAGATCATCAAGACTCCGAACCTGGACTCGATCGCAGCCGATGGCGTGCTGTTCCCGAACGCTTACACGTCCACGCCGAGTTGCACTCCCGCCCGGGCAGGGATTCTGACGGGTCTTTCGCCCTGGCACCACGGCATGCTCGGCTACGGCCGCGTTGCTGGCCAGTACCCATTCGAGTTGCCCCAGGCGCTTCGCGATGCCGGGTACTACCTGTTCGGCATCGGCAAGATGCACTGGTATCCGCAGAAGAAGCTGCGCGGCTATCACGGCCTGCTCGTGGACGAGTCCGGCCGGGCCGAGACACAGGGCTTCGTCAGCGATTATCGCCTCTGGTTCAGACAGCAGGCCCCCGACCTCAATCCGGATGCCACCGGCATCGGCTGGAATGACTACCTGGCCAAGGCGTATGCGCTGCCCGAGCGGCTGCACCCCACCACCTGGACCGGCGACCGGGCCGTCGAATTCATCGAGAAGTACGACCGAACGGAGCCCTTCATGCTCAAGGTCTCCTTTGCCCGGCCTCATAGCCCGTACGATCCGCCGCAGCGCTTCCTGGACATGTACCACGTCGATGACATGCCTGCCCCGGTTGTGGGAGACTGGGCCGCTCGATACGCGCCGCATGAGGAGCCGCCGAACCCGAGTCTTTGGCACGGGGACCTGGGCGTCCGGCAGGCGAAGGAGTCCCGCCGGGCTTACTACGCGTCGGTTACGTTCATCGACGAGCAGGTCGGCAGAATTCTCGCGGCTCTCAAGAAACGTGGCCTGTATGACAATACGCTGATCCTGTTCTTCGCCGATCACGGCGATATGCTGGGTGACCATCACCTGTGGCGCAAGACCTATGCTTATGAAAGCTCGGCTAACATCCCCATGATCCTGCGCTGGCCCAAGGCCATGGGAATGGAAGGCCGGCGTGGCGGCAAGCTGCCGCAACCGACCGAGCTGCGCGATGTCCTGCCGACATTCCTCGATGCGGCGGGAGCCCCGATTCCCGGCAATCTCGACGGCAAGAGCCTGCTGGATCTGGTGCGCGGCAATACCAAGAACTGGCGGCCCTGGATCGATCTGGAACACTCGATGTGCTACGACCAGGACCACTGGACCGCTTTGACCGACGGCCGGTTCAAGTACATCTACTTCGCCTACGACGGCCGGGAACAGCTCTTCGATATGGCCAAAGACCCCGGCGAGCTTCACAATCTGGCCGGGGAGTCGGCCCAAGAGTCGTTGCTCAAGGAGTGGCGCGAGCACATGATCCAGCACCTCTCCGAAAGAGGCGGGGAGTTCGTCGAAGGCGGGAAACTCGCGATCCGCAAGAAGCGATTCCTCTATTCGCCCAATTACCCTAAGGCTAGCTGATATGAATCGGAATACCGAAGCCGGAGACGCAATGCCGAAGACCATGCCCACGGCGAAGATCGGCAACCTCTCCGTCAGCCGTCTCATCAGTGGGAGCAACCTGATCAGCCCGAACATGCACGCGCGGGACCTGCTCTACATGAACGCCCTCGCCAGCCACTACAACACGGAGCGTAAGGTGATCGAAACGCTCCAGGAGTGCGAGGCGTGCGGCATCAATGCCATCGTGCTGAAGAACCACAACTTCAAGAACATGCGATTGTCCCGGTATTGGGAGGAGTACGGCGGCACGATGAAGTGGATCGCCGACGTGATCACGACCGATATCGACAAGTACGAAGAGTTGCTCGTGGAGCATCTCGACCTGGGGGCCTCGGCGGTGTACCTGTGGGGAGGCTCCAGCGACACCTGGTACTTTCAGAAGCAGCCGGGCAAGATTATCAGGGCCTTTGAGATCATGAAGAAGTACAAGGTCCCCGTCGGCATTGGCGCCCATCGGCTGGAGCCCATCGCGTTCTGCGAAAAAGAAGGGCTCAAGCCGGACTTCTACATCAAGACGCTGCACCATGACCGGTACTGGTCGGCTCACCCGAAAGGGAACCGACGGTACATGGAGATGTTCGAAAAGGAGTCTCCGAATCACGACCAGTACCACGACAACATGTTCTGTCACAACGCCGAGGAGACGGTGGCGTTCATGCAGACGGTGAACGTGCCCTGGATCGCGTTCAAGGTTCTGGCCGCCGGAGCCATCCCGCCGGAGGAAGGGTTCCAGTTTGCCTTCGACAGCGGCGCGGACTTCATCTGTGTCGGCATGTTCGATTTTCACGTCCGGCAGGATGCGGCCCTCGCACGGCAGGCCATCGCCGGCGCCCGGAATCGCAAACGTCCCTGGGCCATCTCAGAATAGTGGCCCGTACACCCGATGCCGCCAACCGCAACGGAGTTCCAGCAAGGCCGGAACGCTGCCTATCTGTTCTTGAAGGGGCCTTTGATGCGGATCAGGTCGCTGCGCGTCTTGCCGTCTTCTGTGATCCGCGACAGCGTGTACACGGAGCCGTCCTTTCCGACCGCGATTGAGTTCACGTAGTAGGGGCGATCTCCATTCTTGAAGAAGATCGGGCCCTGATCGGTGTACTTGCCGGCGCGGATGTCGTAGGTGACCAGGTGCAGGTCTTCCATCCCTTTGGATTCACCCATCGCTGTCTTGGCCTTGCCGGCGAGCCGCTTGCCGTCCACGTAGATCGGGCCGCCCGTCAGGTAGTGAACCGTCCGCCCGTTGGGGCCGAGAGCGAAGCCGAGATAACCATAGCTGAACTGATCGAACATGCCGCTGCGCTGAGACGGTGCCGAAGTGATGCGGGCGACAATCTCGACCTGCTCCGCCTTGGGATCGAAGCGGAAGAGGTAGCCGGAGTTGCCGTGCACGCCGTAGACGGCCTTTTCCGGCTCGTACCAGAAGGTCTGCCTCCAGTTGTACCCCATGTGACCGGCCGAGGTGGGATCATACAGCCCGAAGTAGTCTTTTCTCATGTTGTCGCCGGCGACCATCTCGAGGGCATCGCGATCGTACCGGTACCGGAAGATATCGCCGTCACCGACGGTGTAGTAGAGGCTGCCATCTCCCGGATCGACCACGAACGAGCGACAGAGAGTACGGTAGTTCTCGCCTTTGCCATTCTCGCCCTCTTTGGAGACCGACCCGAAGTCCTTCAGATCCTTCTTCGCGAGGTCGTAGCGGAGGAAGCGTCCGGCGGGCCAGGTCAGGCCATACAGCCGCCCGCGCTTGGTGTCCATCGTCATGGTGATAATCCCCTCGCCGCGGGGAGCCTTGGCCAAGTCCTCGAACTTCTTCGTTTTCATGTCAAAAGCGAGGAAGTGCCCGCCCGGATAGGGCTTCCAACCCTCCGGCGGGATGCCGATCTTCTCCATCCCGTCGATGAGACTGTAATAGCCAACGTGAGTGGCGAAGTAGAGTGTGCCGCCCTGCTCCACGAAGTTGACGTGTGATTTCCCCTGCACGATCGTCTTGGCATCCTTCTCGCCGCACGCCTCCGTAATGTCGCCCAGCGGCTCGATCTTGTCCTTGGCGGGGTCATAGCTGAACATCTTGGCGCCGATGTTATACAGGGGAGAAGATATGACGTAATAGATCTTGCCGTCGCTGCCGGTCCCCATCCCGTTGTAGGTGTCGTGCCCCTCGGGAAAGCCGGAGTTGTACGTTTGGGCGATCAGTTTGACCTGGGCGGGGGCCACATTCGCCGCCGCCAGCGCGAGGAACAATGCTACCAATCCCGACATAAGAAACTCCTTTCCAGAATCGCGAATGGCGTGTGCCGGATTCACTTCTGCCTTTTACTTCCCACCTTTTGTCTCGCGGACCAGCTCATGCACCTTATTGACAATCAGCGTCTCGACCGAGGGCGCAAACGGCGTCACGGTGATGTCGTAATAGAGAATGGAGTCCCGGGCCTCGTACCCGCCCTCCTGCAAGACCCGTTGTGAAGGCACGTAGCCGAAGACCTCGTTGCAGTACCCGGCCACCCAGATCGCCGGGCCTGGGCCGGACGAAGTCGGACCCGCCAATTCCTTCTTCAAACGAAGGGAATAATCCACCACGACCTCACCGGCCAGTCCCACCATCGTCAGGTCATCCCCGAACCGGGCTACTTGCACGAGATAGGGGTACGTGGAGCGGGTCCGCCCTGCCTCCAGATCCTTGAGCAACTCCTGGGCATGCCGGCTCTGATACTTGTTGGTGGAACCCGCCTCCTTCTTGAGCTCCTCGACGCTTGGCGGCGCCGACAGTTCGAGCGTCGCCTCACCTAAAGCAAGCTTCAGCGGTCCGCGCACCGGGCGAGACTTCGTCGCCAGGCCCTGCTCGACGCCATTCGCCACCGCCCGCCCGTGCTGCTTCGCCCATTCGAGCGTACGCCGAGGAGTCGGATTCTGGTCGGCGCCGCAACCGATCATGAACAGGGCAACGGTCCCCGGATGAGTCTCTTCAATGTACTCCTGAGCGAACCCGGCGTAATCGCCGCAGAACTGATAAAAGTCAAGCGTGGTATTATGACACGCATAACCAAAGAGAATCGCCCGCATCTTCTTCCCATCCGGGGCAGTCACCAGCAGGACAGGGACATCATGATCGACCGGCCCATCGGCGTTGGAAAATATGGTGTACCCCTGCGCGGTCGGCGAACGGCGGTTCATGGCGGCTCCCGCCCGCCCATGCACGTAGGACAATTGGGCCGGCGCTAGGTCCTGCAACGCCCGGCCCACCAGATCGATAATCTTGACCTGCAGGGTATCAGCGTACTTCTTGCCCAGTTCAATCTGCTCCGGCGGCAGGTCCCAAGCCTGCGTGGCGCGCCACGCCCGGATCTCCGGCCCGGAATGCGTGTGCGAGGCATTGAGCAGCAATGCCTCGGGCCGAAGCCCATAGCGGGCGCCGACTTCCTTCTCTACGGCGTCCCGGAAGTCGCGGGGGAAACCGATCAGGTCCACCGTCACGATCACGAAGCGAGTGCCTGCGGTGTCTTCCAGCGCCAGCGCCTTGGCGTGCAGGTCATGGACCTTGCCTTCGGAGGGCTTGTTACGCGCCGCGTACCCGGCCATCCACATGGAGTATTCCGGCGTCGTGACCACGGTGGCCACGCCTGCCTTCCACGTCCCCTGGGCCTGGGCGGCACGCACGGGGACAGATCCCATCACAGCAAAGCATACAAACACGGCGGCAGTGACCTCAAAAAAGACGGCCCCCCACCCCGACCCATCCGACTTCCTTCCCCAGGCCTGTCTCGACAATCGATACATCGCAGCCTCCTTTGACAGCATGAGTAGCACACACGTCATACCGTTTCGCACACATGGCCGAATGGGCCTACTGTAACTTGCGGGGAGCATTGTAATGCCGGCCCCCAAGCGAATCCAGAGCTTTTCTGTGGCCGGAGAACATCTCGCTCGATAGAATTTCCGCCATGTGCGCGGGTTCGTATTCTCGGGAGGAACCGCACCCTGCATCGGATCGCACAAGAGCAGAAAGCAACAAAGGAGGCAAAATGAGAAAGGCAGCAGTTGTTTCGGCAGTGATGTACTTCTCTGCGTTCGGACTGATGGGGGCACGCGGTGCGAATCCGCCATCACCCACGCCGGGCGAAATGATGGCCCGGTACCTGCAACCACAGGCCCAAGCGCGATTCGAGCAGTGGCGAAAGCAGTACGAGGAGTTGAAGACGCCCGAGCAGATCGCGGCCTATCAGAAGAACCTGCGCGAGCAGTTCGTCAAGGCCCTCGGCGGCCTGCCTGAGAGGACGCCGCTCAATCCGAAAGTCCCCGGCACGGTTCCGCGCGACGGCTATCGGGTCGAGAAGGTCATCTTTGAGAGCCAGCCGAAGCATTACGTCACCGCGCTGCTGTTCCTGCCGGATGTCAAACGATTCACACCACCTGTGCCCGGCGTGATCGTGCCATGCGGCCATGCGGGAGAGGCGAAAGCTTATGAGGCGTACCAGACGATGGGGGCAAGCCTGGCCTTCAACGGCATGGCGGCCCTCGTCTTCGATCCGATCGACCAGGGCGAGCGCAGCCAGATGCCCTCCGCCCTGCCGAGACTTCAGGGGACGACCGCGCACACCATGCTCAATGTCGGCAGCATCCTGCTGGGCCGCAGCACCGCCCGCTTCGAGATCTGGGACGGCATGCGAGCAATTGACTATCTCCTATCTCGCCCTGAAATCGATCCCAGCCGGATCGGCTGCACGGGCAACAGCGGTGGCGGCACGCAGACTTCCTACCTGATGGCCTTGGACGACCGCATCAAAGTGGCGGCCCCGAGTTGCTACATCACCGGCTTCGAGGCCCTTCTCTCGACCATCGGACCGCAGGACGGCGAGCAAAACATCTTCGGGCAGCTTGCGTTCGGCATGGACCATGCCGACTACCTGATGATGCGCGCGCCGACGGCCATTCTCATGTGCGTCGCCACGAGCGATTTCTTTGACATCCAGGGGGCGTGGAAATGCTTCCGCTACGCCAAACGGCTGTACACCCGGCTGGGCGTCCCGGAACGGATCGGCCTCCTGGAAAATGATGCCCAACACAACTACAACGCCGTCCAGCGACAAGGCATTCTGCGTTGGATGGCTCGGTGGCTCTTGGGCAACGACAAGCCCCTGACGGAGCCGAAGATCGAATTGCTCAAGGGCGATGAGTTCCGCTGCACGCCCGATGGCCAGGCAATGCATCTCGAAGGGGCACGATCCACTTACGACTTGAATCGCGACTATGAGAAGGAGTTGGCCGCCCAGCGCAGGGCTCTCTGGGACAAGACGCCTCGCGCGGATATGCTCCAGCGTGTCCGCCAGATCGCGGGCATTCGGACCCTTGCCGAATTGCCGGAGCCAAGAGGCCAGGAGCAACAGACGGTTGAGCGCAACGGCCAGACCATACCGATGATGACTCTCGTGCCGGAAGACGGGATCGCTCTGCCGACAATGCTATTTGTACCGAAGCAGACTCCCTCCTCGGGGGTCGTGCTGTACGTTCATGAGAACGGCAAGGAGGCGGATGCCGGACCCGGCGGACCCATAGAGAAACTGGTTGCGGCCGGCCGGATCGTGGTAGCCGTGGACCTGCGCGGCATCGGCGGAACGCCGTCGAAACGCGGCGGGGGCGACCAGCTCGGCTCCAACACCAGGGACGTCTTCACCGCGTATCTCCTCGGACGATCCTACGTCGGTATGCGCGCCGAGGATATCCTGAACAGCGCACGATTCCTCCAGGGCAAGCACAAGGGCCCGGTCGACTTGGTTGCCGTGGGCCAGGTGTGCGTGCCGGCCCTGCACGCGGCGGCGCTCGAGCCGCAGCTTTTCGGCTCTGTCAAACTGGTACAGGGACTGATCTCGTGGTCGAATGTGATCGAGTTGGCTCAGTCCCGCAATCAACTCGTCAACACCGTTCACGCGGCCCTGACCACGTACGATCTGCCGGATCTCGTTCGGACCTTGGGGGATCGCGTCACGATCGAGCAACCTCTCAACGCTCTGGGCGAACCGATGGGAACAGTAGCAAAAGATAGCCCAGCCTCTGTCGGCGAAGAAGAGCCCCCCCTCGGGGGCGGCGGAGCCCCATTTGACGGAACGGTTTTCAAGAAGGTGATAGACGCTCACGATGCCGGTGAGAACCTGCTGAAGGCAGATGCCTGGAGGCCCTTCGGCCAAGGCTTCAGCGGGCAGGACGGCGTCTTCACTTGCGACAACGGCAGCAACGCCAAGGTCCAGCGAGGCGCATCCCAGACAGTTGTGCTCAATCAGACTCGGCCTGAGCCCATCGTCGCGACGGCCTGGAGCAAGGCCCAGAACGTGGGCGGCAGCCGGGACAGCGATTACTCTCTGTATATCGACCTCGTCTATCAAGACGGCTCGCCCCTGTGGGGCCAAGTGGACGCCTTCAATGCCGGCTCGCATGATTGGGAAAAGGCCCAGGTAACGCTCTTTCCGGAAAAGCCCATCAAGAGCGTGACTCTCAACCTGCTCCTGCGCAACCACGCGGGATTGGCGCAGTTCCGCGAGGCCGAGCTGCGACCGATCCGAACGCCGGCGGGAGCCTATTTGTTCGATGGAGTGGCCGTCTCGCCACAAGTTCGACCGAAAGAAGGATTTCAGGTTCGAGATGTGGCCGCCGGCTCGGCGTTTGTCGGCATTGAGGATTCTACCCTGGATTTGAAGCTCGCCAGCAAAACCACGACAGCGGGTGATGCCACGTTCTTCGACGTCACCGTCGCGGATACCAGCGGCAAGGATCGCGCCGTGACTCTCATCTACGCGGTGCCTCTGTCGGCCCAACAAGGCCGCTGGTTCCAGGATCCGAGCCAGACGCGCGAGGTCGAGCCGGGCCGCGAGTACCTCAATGCCGGTCGGTTCGCCGTCGGTTCCAACGGCCGGTTGTCACGCTATCCCTTCGCGGCCGCCGCCGACGCGAAACAGGCGGTCGCCCTCGGGATCGACATGGCGCAGCCGGCGTTCTTCCGGGCCGGCTACAACGCCGGAACGGAAGAGCTATTCCTGGCATACGACCTTGGCCTGGCCCCCGAGAAGCCGATAGCCCACCTGCGCTTCTGCAAGTTCAGCTTTGATGCCAGGGGCGAGTTCCGCGCCGCTCTGGCCAAGTACTACGACCTGTTTTCGGATAGCTTCCAGCGCCGGACTGCCGACCAGGGTCTCTGGATGCCGTTTGCCAAGATCAGCGCCGTCAAAGGCTGGGAGGACTTTGGCTTTCGATTCAAAGAGGGTGACAACGAGACGGCCTGGGACGATGCGCACGGGATCGTCACGTTTCGCTACACGGAGCCGATGACCTGGTGGATGCGGATGCCCAAGGAGATGCCGCGCACGATCGAGGCGGCCTTGGGCGAAGCCCGGCGGCTCGCGACAGAAAGGAAAGACCGTCAAGCGATGGCCCTGCTGACGAGCGGTTACCATGATGAGCAAGGGCAATTCGTCGCCCGCTTGCTCGATACGCCCTGGTGCGATGGGGCCGTGTGGAGCATTAACTCCATGCCCGGGATTGCCGGCGACGTGACGGATTTCCAGAACAAGTGGGGCCCAAGCGTCCGCGAGAGACTGTACGGCCCGCAAAAGAAGGCCGATCTGGACGGCGAGTACATCGATTCCAGCGAGGGCTACGTAACCGATGAGCTCGATTTCCGCCGGGACCACTTCGCCGCCGCCCAAACCTCTCTGACTTTCTCCCTGAAGAGCCACAAGCCCGCCATCTTCCGGGGGCTGATTGTCTTTGAGTACATCCGCGCCATGGCACGGGACGTGCACGGCATGAACAAGCTGATGATGGCCAACTCGACGCCGATTAACTTGTGCTGGCTGACTCCCCTGTGTGACGTCCTGGGCACGGAGACCGACTGGAACCCGAGCGGCACATGGCGGCCGATGTCCGACAGCGAGCTTCTCTACCGCCGGGCTTTGTGCAGAGGCAAACCTTATTGCTTCCTGATGAACACCGAATTCGAGCGGTTTTCGCACGAAGCGGTCGAGAAGTACATGAAGCGGTCCCTCGCCTACGGCATGTTCCCCGGCTTCTTCAGCGCCAACGCCTCGACGGGCCACTACTTCGCCCGTCCTGAGCTTTACGAGCGGGACCGTGATCTCTTCAAGAAGTACGTCCCCCTGTGCAAACTGGTCGCGGAAGCGGGTTGGGAACCGATGACCCGCGCGGTTTCAGGCAACAAGAACGTGCGCCTCGAGCGTTTCGGCGATCAGTACCTCACCATCTTCAACGACAATAACCGGCCGCAGGAAATCACGATCACAACGGAGATGGACCTCAACGGACCAACCCCGGACCTCGTGAGCGGACGGAATCTTGACTGGCGCGAGAAAAAGGCGATGATAACACTCGCCGCGGAGGATGTGGCGGTTTTGCGACTCCAGTAGCACGGGCATCCTGCCCGTGAGTAGCATGGGCGTCTCGCCCATGAATACAAGGGTTGTGCACGGGCAAGATGCCCGTGGCACTCAGGGCTGGGACGGCCGTGCTACTTTCCAGAAAGGCAGTCGAGCATGGGAAAATCCGGACAGTTGTCGTTCCGAATCGTGGCGACGCTGACGATTCTCCTGGGTAGCCAATCGCTGCCGGCGCAGGGGACCCAAAGCCCGAACCAGACCGTTCCTCGATTCCAGGCCCATTTGGTAAGCCGATTGCCGGGCGGGTACAAGGTCGCCGCGGTCGATGTGGACCGCGACGGCAATCTCGACATCATAGGTCTGGCGACAACTCCTTCCTGCCTGGCGTGGTACAGGAATCCGATGTGGGAAAGGCACGTCCTGACCTCGGGGGCCAAGGAGTTCATTGACCTTGCTCCGTTCGACATCGACGGGGATGAGAGAATCGATCTGGCAATCGCGGATGAGTTCGGCATGAGCCGCACCAACACGGGCGGATTGGTGCATTGGCTCCATTGGCCACCGGACCCAACCCAGGAATGGTCGCTGCACGTCATCGGCGCCGAGCCTACCGCTCATCGGCTGCGCTGGGCCGATCTTGACGGCGATGGGCACAAGGAGTTGGTCGTCGCGCCGATCATGGGCCGCAATGCCAAGGCCCCTCTCTGGGAGGTGGGCGTAAAGTTGTCTTTCTACCGATTACCCGCCCTACCGATGACAGAGCCATGGAAGCCCATCCTCATTGACGACCGGTTGACCGTACTTCATGGCCTCTCCATCGTGGACTGGGACCGCGATGGCCGAGACGATATTCTGACGGCCAGCTTCGAGGGCGTGCACCTTTACCAATCGCAGGCACAAGGAGACAAGATCTCCTGGCAAAAGACGCAACTGGGCGGTGGTGAGCAAACTGACCCGGCCAAGCGGGGCTCCAGTGAGGTCGCTCTCGGCAAGCTCGGGCGTGGAAATGACCGCTTTGTGGCCACGATTGAGCCCTGGCACGGGGATAAGGTGGTCGTCTACACGCTGGGCTCAACGCCCGAGGGACTGTGGCAACGGGCGGTGATCGATGCCACGTTCAACGAGGGCCACGCCCTGATCTGTGCGGACCTTGACGGAGATCATCAGGACGAGATCGTCGCCGGCTACCGTGGCAAAGGCGCCAGCCTGTACCTCTATGATTGCCGGGACTCCGTCGGGAAGAAATGGGAACGGATCGCTCTCGATGACGGCGACATGGCCGCCTCGGGACTCGACGTGGCAGACATCAACGGCGATGGCCGGCTTGATATAATAGCGGTAGGTACGGCCACGGCGAACATCAAGTGGTACGAGAATCTGGGATCGGGCCGGACGAAATAGGTCCAGGCAATAGGAGTGTGGAGACATGGCGGAAGAGACAATGATTGGCGTGGTGGCGGATTTCTTTGCCCGGCCGGTGGTGGCGGCTATCCAGTTGACAGCCCCGCTGAAAGTGGGCGACCGAATCCACATCAAGGGTCACACGACCGACCTGGAGCAGACGGTGGACTCCATGCAGGTCAACAACGCGGCGGTCACAGAGGCCAAGGCCGGTGATGGCGTGGGCATCAAGCTTACCGCCCGGGTCCGCAAGGGAGACTCAGTCTACAAGATCGTGGGCTGAGTTGTGGCGTATGGTCGTGCCGTGGCGGCTATGCGATGAGTTTGTAGTGACGCCATCAGGCACTTCTTCGTAGGTCGTGCGTCCTCGCACGACGTCTTTAGGCGAGCGGGGACGCTCGCCCTACGAAGAGACGAGCCGCGTAACTGACGCACGTGCAACGCTCATCAGGAAAGGGCCCGTGGTGTCCCCAGGTACTCGCAGAATCGTGGCCTTGGGCAGCGTACTGCTGCTTTGCGCGTGGTGTGCCCCCCTGTCCGCAGGACGATCCGGCAACCGGCCGTATGCCTATCTCTTTCCTGCCGAGCTTCGCACTCTCACCGAGCATCTGCAACGGATCGGGGTGCAGGTGGACGAATTGCGGGAAGATATCGAGCTGGAGGTGGAGATCCATCGGATTGCCTCCGACGAGGGAGGTGTCACCAAGGGACAATCTCTGCGGTTGAAAACCGAATCCGCCCAGGAGACCCGGCGACTCGAAGCGGGCACGATTTTCGTGAAGACCAAGCAGGACCTGGGCCGCCGGATCGTACGGCTGCTCGATCCTCGCACGAGCAAAGGCCCACGCGTCCGCAGATTGCTCCCGGAGCTTCACCAAGGCGGCCAATACCCCATTTCCACGCTGGACTCCTACGTGCCCATAACGCTCGGGCCGGTCCGGCCACTGCCCGAGAAGCGAAAGTCGGGCCAGCCTATTACCTTTGAGACGGTGTACGGACCGAAGCGCAAGGTCGACTTCGGCGGCGCCCCGGTCTCGGGCCTCACCTGGCTGGAGGACGGCGAGCATTATCTTCAGGTCCGCGACGGTAGGCTGTACAAAGTCCACGCCACCAGCGGACGATCCAATTTGTTCATCGATCCGAACAGGCTGGCCGAGGGCCTGATGCGGCTGCCCACAATGACGAGGAAAGATGCAGAGTCCTTGTCCAAGCGCACGTCCTTCCAAATGAGTCCGGACCACGCGGCCGTTCTTCTCGATTATCAGAACGACCTGTACTACGCCACCATCGACGGAACTACGGCGGTCCGACTGACGAGCAGTCCGGGCCGGGAGAAATACGCCACCTTCGATCCCCAGGGGCGGTTCGTCGCGTTCGTGCGCGACAGCAATCTGTACGTGGTGGACGTCGCCACGCAGACGGAGAGAGCCCTGACCACGGATGGCGGCGGGACAATCCGTAATGGCGAGGCGGACTGGGTCTACTACGAGGAAGTCTTCTCACGGCAATGGAAAGTCTTCTGGTGGAGTCCGGATTCGTCGGCGATTGCCTTCTACCGGACCGATAACGCCCCGGTGCCCAAGTTCACGGTTGTGAACAATGTACCCCAGCAGCAGCGGGTGGAGGCTGCGGCCTATCCGCGGGCCGGCGAGCCGAATCCGAAGGTGAAGCTCAGCATCGTATCCGTCGCCGGCGGGCCGGTAAAGTGGGTGGACCTCGATGCCTACAGCGAGGGCGCCTTTCTCATCACCGGGGCCGGCTGGCTGCCGGATAGTGAGAAGGTGTATTTCTTCGTCCAGGACCGGGCCCAGACGTGGCTCGATATCAGCACCGCCTCAAAAGACGGTGGCGCGCCGAAACGGCTCCTGCGGGAGACCACCAAGGCCTGGGTCGAGCCGCCGGATACGCTCAGCTTTCTCGCAGATGGTTCCTTCCTGCTCTCCAGCGAGCGCACGGGCTGGAAGCATCTGTATCTGTATGACAAAGACGCGAAGCTCAAGCGCACCGTCACAAGCGGCGACTGGGAAGCCCGGAAGGTCCACTGTGTAGCTGAGCGCGACGGCTGGGTCTACTTCACAGGGACGCGGGACTCGCACATCGCCGAGAATCTCTACCGGGCCAAGCTGGACGGCAGCGTAATCCAGCGGCTGACGAAATCCACGGGTCAGCACGAAGTGAGCACGAGTCCGACCGGCAAGTACTACATCGACCGGTGGAGCAATGCGAGCACGCCAACCCGGGTGGCCCTGTATGCCGGCGACGGCACGAAGGTGCGCACGCTGGACACGAACCCGGTCTACGAGCGCGAGGAATACCGCCTCGGCACGTATGAACAATTCCAGATCAGGATGGCGGACGGTTTCCAGATCGAGGCGAGCTTGCTGAAACCGCCCGACTTCGACAGGAGCAAGAAGTACCCGGTGTGGTTCATGACCTACGGCGGTCCTCATTCACCGACCATCTCCGACGCCTGGCAGAACGGCCGTGCCCATGACCAGATGCTGGCCCGGATGGGGATGCTCGTGTTCCGGTGCGACCCGCGCCCGGCCAGCGGCAAAGGGGCCTGCTCCGCGTGGCCCGCCTACAAACAACTGGGCGTCCAGGAGTTGAAGGACATCGAGGAGGCCCTCCAGCGGCTCAAGCAGCAGCCCTATGTCGATGGCCAGAGGATCGGCATGAGTGGCCACAGCTACGGCGGCTTCATGACCGCCTATGCCCTGACGCACAGCCAGCAATTCGCCGGCGGCATCGCCGGGGCGCCTCCTACGGACTGGCACCTCTACGATACGATCTACACGGAGCGGTACATGGACACGCCCCAGAACAATCCCGAGGGCTACGAACGAACGTCGGTCGTCAAGGCCGCCAAGAATCTGCACGGGCAACTGCTTCTTATTCATGGGGAGATCGACGACAACGTCCATGTGGAGAACACATTCAAGCTCATCAACGCCCTGCAAGAGGCGGACAAGAAGTTCCAGCTTATGATCTATCCCAAGTCACGCCACGGCATCGGTGGAATCCATTACCAGCGCCTGATGGTGGATTTCATCCGGACCGTGCTGCAGTTGCCCGATACGGGTGAAGGAGGTGGGACATGAACATCATGGGTAAGGTCGTGTTTGCCGCCGCCGTGATCGCGGCGGTCTGTGCTGTGCGAGGGATAGCTCTTGAGGAAGAGGAATCCGAATTGCTCCAGTGCGGGCGACTGTGGCGGGCTCCGGCACAGAACAACGATGCGTACGTGGAGCGCAAGTACGCACCGGACCGCACGGTGGACATCCTGCACGTAGCCATCGATGTCACGCCGGACTTCAAGGCTCGGACGATCCGGGGCGTCACGAGCCTCCGGTTCGCTCCCATCGCCCGCGCGCTCGAGGAATTCTCGCTGGATGCCATCGATCTGCGGGTCTCCTCAGTAGCCGCGAATACGGCGATTGCCGGCTACAGCGTGACCGATGAGAAGATTGCGATCACGTTCCGTCCCCTGGTCCCGCCGGGCCGGGAGACGACGGTGGTGGTTACGTACGAGGCCGAACCGAAGAAAGGCCTGTACTTTCGCACGCCGGAGTTGGGATACCCCGAGCAGGATACGCACCTGTTCAGCCAGGGCGAGGCCCACGAAGCCCCCCACTGGTTCCCAAGCTACGATTATCCCAACGAGCGGTCCGCGTCCGAAGTGACCTGCCGTGTGCCCAAGGACATGACCGTCCTGTCCAACGGCAGCCTGATCGGCGCGAAGGTCGATCCCAACACGGGCCTCAAGGCCGTCACCTGGCTCCAAAGCAAGCCGCACGTCAACTACCTGATCGCCCTGGCCGCCGGTCGATTCGAGAAGATCGAGGCGCGGCACAAGGATGTACCGTTGGCTTTCTACACGCCGGCATCGATGATCGGGCTGGCCCAACGCTCCTTCGAAGGCACGGCGGACATGGTGGCCTTCTACGAGAGCGAAATCGGCATCCCCTACCCGTG
>Ga0315289_10002768_pt1 | contig 26765 bp, 20 predicted proteins | sample YL17G11_40_MG_FD_203452 | JGI IMG/M metagenome (GOLD analysis project Ga0315289, IMG submission 203452) | Sediment microbial communities from Yellowstone Lake, YNP, Wyoming, USA - YL17G11_40 | ecosystem: Environmental > Aquatic > Freshwater > Lake > Sediment | place: USA: Wyoming | collected...
CGGCTACGGGGGAGCTACGACGACTATTACCGCAGATTCACCCTGCAGGGGCTTTACGGCTTCGAGAGCCGGAAAACGGATTACTACGCGTCGTACGAAAGCCCGCTCCGCTACTTCGGGAAGGACGCCTCCCTGGCCGCCGATCTATTCAACCGCGAGGGAAGGCAGGGGGCATCGCTCGAGCTGCGCAAGATTCGCAGAGAATCGCTCTTCGATCCGCTCACCCAGCACCTGAACTTCCGTCTGGGGTACCACGAGATCAAGGACACCTCGTACGTCTTCCCGTACACGTACGAAAAGGGACGCAACCTGTGGGGAGGTCTGGGCTTCGAGATCGGCCCGAAGACCGACGTCTTCGCCTCCTCGCTCGCGCTCTCGTACGATCGCTCGCTCTGGTGGAGCGATCTGCATTACGAGACGTTCACCATGACGATGAAGTTCTGGCCTGCGATACGGTTCGACTTCCCCCTGAAGCCGGATCTGCGCGTCTTCTTCGGCCATGCGGCCATCGATCCGCCGCTCCAGGAGCGTTTCGGCCTCGCCGGCGCCGACGCGCTCGCGAAGGAGCGTTTCTTCTGGCTTCGGAGCGTCGGGGCGTTCCCGAAGGACAACTACAACAACTTCCACGTCGCGGGAGACGCGAACCTGCGCGGTTACTACGACGGCACGTTCGCCTTCAAGAGCGTTGTCGCGTCGAATGTGGAGCTCCGGATCCCGTTTCCGCTCCCCGTGAGCCGCCCGGTATCGCGAATGCTCGACCGGCGACTTTCCCTCTTTTTCGATTGGGGCAAGGTGCTCGACGAGCGCCCGCTCGAGGGGCTGCCCCCCGGCGTGCGGGGCGCCTTTGACGAGAATGCGTTCGACAACGTGCTGACCGACTTCGGCCTGAGCGTGAGCCTCTGGAAGATCACCGCCGAGTTCCCCCTCTACCTGAGCAATCCAAAGCTCGTCGGCGAGAAGGACAAGTGGGATTTCCGCTGGACTATCGGGTTCAGCCGCCTGTTCTAGCCGCGCGGGCATCGCGCCCGTCGCGCGGGTCCTGTCGCCGATTGCACCCCGCACGTGCTCGCTGGCGCTGCGCCGCGTGCGGGGGCCCCATCGGCGCCACCCGCGCACGTTCCAAGTTGAAATCCGAATGCCGCCAGGAAAGAACTCTTATCCGCGCCTCCTTGATTTCCGGTGGTTCTCCACTTCCCTTATCAGCCTGCCAAGTCTCTTTTCCTTTTTCTTCCTTTCCATGGCCGCATCTTTGTCGATCCTTGACGCCGTGTATGCCGCTTCCTTCCTTAGTTTGAAGTAACTCTCCATGATTTCACTCGGTATTTCCCCCTTTTCAGCGGCTTCTCTGACGGCGCAGCCGGGCTCGTGCTCGTGAGTGCAGTCCTTGAACCTGCATTCTTGCGCATACTCCGCCAGAAGGTCAAATTCCGGGGCTTCACCCCATAACGACAGTTCACGCATGCCCGGCGTGTCAATCAAGAGGCCGTGCTCCCCCAGGTCATAAAGCTGCCTTGTGACCGTAATGTGCCTGCCGCGCGAATCGTCCTCCCTTACTTCTCTTGTGGCCGCCACTTCCCTGCCCGCTATCGTGTTAATCAGCGTGGACTTGCCTACGCCCGACGAACCCGCAAAAGCATGGGTTTTCCCAGGTTTCATCAGGACGACAAGCGTCTGCATGCCTTCGCCGGTTTTTGCGCTCAGCAGCAGCACCGGCACTGGATTGATGAGATCCGCGGTTTCCCGCAGGATTTTCCCGGATTCAGGATTGATATCGGATTTATTCAGGATCACCACCGGCACTATGCCGCTACCTTTGACAGCCGAAACATAACGCAGCAGACGCATGCGGTTGTAATTATTATCCAGCCCCTGCACGATAAAAAGCACGTCGATGTTCGCCGCTATCACCTGTTCCTCTGTTCTTATGCCCGCGGCTTTCCTTGAAAAACCGGTGCGCCTCGGCACGACCGCGTGTATGATCGCCTTGTTTTCGCTTTCAAAAACCTGAACCGCGACCCAGTCGCCTGTTTTGGGGAAATCAGCCGGTGAAGCCGCGGAGAATTGAATCTTACCCGTAATCTCGGCCGGCATTTCACCGCTCGCGGTTGCCACGATATAGCGTTCCCTGTGCTCCGCAATCACCCTCGCAGGTTCAAGTCCTTCACCTTCATGCTTGGCAAACTTGTCTTCGAACCATCTATCCCAGCCGAGATTTATGAGACTATTTTCTTCCATCTTGTTCCGTCCCGTATCTGAGAAGCAGCAGTCAGCTTCTCTACGGCTTCTTTCCGCCAGAGACACAGCAAGCCCTACACCGACATATAGAGCGAACTGCGTCTCCACAAATATGTGCCCGCTATTTCAATTCATTCAATTCCATATCAAGATCTCACGCGGGTGTAGGATAGGAAACTCATTTCTGTGTCGAGATCTCGCGCGGAGCTCTTGCGGGCGCCGGATGGGACAAAATCGAGGCCATTTCGCGCATGAGGGGCCCGGCGGGTGCCTTGGGAACGCCGACGAGCCGGCGTTATCGGGCCACCGCCGGCTTCTGAGGAGAAATCACCCGTCCCTGGGATAATATATGGGCACAGGATCAGAGTCGGTGGCCTCGTCCGGGCACGCTTCGAGCGGCACGGGTGGAACTTCGAGGCCGTGTGCGCGGAGCCGCCGGCTCACCCGAGAGGCGACCGGCAGAGTTGGGGCGGAGGATGATAGCGCGGAGGCGGCGTGTCGGCGTGCTTGTACCCGATGTGCCGGAGTATCTTGTCGATAACAGCTCCATCGGTGATGAACGAGATGATTCGCATAGTGCCCCCGCAGCGGGAACACAGCAGCGGATCTTCCTGCCAGACCTGCCGAGTGAGCTTCGCCCATCGTATGCGCCTGCTTCTGCGCCATTCGCTTTCATCGCCGTCGGAGTGATCGGCCGGGCATGCAGATGTCTCGTGTCTGCCGTTTGACACCCTGCGCTGTCTGGAGGCGTTTGAGTAGAGGCGGTAATACGGTACGAGGCGCTCACGCGATTCGGGGATTTGAACCGTGAGGCGGGCGATGAAGTCGAGGTCGAGGCATCCCTCATTATGGGCGCCGTGGGGATCGATTCGGACCGTGGCCTGATCACGGTCATGCCTGATGCGCGAACTTGTTGACCGAGCGCTTCTCGCCGTCGGGCCTGCGCATGCCGTGCGTCTTGACGAACCGCGCGATCGGAATATCAGGGGACAGGACACCACAAAAAATCCTTGACAGCGCCAACCATTAATGTATAGTATGTCCACGAATTGTGGACATATCTGCATATAAAATAGCGGGGCATGCATGGAAGAGATCGCTCGCATACGCCAGGCAATAACCTTGGAGGTCTTCGACTACCAGGTTCTTATGAGTGCCCTGTCGGATTACAGCAAGCCACGCGACAAGATCACAAAGCTGCTTGCGGGCGGCGCCGTCATCCGGATCAAGAAGGGCCTGTATTGTTTCAGCGAGAGCCTGCGCAGGGAGTCCATAATCCGGGAGCATGTCGCCAATCTGATCTATGGCCCGTCATATGTCAGTCTGGACTATGCTCTCAGTTACCATGGTCTTATCCCGGAGCGGGTCGAGGTCGTCACATCCGTCACGACGCGGCGCTCGCGTGCCTTCGAGACGCCTATCGGTTCTTTTTCCTATCGAATGCTGCACGAAGCCAGGTATGCGACCGGTGCGGTTCTTGAAGCCGTGGGTGCGACCACGTTTCTGATCGCGACCCCGGAGAAGGCACTTGTAGACAAGGTCTGGACTGACAGCCGGTTCAGCGGCAACCACATCTCCGACTTCGGAACATATCTGCTGGATGATCTTCGGATCGACGAGGAAGCCCTGGGCGGGCTCATGGAGTCCCGTCTTGAATCGATCGCCCGGGCTTACGATTCGGCCAAGATCAACAGGTTAGTGCGCTACATTGAGCGCCTTCGGAGGATTTCTGATGCATGAAGCGATCCGCACCATGCTGGCACGTTACGAGTGCCGTTCCCGGGATGACTACGTCAACGCTCTCAGGGAGATCCTGCAGGATGTCGCCCTGCTCGGTCTCTGGCGCAGCAAGTTTTTTGAGCACGCGGCCTTCTATGGCGGCACGGCTCTCAGGCTTCTCTATGGAATGGACAGGTTCTCGGAAGATCTGGATTTTTCACTTCTTCAGACCGACGAAACCTTTTCACTCGGGAAGTACGGAGAAGCGCTCTGCAGGGAAATACGCAGCTTCGGCTTCGCCGTGGATTTTGAGGACCGGAAGAAGGCGCGGGCCGGCGCCATCGAATCGGCATTTCTCAAAGCCAACCCGCTCAAGGGATTGGTCTCGATCGGGGTCGCCGAAGAACTTCTGCGCGATCTTCATCCCACGAACCATCTCAAGATAAAGCTGGAAGTCGACACCGCTCCGCCGGGCGGGTTTGAAACAGAAATGCGAAATGTACTGCAGCCCATGCCGTTCCCCATCCGCACTTACAGGTTGCCTGATCTCTTTGCCGGCAAACTGCATGCCATACTGTGCCGCAAGTGGAAGACCCGCGTGAAGGGCAGAGACTGGTATGATCTGGTCTGGTATATCGCCAACCATCCGCAGGTCCGACTCGCGCACCTCGAATCCAGAATGAGGCAATCCGGCGATTACGCTGAAGACAGAGAACTCACACCCGAAACACTGCAGGCGCTGCTGCGACAAGCCGTGGATGGACTGGACGTCGAGAAAGCACACCGGGAAGTCGCGCCCTTCATCAGGGATCAACGCGCTCTCGATATTTGGTCAAAGGAGTTCTTTGCGGAGATCATCCCGCGCATTGAGACCATATAGCTTATCAACGTCCCGGTTGAGTAGCCTCGCCCGGTTGCCCAGACGGGGCCCTCGCGCCAGGCGCATCGTAAGCGCGCGGGTGGCGCCGATGGGGCGCTCGCTTGAACGAGTGTAGCGGGTGGCGCCCATGGGGTCCCCGCACGAGCACGTGTAGCGGGTGACGCTGATGGGGCCCCCGCGCGGGGCGCAGCGAGCTTTGCGAGCGAGCACGCGCGGGGTGCAATCAGCGGCAGGACCCGCGTCATGCGCTACTTGACGGCGCGCGCGATGACCGGGTCGAGGTCCTTGAACTTCGCGAGCCATTGCCTGCGCTCGGCGCGGAGCGATTCGAGAAGCGCTGCGAGCTCGTCGGGACGGTAGTAGCGATTGAGATCGTACCGGCCGAGGTCGAGCCCGGGAATCGCAACCGGAACCTCGTATCCCCAGTACTCGTCTTTGCGCCACTCGACGCGCGAGCGCGCGATCTCGCGGATGATCGCCGCGGAATCCTGGATGCGGATCTTCTGCCCCGAGAGCACCGCGACCTCGATGAGGAGAGCGTCTTTTGCGACAAACGTCCCCCCATCGATTTCCTCGAGGATCGCCTTGAGGTCGTTCTTCGCCCGCACGCGCTTCCCGCCCGCAGCGGCCTCGTAGAGCACCGATGCGATCTTGAACGACGCCTTGTCGCCGCTCGCGAGCGTGATCTCGGTCGTCGTGCCGATGTCCGGGTGCTTCGTCCCGCCGAGGTAGCCGCGGAGCTTCGCGACGGCCACGGACGAATCGAGCGGCTCCGAGCTCCGTTCGATCTCGCGTCCGCCGAATCCTCCCGTGTTGAGGAGGAAGCACTGGACCGACGGGTTCTTCTTGATGATCCGGTAGAAGAGGTTGCCCTCTTCTCCCTCGGAACCGACGATGAACGGGTTCGTCCCGACCTCGCGCACCGACTGCCCCGCCTTCGTCGGGTCGGCCGCCGAGGTGATGATCGACTCGCCGAGCATGAAGTACGCGGCGGCCTGCTCGGGGTCGAGCCGGGCGGCCGGCGGCACGATCGTCTCGCGCCGCGTGATGAAGAAGATGAGATCGACGCGGTCGAGGTCGACCCGGTTGTCGGTGAAATCGAGCTCGCGCCTCACGACGATGCCGCGGCCGTTGAGGCACTGCCCTCCGGAACCGAACGGATGATCGTAGCGGAAGAAATCGACGTCGAGCGTCTTCGGATCGGTGTAGACGTTCTCGAGAATGGCGGACGGGCTTATGGCCCCCGTGTAGAGCAGCGGCTGCCCCTCGGGCTCGAGCCCTTCCGTCTTGATGTACGCGTTGTCCTCGGTGCCGAACGCGGCGCCGTCCTCCGTCATGACGAAGAAATCGTCCTGGCGGATGACGACCGTCTCCTTCTTCGCGGCGTCGAGCCAGAAATGGTGCACGGAGAGCGTGGTCTTCCCGGTGCCGCTGAGCCCGAAGAACAGGGCGCCCTTGTCCTCGAGCGTGCCCGACTTCGCGTCGAGGGCGCGGATCACCTTTCCCCCGGCGTGAACACCGAGGCCGCCCCCCTTCCCTTGTTTTAAGCGCACCTTCTCCAGGTACATCGCCATGCGGAGGTGCCCCTTCTTGATCTCGCCGAAGTAATCCGTGCCGAGCACGAAGGTCACGCGGTTCAACGCGTCGCAGAGGATGACGCGCGGCGGGAGCTCGAGCTTCTTCGCCGCCTCGCCCCACTCGGGCACCATGATGAGGATCTGGCCGGGCGCCTTCTCCTCCTCGCTCAACGGAAGATTGAATATGAGCTTGTCCCACATGACGAGGAGGCGCGCGTATTTCGCCGTCACGATCGTGCGGCAATGGTGCGCGTGCTCGGGATGGAGCCCCATCTGCTTGTCCATGACGAGGAGCTGGACGCCGGAGCTCACGAGATAATCGGCCGCGGCTTCAATGATCTTCCTCTGCCGCTCGTCGGGAACCCCGAAGAACACTTCCGTGACCGCCGCGGAGCGGTTCGTGACCTTCGAAACGAACGAGAGGTTGCGGTATTTCGTCAGAACGTCGCTCGTGCCGCGCGCGCCGATCGTCGTAAAATCCTTGAGGGCGAGATTGTGGATGACCTCGCGGTTGCGCACGAGCCGGTTGCCGTCTCGGGCGGCCCGTGTGATCTTCCCCGCGAGATCCTTCGCCAGCGTCGCCGCGGATGCGCCCTCCCCGTCTCCATTACCCATAGAAATCCTCTGTTCTCCCTTCGATTACTGCGGCCGAACCTTGAGCTGCCGCACCGTATCGATAACCGTGCCGTCCCTGAACTCGATCAGGGCCACGATGCGATCTTCGAACTCCGGCGTGCGAGGCTGGCCCGTCATGCCGATCGCGATGTCGTGGAGCTCTTCAATCGACTTGAGCGGGAGCGCGCTCCCCTTGAGCCGCTCGATGACGTCGGGCCGTTTCGGATTCACGGCGATGCCCCGTTCCGTGACGATGACGTCGACCATCTCGCCGGGCGCCGTTACGGTCGTGACGCTCTTGACGATGATCGGCACCCTGCCGCGGACGAGCGGCGCCGTGATCATCGTGACCTCGGCGTCGCAGGCGTCCGTGAAGCCGCCGATGCCGTGCAGCAGCCAGCCGTCCGAGTGCGTGTTCACGTTCACGTTGAAATTCAAGTCCACCTCGGTCGCGCCGAGGATCGAGGCTTTGACCATCGTCGCGAAGTTCCCCTTCATGTGATAGTTGTAGGACGTGAAGGGGTCCGTCTCGAGGTGCTTCGGGTTTTCGCGGAGCGACTTGACGCCCGCCGTGTCGAACGCCTGGCCGTCGAGGATGTACCCGACGAGCCCCTCGTTCAGCAGCCCGCAGAGGATCTCGTTCGAGCCCCCCCGGGCGAAGGCCGCCTTGACCTTTTTCGCGCGCATGATCTCGGCGAGGTACTGAACGAACGCGAGGGAGACGCCCCCGGCCCCCGCCTGGAACGAAAAATCGGGCTCGTCGAGAAGCCCCGCATCCCGCACGAACTCGGCGGCGAGCTTCGCGATGAGCTGACGCGTCGGGCTCCGCGTGATCTTCGTCGTGCCCGAGACGATCTTCTCGGGGTCGCCGAGCTTCTCCACGACGCACACGTGGTCGACGTTCCCGCCGCGGATGACCCACGGATGAAGCGGGAAGGGCACGAGGTTGTCCGTCACGACGACGACCGTATCCGCGTAGAGCGCGTCGGCGGCCGCGAAGCCGAGCGGCCCGCAGGCCGAGGGTCCCGAGAGCCCGTTCGCGTCGCCGAAGGCGTCGGCGGCCGGCGCCGCGATGAACGCGACGTCGATATGGAGGTCGCCATCCTGTATGGCCCGGGCGCGCCCGCCGTGCGAGCGCAGCACGCAGACCTTCTTCATCCTGCCGACCGAGCATGCGCGGCCGATCGCGCCGTTCATCGATCCCTCGATGTGCGAGATGAGGCCGCGCTCGATGTGACCCACGAGCGGCTCGTGCACGGGGAAGAGCGCCGACGGCGCAAGGACGAGGTCCTTGAGCCCCCGCGCGGCGAGCTTGTCCGTGACCGCGTTCACGAGAAAATCCCCGTCCCGCAGGTGATGGTGGAACGAGACGGTCATGCCGTTTTTGATCTCACAGGCGTCGATCGCCTCGTCGAGGCTCGCGCGGAGCTTGTTCGCGTAATCGACGGTCGCGCGGATCGGCGGACCGGCCTTCTTCCCCGCGCCGTGATCGGCGTACGCCCCCATGAAGGGACGGATCGTCCGCCCTTCGATCTCGTCCGGCACCAGTCTCCCGATCGCATTCTTGATCATCTTCACGCCCCATCACCTTCCTTCTTCGTCTCGATGAGGCCGAGGGCTTCGGCCAGCCCCAGTATCTTTCTCGCGCGTGCTTCGATCGGCGCGTCGATCATCTTGCTCCCGAGAGCCGCCACGCCGCTCCCCTTCGCGCGCGCGTTTTCAATCGCCGCGACGACCTTCTGCGCGTACTCGATGCGCTCGGCCGTCGGTGCGAACACCTCGTGTATCGGCTCGATCTGCCCCGGATGGATGACGCCCTTGCCTTCGAAGCCGAGGGCGATCGCTTCCTTCGTGCTCTCGATGAGCCCCGCCGTGTCGCGTACGTCGGAGAAAACCGTATCGAGCGGCTGCACCCGCGCCGCCTTCGCGGCGAGAATGACGAGGCCGCGCGAGACGAAACTCTCGCGGCCTTCCTTCGTGCGCTCGACGCCGAGATCTGCCGAGAGATCCTCGGCGCCCCAGCACATCGCCACGACGCGATCGCTCGCCGTCGCGATCTCGCAGGCGTTGAGGACGCCCCGAGCCGTCTCGATGAGCGGCATGAAGAGGATCGTGTGCTCGAAGCCGTGCTTCTTTTCGATCGCGGCGACGAGCGCCTCGACTTCACGCACGTCCTTCGCCTCGTTGCACTTCGGGATGAGGAGCATGTCGGGCCCCGCGGGGACGATCATCTCGATGTCGGCCCTGCCGTACTCGGTCTCGAGCGGATTGATGCGGACGAGCTTCTCCGCCTCGCCGAAATCGACCGCCATGAGCGTGTTGCGGACGAGCACGCGCGCCGAGTCCTTCTCGGCGGGCGCGACCGAATCCTCGAGATCGAGGATGATCTCGTCGGCGCCGAATAGCCCCGCATTGAGCATCAAATCGGGGTTGTTGCCGGGAAGATAGAGGCGCGTGCGCCGGAGCCTCTCCCGCCTCGGGGCGCGGATCGGCGCCGCGCGGGCCGGGAGCGCGCCCGGTTCCTTGATCTTCTGGAGCCTCCGCACGGCCGCCTCGACCCTCGCCTTGATGACGAAGTCGAGGGCGCCGAGATCCTCTGCGACGACCTCGGCGTTCTTCACGCCGAGCTCGCCGAGCGTGGCTTCGATCGCGCCTTTGATCGTGTCGCCGAAAAGGTCCTGCACGGAGCTTTTGAGATGGATGGAGACGCCGCCGCTCTCTTTCTTCCTCAGTATGAGGAATATGTCGCTCTTCTGCTCCGTCCTTCCGACCTGGGTTTCTTTCAATTCAGCCATGGCTCACACTTCCGTTAATGAGATAAAAACAGGCTCCGACGGCCGCATCATCGCCGCTCAGAGCCGACTTCCCACACCGCATATCATCATGCTCTATCCCGTAATGAAAAAGTATAGCAGAATCTAGCGCTTTTGGGGGATTTTGTCAAAAGGGGAGAATGGGGGAGCACCGCGGGGAGAATGGCGGGGCGCCGAGCCGCGCGACGTCGGCGCCCCGCCACGCGCCTAATGCAGCTTGAACCTCACGGGCACCGCCACGCGCACTTTCACCGGCTTGCTTTCGAATGTCGCCGCTTTGAACTTCCATTTCATCGCGGCTTCGCACGCGCTTTTTTCAAGGGAGCCTCGCAACTCATCGAGCTTCGCTTTGTCCAGCTGCGGTAAAGCTTCGCCTCCAAAGTCGGTCACTTCGATGACCGTTGCCTTCGTCACCGTGCCTTTGTCATCAACCATGACGTCAAGGAGCACCGTCGCCTCGACGCCGAGCTTTCTCGCCTCCTCGGGATAACTGGGCCGCACGAACTCGATCAGACTCGGAGCCTCATCGAATGGATAGAAAACTTCCGCGGTATCAGGGCCCTGGCTCAACGTGTCCCCGGCGCCGGGCTTCTCCGCGGAGCCGGCCTCCATGGGCAGGGGATAGAGCGTCGCGGCGGCGACGGCGAGCGCCGCAATGACGATCAGGATTCGGTGCCTGAGACGCATCGCATACCTCCTCGGGTTCGGGGTCGAGAGACGTTTGAGGCGCCGGCGCAGCAGCGAGCTTCCCGCAACCGCCGCGGTGGCGAACGCCGGCGAGGCCAGACCGAGCTCGAGCGTCCGCGCGAGCGCGCGCGAATATTCATGCGCCGGCACGCCCGAATGCACGACGCTCTCGTCGCACGCGAACTCCGCGGTCGACTGCAGCCGGCGAAGAACCGGGTAGATCAAGGGGTAAAAGAAGAAGAGCGCCTGACCGAGGCGGTGGGCCGCCGCACGGAGCGGGTCGCGGCGCCGCCGGTGTGTCTCTTCGTGGAGAAGAATCGCGCGGAGCTCCTCTTCCTGAAGCTCGCGTGCGAGGTACTCGGGAATGACGATCCGCGGCCGGACGAGGCCGGTGACCGTGGGCATGACGAACCCGGCGGTGAGGAGCACGCGGTCGGAAGGTATCCCCGCGGATGCGAGAAGGTCCTCGAGCCTTTTCGCGACGCCGGTGTCAAAGGAGCCGAGCGGCATCCCCCCGTGCCGTCGGGCGCGAGCCGCGTCGATAGCGATGCGCGCGACGAAGTAGAGAGCGAAGGCGGCCCAGACGGCCGTCGCGGCGACGATCGTATACGATAACGTCGAGCCGGCCGGGGGAGCACCGCTATCATTCAGCGGGTACAGAACGGCGACGACCGGTTGCAGCATCGGAGCCGCGGCCTCGCCGACCCCCGCCCGACCCCCCACAGCCGCGCGGTACAGCAGGCTCGATACGCCGCCGATCAGAGACAAAGGCAGAAAGATCTTGATGAGCCCGATGCTCCAGAGCGTATGAATCACGCGCGAAGGAGCGCCGCGAAGCGTCCGCTCGATGATGAGAATGAGGGCGAGGATCAGCGTTGCCTGCCAGAGGTGCTCGACCATGCCGTGCCAGAAACCGTAAAGCGCGTTCATGAACCCTTCCTCCCTTCAGCCCATTTTGCCCCCCGTTCGACCCGGTGGTCCTTGCCGAGCGCCTCCTCGATCTCGCGCAGATCCTCGACGGAGAGCTCCTTCATGTCCGCGAGGTGCGAGACGAGCTCCGGCGCGGCGCCGTCGAAGAGGCTGTCGAGGAGACGCCTGATCTCCTTGCGGATGATGTCGGAGGCCGAGACCTCCGATCTATAGACCCACGCCTTGCCCTCGAGCCGCGCGCGCCTCACGGCCCCCTTCTCCTCGAGACGCTCGAATATCTTTCGCACGGTCGAATAGCTCGGCCCCCTCGGCAGATCGCCGTGGACCTCGCGCACCGTCGCCTCTTTGCGGCCCCAGAGCTTTCTCAGGCACTGGAGCTCGAAGCGCGAGAGATCGGGCAGTTTTCGTTTCACGATTCCTCCGTTTCATCCGGCTTCCCGCTCGACTCCGCCCACCCCCACACACCGGCCTGCTACATCTGTCGCACTTAATATGCGACATTTGTCGCGGGTTGTCAAGGGGGGGCAAAGAAGATTTTTTTCGGGAATAGGAAGGGACATCGTAACCCACCTCTGAGGAAGCTTGTTTGTTTTGGGGAGGCGGAGTGGCGGAGGCTGCGGGAGATGGTGGGGCAATTGGATTTGGGTGGGGATGAGGTTGAGCGGCGGCCGGACATTCCTGAGGCTGTGCCGGTTGATCCGGAAGAACGGCAGGAGGTTGAAGAAGCTCTTGGCACCTCGATCGAGATCGATCTGCCGGAGGAGCTCTTGTCCTGGTGGGAAGTGGAACGATGGGAGGAGATCTTCGAGGAGCGGCTGCTCTGTGACGATCTGAGCCATGAAGGGAAGAGGACGCTGAGGAAGCTCCTCAGCTAAAGAAATGGACACATGAGAGCACAAGGCTAAAATGACCCCACCTGCTAGCCGGCAAGGGAGGTCAACTCATGTGTCCGTACCGATATTACGATGTTATGAGAGAAAGTAAAGACCCAAGACAACTGCGATACCAGATGGTGCTCTCGGTCGAAAGGGCGGGGATCCGGGAGACGGCTCGTTCCTTCCGGGTCTCCCGGGCCACGGTGCGCAAATGGCACCGGCGGTGGGAGGAACAGGGATACACGGGTCTCGAAGCGTGCTCGAGACGTCCGCATCGCTCCCCCAACGCAACGTCCCAGAGGGAGCGCGCGAGGCTCGTGAAGCTCAAACAGAAGTACCATCGCATCGGGGCCGAGACGATCCGATCGATCGAGCACATCTCCACGAGCCCGCGCACCATGCGCAAGATCTGGCGCGAGGAAGGCGTCTCCTCCCGCAAGCGCCGCAAGAAGCATCTGACCAAACAGTCTCTGAGAGAAGTGAAAAGGCTCTGGGCTCTGTTCCAGCAGATCGATGAGGACACGAAGGATCTCTATGACATCCCCGAGTACTACCCCCAGATGATGAGCCTCGGTCTTCCGCGGGTGCAGTACACGGCTCGGGACGTCTCCGCGGGGCTCCTCTACATGGGCTTCGCCCAGGAACGATCCCTCACCAATGCAACCCTCTTCGCCAAGTACCTCAACACCGAGCTCCAGCGTAACGGCGCCGATCTATCCCATACCATCCGCCAGACCGATAACGGCTCGGAGTACATCGGAGCCGTCACCGCCAAAGAACCAAGCGCCTATACAAAAGTCATCGAGGCCGTCCATGGGCAGCTACACCGCACCATCCCTCCCGCCGCCCACACCTTCCAGGCAGACGTCGAAACGGTCCATAACCTCGTGGAGATCGAGTTCTATGAGATCGAAAAGAAGATCAAGGATCGAGAGGACTTCCTCGCCAGGGCCACTACCTATCAGCTCTTCTTCAACCTTGTCCGCACCAACTCGTACAAAGAACACAAAACACCCTGGCAACTCGCCCAGGAAAAACAACCGCTTCTCTCACGGCAGATCGCCATGATACCGCCCATCTTCATCGAAGATCTCTTGGATATTAAAGTTGAAAACTCCTTCAGGGTGGGTCACCATGTCCCTTCCACTCCCTCATGATTATGTAAGACAGGATATCATCTTGACAGGTCCCGTGTTGTTTGGCACATTTGGAACTCAAGCGCAGGTGCCGGTGACTCGTGCCGTTTTTCTTTTCCCGACAGGAGACATGTTGAACGACCCTCGTGAATCCACGAGCGCTCCCCTGTTCGAGGTCGTGGGAATCTGCAAGACTTTCACGTCCGGGGGCATGTTCGCGGCGCCGCAGCGGGTCGTGGCGGCGGATGACGTGACGTTCAGCATCGACCGGGGGCAGGCGGTTGCCCTGGTGGGAGAGTCGGGGAGCGGCAAGAGCACAGTGGCCCGTATCGTGATGCGGCTTGAGAAGCCCGACCGCGGCGAAATCCGCCTCGATGGCGAGAACGTGCTGTCCAGCGAGCCTCGCCGCGCCTCCCTGCGCTACCGCGGTCGCGTCCAGATGATCTTTCAGGATCCCTTCGGTTCCCTCAATCCGGTGCACGACGTCGCCCATCACCTTATCCGGCCGCTGCTTCGCCACTCCCTGGCGGATGTCTCTTCAGCCAGAGCTCGGGTTATGGAGCTGCTGCGCACCGTCGGTCTCGAGCCGGCCGTTGATTTCATAAACGTTCATCCGTACGAGCTTTCCGGCGGACAGCGGCAGCGCGTGGCGATCGCCCGCGCCCTCGCTGTCGAGCCGGAGCTGCTCGTGGCGGACGAACCGACATCGATGCTCGATGTCTCCATCCGGATGGGTATACTGAACCTCCTCGCCGGGTTGAAAAGGGATCGGAAGCTTGCGATCCTCCTCATTACGCACGATCTCGCCTCGGCACGATATCTGGCCGACCGCATCCTCGTGCTCTTCAAGGGTCGAGTGGTGGAGAATGGGGAAAGCGGCGCTCTTGTGGAGCGGCCGATGCATCCCTATACGCGTGCGCTGCTCGCTTCGATCGCCGATATCGGCGAGGTCGGAGAAACTGAAGTCACGGTGGAAGCGCAGAGGCAGGAAGGCGAGGCGGTGCGTGGGTGTCCATTCGCCCCGCGCTGCCCCGAAGTGCTCGAGATGTGCCGCTCGAGCGATCCCGCGCCGCGACCGGTCGATGGCCGGCTCGTGCGATGTCACCGATACACTCTGCATGAACCAAAACAGGAGCACTGACGGATCATGTCCGAACACCGTTTTCCGGAAGGATTCCTCTGGGGCGTCGCGACGTCGGCCCACCAGATAGAGGGAGCCTTTCACGAAGGAGGCCGCGGCGAATCGATCTGGGACCGCTTCGCCGCCACTCCCGGTAATATCACTGACGGCTCCGATGCAAGCATCGCCTGCGATCACTACCATCGCTGGCGCGAAGATATAGATCTGATGAGGCTGTTGGGCGTCGGAGCCTATCGCTTCTCCGTCGCATGGCCGCGGATCGTGCCCGACGGAACGGGCGCGGTCAACGAGGCGGGCCTCGACTTCTACGACGCCCTCGTCGACGCCCTCCTCGAAAACGGCATCCAGCCTTTCGTCACCCTATACCACTGGGATCTGCCCCAGACGCTCCAGGATCGGGGGGGGTGGGGTATCCGGGATACCGCCGAGGCCTTTGCCCGGTACGCGGCGGAGGTGACCCGGCGGCTCGGCGATCGCGTCAAGAGCTGGATCACGCACAACGAGCCGTGGTGCATCGCGATCCTCGGTCACGAGCAGGGGGAGCACGCTCCCGGGCATCGCGACCCGGCCGAGGCGCTGCGGGTTTCGCACCATGTCCTCCTGTCGCATGGATGGGCGGCCGCCGCGATACGCGAAAACGCGCCGGACGCGGAGGTCGGTATCGTCCTCAATCTCGTGCCCGTCGTGCCGCTCCGGGCCGATGCCTCCGACCGGGAGGCCTCCCGCTCGTTCGACGGGGAGTTCAATCGCTGGTACCTCGATCCGCTGTTTCGCGGGCGCTACCCGGCGGATGCGGTGGAAGACAGAATCCGGCGCGGACATCTCGACGGCGCCGAGCTCCCGTTCGCGATCGAGGGAGATCTCGATGCGATCTCGACGCCGTTGGATTTTCTCGGGATCAACTATTACAGCCGTGTCGTCATCAAGGCCGGTGCGCGCGGCGAGCCCGTTTCGGTCGGGATGGTTCCGAAAGAGGAGCTCACCGACATGGGATGGGAGGTCTATCCGCAGGGGCTCCACGAGCTGTTGCTGCGGATCGATCGCGAATACGGGCCGAAGAAGATCTATATCACCGAGAATGGAGCGGCCTTCCCCGATGACGTGGAGATCGGCGGGCGGATTCGTGACGCGCGACGCATCGATTTCCTGCGAGGCCACGTGACAGCGGCGCACCGCGCCATCGCCGACGGCGTGCCGCTGATGGGCTATTTCGTCTGGTCGCTTCTCGACAACTTCGAGTGGGCGCACGGGTACACGAAGCGGTTCGGGCTGTACCGCGTCGACTACCCAACGCAACGCCGCATAGCGAGGGACAGTTCGTTCTGGTATCATGACGTCGTCGCGCGGAACGCGGTCGACGACCACGCGTAAATGTTCCGAAGGAAGGACAATCCCGTGAGACGTATCCGAGAGAACCATCATCGCGCATGCCGCCTGTTGTGCGCGGCCGCCGCGACGTTTCTGACGCTCGTTTCAGCCGCGGGGCTCTCGAGCGCCGACGCCTCTCAGGCGGCGCCGGCGACCATCGCGGTCGTTGCCGAGGCCGGGGGCTCGAAGCTGCAGGTTGACGGCCGGGATTTCATGGTGTTCGGGATGAACTGGGACTATGTCCCCATCGGGCAAAACTACATGTACAATATCTGGGTGCAGCCGGACGATTTTATCGAGATCGCGCTCGCGAACGAAATGCCGCTGCTCCAGGCGATGGGAGTGAACACGATCCGCGTTTACGCGGGCATCCCGCCGCGCTGGGTCAAATATATCTACGAGCGCTACGGTATCTATACCATCATCAATCATCCCTGCGGACGGTATGGATTCACCCTTGACGGCATCTGGCATCCGGCGGTGGACTACTCCGATCCGCGCATGCGGAAGGCGATCGCCGCCGAGGTGGCCGCGTTGGTGGACGAGTTCCGCGGCGTTCCGGGCGTGCTGATGTGGCTGCTCGGCAACGAGAACAACTACGGCCTCTCGTGGAAGTCTTTCGAGATCGAAGCCCTCCCCGAAGGAGAGCGCGAATCCGCCCGGGCCCGGTACCTCTATTCGCTCTTCGGAGAGATCGTCAGCGAGGTCAAGCGCCGCGATCCCGGGCGCCCGGTGGCGATCGCCAACGGCGACGTTCAGTACGCGGACATCATCGCGGTGGAATGCAAGGGGCTCGACGTATTCGGGACGAACGTCTATCGCGGCGTCTCCGCCCGCGATCTTTTCCAGGTCGTGCACGACAAGCTCGGTGTCCCCGTCATGTTCACCGAGTTCGGATCGGACGCCTGGAACGCGAGAGAGATGCGCGAGGATCAGGTGATGCAGGCGCGCTACCTGATCGGACAGTGGCAGGAGATCTACGAGCAGTCGAGCGGCAAGGGGCGCGTCGGCAACGCGATCGGCGGATGCATCTTCCAGTGGAGCGACGGCTGGTGGAAGTTCGGTCAGGAGTCGCGCCTCGATATCCACGACAGCAACGCCTCATGGCCCAACGGCGGTTACGATGACTTCGAGCAGGGACACAACAACATGAACGAAGAGTGGTGGGGCATCACCGCGAAGGGATTTCCCGATGTGCGCGGTTTCTACGATCTGTACCCGCGGGCGGCCTACTATGCCCTCAAGGACGCATTCCGCCTCGATCCGTACGCTCCCGGCACCGATCTCGCGGCTATCCGAGCGCACTTCGCGTCGATCCGGCCGGCGTGGAGCATGCTTGAGGCCCGGGGGGACCGTGCCGATATGCTCACCGCGTCGACCGAGCGCGTGCGGCTCACATCGCTGCGAATGGAGTTCGAAACATACAGCACCGGCGGCTCGAACATCAGCACGCCGCCGATCGAATATCCGCAGCCGACCTATCCCTCCTATCTCGGATTCGATCACATGCAGTCGTTCTACGCGGACATGCAGGTGCGTCCCAGCGGAGCCGTCACCGGCAATCTCTCGGTGAATATTCTCGGTAATGTTCCGGTGAACCCGATCGACGAGATCTTCTATGAGAACCGCGGCCGCAGACGGACGGTGCTCGACGCCGAAGGCGAACCGCTCGCTTTGGAGGGGCTCGAACGCGTGAAGGTATATCAGGCGAGCATCCGATGGGACGATGAGTGGTTCCTGTTCGACGGTTTCTACCGGGCGGGACACACGCACTGGGGATACGAGGGGGACTTCTTCGGCCTGTACCGTGAAGCGTTCTACGGCGAGAACGTCGACATCTATAACGGCGAGGCCCCCGTCGGCATGGAGCTCAGCGGGAAGAAGGCGCTCGAAGGCGTGAAAGTCGCGTTCGGCTCGCAACTGTGGTGGGGCGCCAATCCCGCCGTTTTCGTCAAGTACCGGCGCCAGATCGGTTCCACGACCGCGACCGCGATCTTTCAGGATGATTTCACCAAGCAGTCCTCCGTGACCAGCTCCGTCGCGATACCGCTCCCTCCCTCGCGCAAGGCGACGCTGCAAGTCGCAACTTCATGGGGCCCTCTCGGGATCGAAGCGGGCGGCATCTGGGCGAACTCGAACAAGGTGGGGGAGACTTTCCAGATCGCCGAGAAGACGGCTGACGGCAGCTACGACATTTTCATCGACGACGTCCGGGATTCCGATGCGTTGGGTGCGAAAGGGAAGGTGACCCTGATCTCCGGGCGGTGGCACTGGTACGCGCAGGGAGGGTATTACGGGATCGTCGCGGACGGCGGGCCGAACCCGATGGTTACCTACACCGGATGGAGGCTCAAGGAGAGCGATACGGGGAACAACACGAACTTCCTGACCGGTCTCGCCATGAACGTGGGGAACTTCCAGATCGGGCCGAACTTCCTCTGGCAGAAACCGGTGGTGGGGCCGATCCCGGGCGACGTGCCCTCTCCGGGATTCCCGCGGAATATCCTCGACGATCCGTTCGCCGTCCGCTCGAACCGCGAGACCGTCGCCGGGGAGCTTCTCCTGACGTACGATCCGACGCCGGCGAGCTGGATGTGGGCGTGGGATAACGACATGCGCGAGGACGCCTCCCTCGCGTGGAGCCTCGGGCTCATTCTCCGGCACCTGCCGACCACGATGGACGCGGCCATCGGCATTCTCGAGGATGGCAGAACGACCTTCGCGTTCCCGGGAGCAACCCCGCCGCGCGACCTGTGGGAAATGAACGCCCGGGTCGTTTCAGCGCTCAGCGGCAGCAGGCATCTGGTGGCGCACGTGTTCGCCGGCACCGGCGAGCCGAACGGCGACGATCCGCGGCTGATCCATCGGTATGGCGGCGACGCGCGCTTCGCGTGGGGCCCCGCGGCGCTCGCGGCCGCCGTCAAGGTCAACGACTGGGGACCGTACGACTATCACCGCGATTTTAACCTCACCTTTCCCCTGCAGCTCATGGGGGACGTTTCATACTCGCTCGGCACGCCGCGGTGGTTCGGGTTCCCGCAGACGCGCCTCGGCTTGCGGGGGACATGGCGGTCGCTGGACCAGTATTCGCCTCGATACTGCCCCGCCTACACGCCCGGCGCGGGAGGATCGCTCGTATGTGATCCGACGGCTTCGGGATCCGAGGGGAGCGAGTGGGAAATCAGGACCTATTTCCATGTAACTCTCTGAGGCGGACGTGCCGGGGCTAGGTCGCCAGATGGCAGGCGGCGGAATGATCCCCGCCGTACAGCATCAATTCCGGCGAGCGTTCCCGGCAGATGTCCACGGCCAGGCCGCATCGGGGATGGAAACGGCAGCCCGCGGGAGGAGTGCGCAAGCTCGGCGGCGAGCCGGGAATGCTTGTGAGCTCTTCCGTGCTCCCTCGCACCGACGGGAAGGAGCGCAGGAGCCCCTGCGTGTACGGGTGCTTCGGGGCTTTGCGCAGTTCCGCCGACGGCCCGATCTCCACGAGCTTCGCGGCATAGAAGATCGCCACGCGGTCGGAGAACTGGAGCATCCGGGCGAGATTGTGCGTGATGAAGAGTGTGGAGAAGTCGAGCCGCCGCTGCAGCCGGCGGATTTCCGTGAGGATCGAGTGTTCAACGATCACATCGAGCGCCGTCGTCGGTTCGTCGAGGATCACGAGTGAGGGCTCGAGCGCCATCGCCAGCGCGATGCACACCCGCTGCCGCATTCCTCCCGAGAGCTGATGCGCGAACGAGTCGACGCGGTCGCCGGGGATGCCGACCATTTCCAGCAGATCGACCGCTCGCTGTCGGGCCTCGCGGGCGTTCGCCGCGTCGTGCGCGAGCATGGTGTCGGTGATCTGCTCGCCGACGGAAAGCACTGGGTTGAGCGCGTCCATGGCACTCTGGAAGACCAGGGAGATACATTTCCAGCGAAGCTCGCGCAGTTCGTCCTCGCTCAACGAGAAGAGGTCGCGTCCTTCGAACAGCGCCTCGCCGCGGGATACGATCGCGGGGGGCGGGAGTATTCTCATCAGGGCCTGCGCCATCGTGCTCTTCCCGCAGCCCGATTCTCCCGCGATGCCGATGAACTCGCCCCGATGGATATCGAGCGATACCGCGTCGACCGCCCGGACGGGTCCCTGATCGGTGATGTAGTCGACGCAGAGATCCCGGATAGAGAGCAGCTTCTCGTTCATCGTTCGATCACCACCGGTGTCGACCGCGTCGGCTCGTGTCCCCTGCGCTTCAGGTGGATACGCCATGCGTGTTCCATCTGGAGCCGGGGATTGGTGATCTCGTCGAAGCCGGAATTGAGCAGGATCAGACCGAACCCGACCAGTGCGAGGGAGATGCCGGTGGGGGCGAAGGTCCACCAGGCGCCCGTCAGGAGCGCCGCGTCGTTCTGCGCCCAGTAGAGGTTTGTGCCCCAGGTGACCGCCGAAACGTCTCCCAGCCCGAGGAACTCGAGACCCACCTGCGCTCCAATCGCATAGACGGTGCTGCCGATGACCTGCGCCACGAGCAGCGACGTCATGGTCGGCAGGATCTCGCACGCGACGATCCGGAAGCTCGATTCACCGGATACGATGGTCGCGGCGACGAAGTCGCGCTTGCGCTGAGTCAGGGTTTGGGCTCGTATGACGCGCGCGTTCCAGGCCCATCCTGTGACCACGAGCACCAGACCGAGCGTGAGCGGGCCGGTCGGCAGGTAGGCGGCGATGACGATGGCGAGCGGCAGCCCGGGGATAACGAGGAAGATGTTGAAGAGCAGCGAGAGGAGTCCGTCCACGCGTCCGCCGAAGTAGCCGGCCGCGATGCCGATCAGGGCCCCGATCGCCACTACGACCAGTCCGACGCCGAACCCGATTGCCAGCGATGTCCTGGCACCCGCGACCAGCTGCGCGAACACGTCCTGTCCTTGGCCCGTGGTGCCGAGCCAGTGCTCGGCTGAAGGCGGTTGAAGCGGCATTCCGATGGGCGCCTTCGGATCTCCCACGAGCAGCGGGCCGAGGATGGCGACGAGGATGAAGAAGGAGATGATGACGGTCCCCGCCGCGGCCTTGCGGTCGCGCCGAATCGCAGTGAGCCATACCGAAAATCCCGATTCCGATTTCGCCGTCGATCCGCTCATGATGTCGACTCCCGCGTCCGAGGATCGAGCCAGAGATAGAGAACATCCACGAGGAGATTGGCGCCGAGCACGGCCAGCGTGATGACAAGGAAGATGCCCTGCATGAGTGGGTAATCCTGGTTACGGACGGCCTGCACGAGCAGGTATCCCTGGCCGGGATACGAAAACACGATCTCGGTGAGCAGCGAGCCTCCGAGGACGAACCCGAGCGCCATGCCGAATCCCGTAATGCTCGGCAGGAGTGCGTTGCGCGCCGCGTACTTCAGGACCACCCGCGACTGCGGGAGCCCCTTGGCGCGGGCGAGGTTCACGAAATCGGAGCCGAGCACGGAGATCATCGTGTTGCGCATCGAGATGAGCCATCCGCCCAGGGTCGCCAGCACGACCGTGGCGATCGGCAGCGCGGCGTGGCGCAGGACGTCGGCGATGAACGCGAAGGAAAGCCCCGGCGTGAGATCGTCACCGTACGCATGCCCAAGCGGGAACCAGCCGAGCGTGAATCCGAGAATGTACAGCGCCACCATGGCCAGCCAGAAGTAGGGAAATGCGCCGAGCAGCGCGAACACCGGTGTCAGCCAGGTATCGATCACGCCGTGCCGCCACCATGCGGCGCCGATTCCGAGAAGGGTGCCGATCGTGAAGCTCACCACCACCGCGGTTCCGGCAAGAAAAAGCGTCCAGACCAGCCCGGTGCCGATAACGTCCATCACAGGGGTTGGAAAGTATGCCACCGAGATACCGAAATCGCCATGGAGGACACTTCCGAGATATGTGAAGTACTGGCTTATGAGAGGCGCATCGGTGAGACCGAACGTCTCCCGCAGCGCCTCGAGCGCCTCGGGGCCGAGCCTGCCGCGGAAACGCGCGAAGAGGGCCGTCGCCGGATCGCCCGGCATCAGGCGCGGAAGAAAGAAGTTGAGCGTCAGCGCCGACCAAGCCGCCAGGAGGTAGAAGCCGATCCGTCGCAACAGATATCGCAATCCCGCCTCCTAGCGTGGTCTGAGTCTCGTCAGGACCAGCAGACATTCGCCCCGGTCGAACTTATTCGGTGATGGATCCGCATACGGCTGCTCCTGCGAAGGGAATCCCTCGAACCGGCTCGTATTGTACTCCGCCCATGAGGGATTCGGATAGAGCGGGATCGCCGGGGCCTCGGCCACGAAGATCCGCTGGAGTTCGCTGCTGAGACGCCGCTGGCCCGCCGGATCGGATTCTCGCTCGAAGTCGGCAAGCGCCTTGTCCGCCGAAGGGCTGCCGTACCGGTGCCAGTTACCCATCGAAATCTCGCCGACTGGGCGCACCGTCGCCGAGGACATGAGCCACCGGTAGAACAGATAGGGGGTGGGGCCTTCGAACGACCATCCCATGCTCAGATCGAATCTCCCTTCCTGGACCCGCTGGAACCAGGCGCTGAAATCATAGGTCCGCACCGAAGCTTCGATCCCTATCGCTTTGAGTCCCCGGGCGATCACCTGCGATCCCCGCACCCAGTCGGACCATCCGGAAACGGTCAGGATCTCGTATCGCCACGGCGCCCCGTCCGCCAATCGGCGCACGCCCCCCTCGCCTCGCGGGTATCCCGCTTCGTCCAGCAGCGCGTTGGCACGCTCGACGTCGAATCGCACCCAGTCGCCTTCCGCCGCGATCGCCGAATCGCGCCATGCCGTATAGGCGTCGCTGAGGCCGGTGGCGTCGGCGGGGCGAGAGTATCGGTACAGGGCCACTTCGACGAGCAGATCGCGATCTATCGCCATGCTGATCGCCTTGCGGACCCTCACGTCATCGAAGGGGGCGTGGGAGGTATTCGCGTAGAGAAAGATGCTGCTGCCGGTGAGAGGGAACCAGTACCGGTGGGACTGCGGCGAGCGCTTCACGAACACGCGGTCGATGGCCGGAATGAAGTTGCCCGCCCAATCCACCTCATCGTAGACGAGCGCAAGGTTGGCGCGATCATTGGAAGGCATCGCGGGAAAGCGCAGAGCGTCGAAGTGCGGCAGTCCCTGCTGCCAGTAGCGGGGATTTCGCCCCAGCTCGTAGATCTGATTCCGAAAAACACGCACCTCCGTGAAGGGGCCCGTGGCCACCGGATTCTCGTTGGGGAAGGCGACCGGATCCTCCACGCCGCTCCAAACGTGCTCGGGGACTATCTGCTGGGCCGCCACCTCGTCGAACCCGGGTATGAAGATCCGCTTGAAACGAAAATCGACCGTGCGGTCGTCGAGCGCCTTCACATCCGCGAGGAAGCCCCAGACGCCCCTGCGATCGAGGGCGGGATAGCGCTTGAGCAGATTGAACGTGAAGGCGACGTCGTGCGCGCCAAACGGCCGTCCGTCCGACCAGAGGACGCTGTCGCGGGTGGTCACGCGGAGCACGAGGTTTCCCTCGAGCCATTCGTGCGATACGCCGAGCCACGGGACATATTCGGTGCGGACGCTGTTGAATACGAAGAGCGGCTCGTAGATTCCAGCGAGGCTCGGCCAGCGGGCCGCCGTCGCCGTGGTCAGGGGATTGAAGTTCCTGACCCAGGAAGCCTGCTGTTCCTGCGAAACGACGAGCACTCCTCCCGGCGGGCGGGGTATCTTCCTGACGCAGGATGCTCCGGCGAGGACCGCGAGCAGCGAGGCGATCAGGACCGCGTGCCGGAAGAGCGAGCAGCGTCTCATCGCGCGACCTTGTAGACCTTGACCCAGTCGACGAGCATCGTCTGCGGGAAAACGGTGCTCTCGTTCGGAGGACCGACGAAGTTGCCGCCCACGGCGACATTCAGAATGATGAAGAACGGGTGATTGTAGACCCAGGTGCCGCCGCTCGGGAGATCATTGGGAGTAACGGATTGATACGACTTGTTGTCCACCATAAATGTGATGTGGTCCTCGCTCCATTCAACCGCGAATACGTGAAAGCCGGCGTTGAATCCGTCCCCCGCCTGAATGAAGCGCTTGGTGATTGCGCCGCCGCCGTAGTATCCCGGGCCGTGAAGGCTGCCGTAAATCACGTTCGGCTCCTGGCCGCGGTACTCCATGATATCGACCTCGCCGCAATCCGGCCAGCCCACGGCGCTGAAATTCGCGCCCAGCAGCCAGAAGGCGGGCCACAGACCCTGGCCGATGGGGAGTTGGATACGCGCCTCGAACCGCCCGTATCCTTGGCTGAAATGCCCCATAGTGATCATGCGCGCCGCGGTATAATCGCATGTGAGATATTTTTCCTTCCGGGCCGTGATGGCGAGGTGGCCTTCCCCGTCGAGGCATGCGTTCTCGGGGCGGTTGGTGTCGTATTCAAGCTGGTTGTTGCCCCAGTTCGTGCCGATGTCGAAGCTCCACTTAGCCGTATCGGGCAGCTGGCCGGCCGGCCCCGTGAAATCATCCTCCCATGCGAGCACGAGCTGGTAGCTCTGTTCTTCTCCGTTGTCGCGATCGCATCCGTGCGCCGAGGCGAGCGCGATCGCGGCCACCGCCGCCGCAAGAAGGAATCCGCTTACCGGCACGCGCCGGTGGCTTCTCGTTGACGAACGCTTCGTCATCATCGTCTTCCTCGTTTCTTCAGGCGCCGCTCGCGCCGATCGTCACTTGTGGAAGTATATGTTATCGACGAACGCGATCATTCCCGTATATTGGCTGGGGGGCTTCAAGCCTCCCCCGGATACGACGAGCTGCGCGAGATGCGCCCTGCTCGCGAGACCGGGCGTTCCCATGAAGTTCGCGAGAGGAATGTCGAAGCTCACCCAGCTTCCGGGGACGATCGCGGGATTGGTCGTCGTGCTGAAGGTCAGCTCGCGCTCGGTATCTTCATCCCCGGGATCCGTTCCCTGGTATGCGCCGTCGGCGCCGAAATCGACGAGCTTGACCCTGAAGAACATGAACGTCACGCCCTGCTGCGTCGGCATCCAGAGGTCGAAATGGAAGTAGTTCATGTCCGTCGCGTTGACGAGCGACGTCGTGAACTCGATGCCGGCGTAGCCGAGATACGAGGACGTCGTGTACGCCTTGATATTGTCGCCGGAGACTCTGAAGTCCGTCACGGTGGCCAGAGAGGACCAGTCGGCCAGCCATTTATCGATCGTGATGTTGCCGTATGCGTTGCTGAATAGCGAGATGACGTCGGGGGCGGGGTGCGTCGGCGACGGCGCCGGCAGGGTGGGGGAGGCGAAGACGTTCAGCTGCAATTGGCCGGTGACGGGCGTCTCGCCGAGCGTCGCCGTAATGGTCGCCGTGCCGCCTCCGATCGTTTTGATCGCTCCGTTGACGAGCGCCGCGACGGTATCGTTCGACGAGGCGAAGGTGAGGTAGCCGGGCAAGTGCGCGATGAGCTCATCGGTGCCTTCGACGTCGAATATCGTCTTCGTGCCCGTGGCGTTCACCGTCGCTCCGACGAACGTGCTCAAAGCCCGCGATTCCATCGAGGGACGCGGATTCGAGATCGTGGCGTCGCCCTTGAAAATCACCTGGTCGAACCAGATGGTGCAGCCGTCGTCGTCTTCCGCATCCTCCGCGAAGAAGAAGAGCCCCCCTTCCGACGTCAGCTTTTCAGGCAGCGGAATGGGAATGATGTAGTATGTCCACTCGGCGGTGAGCGGGATGTTGTTCCATTGGGCGGTGTATTTCGAATTGCCGGTATTGTCGTTGCCGAGCCCCGCCACGTTGAGGGTCGCCGGCTCGCTCGCTCTCGCCCAGAAGGTGAGCGCGGTGTACCCCGACAGATCGCGCAGCGCGCCCGTCGTGAAAGCTCCCCCGGCGTATGCGCCCGGCGGGGGCACGGTGACCTTGAGAGAGGCGACCCCGTCATGCTTTTCCTGCGCGTCGATCGTCAGGGCGTAGAGATACGAGCCCATGAAAGCCTGAAAATCGACCTTCGATCCGAAGTCGTCGTCGAAGACCACGGGATCTGTGATGGGGGGCGCCGGCTGCAAGGTCCCGGTATCCCTGCTGCAGCCAGCGGTCACGAGCAGTATCAGGGCGAGAAGAACGGTCGCTTGAATCAGATTGCCGATTTTCATGAGACCCTCCGAGTGTGATAACGATTATTGATTGCGTATCAATATGAACCGGGAGCGGTGGCATAATCAACATCATTTTAGGAGGACGGAAACGGCCTTTACCCGTGTGGGCGCCCCGGCCGATTTCCATAACCCGAGACCGATTCTAGCAGAATTCCTTACGGCAGTCAAAGAGGAACGCCGGAGGGTTAATTCATGTTCTCAATCGAGCCTGCCGCCGCACCGGCTGCGCGAAATCTTGACACGGACTCGAATTTCTTATAGAAATGAATTGCTCTGCCTTTATGGAAGAGATGACGTTTCATGGCATACTCCAATTCGGCTGGCACCTCGATAAGGAGGCTTCGAGTGGACCCTATCAATGCGTGGAAAAACCGTCTTGCGGTGTGGTTCTTCTTTCTGGCCCTGGCTCTTCTAACCTGGACGACCATTCTGGCCGATGAGGGAATGTGGACATTCGACAATCCCCCCGGCAAGCTGCTCAGGGAACGCTATGGCTTCGAGCCCACGAGAGAGTGGCTCGATCATGTGCGGCTTTCCTCGGTGCGCTTCAACGACGGCGGTTCCGGCTCCTTTGTCAGCCCGAACGGCCTCGTCCTCACCAACCATCACGTCGCCCGCGGGCAGCTGCAGAAGGTCTCCACCTCGGAGAAGGACTTCGTGAAGAACGGC
>Ga0315289_10002770_pt1 | contig 26759 bp, 31 predicted proteins | sample YL17G11_40_MG_FD_203452 | JGI IMG/M metagenome (GOLD analysis project Ga0315289, IMG submission 203452) | Sediment microbial communities from Yellowstone Lake, YNP, Wyoming, USA - YL17G11_40 | ecosystem: Environmental > Aquatic > Freshwater > Lake > Sediment | place: USA: Wyoming | collected...
GAGAGGGCAACTTTCAAGATTCTTCAAGTGCGCGCTTTCTATATAGAGCTATATTTTCTATATTGGAAAGGTAATTTAGCATTTCAGTGGTTCAACCCTCTCTTGAGGGGAATAGAGAATGAAGAGGACTCCGCTGTTTGAGTATGAGACAATAGGCCTTCGAAGAAGAAGGTCTCATTCGGAATGGTTTGGGAAGAAACGAACGCGTTGAATAAAAGCCTGCATTACAACTTATGCTTAAAGAACCAATATTGCATATTGCGATTTACAGTGTGCTAACTTCTGCGAGTATAACCCTTGGAAAACATCCTTTCATGAGGAGAACGGTAAACGGAAGGAGAAGGAGATCCACCGTCCACCTCACTCATCCACTGACACTTAGGTTCTTGAAACATTTAGTGTTTTTTTCAGTAGACCCTGTTGAAAATGATGGAGGTTGTGCAAGAAAGAGATGGACACCAAGCCCTGCAAACGTACCGCAGCGTTACATTCTTTCAATTGAAGAAGTTTAAGCCCTTGATTGTTTGGTGGTTCGAGTGTCAAGAAAGGCTAGAGTGCGCGGTTCTGGTTTGGAAGCAATTCACGCATCAGACTGTTCTCAAGTCTTTACGCAGTTTTGTTAGTATTTTTGGTTCTTTCCATTCTTCTCTGAGAATGCCGTAAAGATAGAGGTCAGTCCAATTCCCCCAAGCAAATATCCCTTTTCGTATTCTTCCTTCTCTCTGGAAACCTGCTTTTTCCAGAACCTTCTGTGACGCTATATTCTCTGGGTCGGTTCCTGCCTGAATCCTAACTATGTCCTTGGACAGAAACAAGTAGTCCACTGCAAGTTGGACAGCCTCGGTGCAGTAGCCCTTACCTCTTTCACTAGGAATCAAAACATAGCCCATCTCCCAACAGCCTCTGAAAACACCCAGTCCTATGAAACCAATCTTGCTTCCATCCTTCTTCTGTATTAGAAACCACACTTTTTCTGAACCCAGCTTGTCATACCGTTTTTCAATCTCTACCTTGGATTCCTGTGCATCCAATGGGTTGTATCTGCCAGCGAATTCAGGACTGTTGAACCACTCAAGAAGCAAAGGTAAATCCTCTTTCTCCACAACTCTCAAATGCAGAAGTTTGCCTTCAAGCAAATCTGACCACCACTCCCAATGATTATTCTAGTTCAGCTATAACTTTTCTGCAATGTCTACTCATCGTAATTTTGGTTGGTTGGTGGTGGGGTAAAGTTTTATCCAACCAACCCAATAAACACGGACGACCACGACGACGACCACGAACCACGAACCACGACGACGGACGGTTAATGGATAACCAACTATAGGCTTCCATTACTGTATACCCGATTCAGGATACATCTATGGACATTAAGGGAACGGGAAGGATACCATAATAATCTATTATAGATAGATGTTATCGAAATCGAGTATACACTTTAGTTGAGAAAAACTATAGTTGGCCAAATCACTAAGCCGAAATCCGAAGCGAGAACGCTTACTTATCAAACTGATAACCGTTTGATACAATCGCAGTTTCACTTGAATGTCCAAAACCATCGTACGCAGTCACTTTGTACTCCATTTCGAAATCGGGATTGTCACCTGGGTGAACAATTAAGCCTGCAGTGCCAGTATAATCGCTTCCGTTCTTGATCATCGTTTCATTAATCCAACATGTTCCGTTAAACCATGACAAGACACATTGATTGGCAGCATAAACTACGGCGTTTATGTTCACAGGACTCCAACTATCACTGCACGCTCGGCCGTCGTGCCAATTAAGTGTGTCGAAATCGTCTGAAACATTGAGTATCCAAGGACCTGTTTCTTCTTCTTTGTTGCTTTTCGCAAACCATGAAACAGCTGTTTCGATTGAGTGGCCAAAATTGTCGTAGGCAACTATTCTGTACTGGACGATAGTGTGATATGGAATTGGTGAGCAGTCAATCGCACCTGTATAATTGTTGCCGTCTTTTGCCATTGCCTCCCTTATCCAGCCCGATGAATTTCCTTCAGAGTTGTACATGTATGACAGGACGCAATTATCAGCATATTGGACAACAGCATCTAATATTACGACCCCGCTTTCGGGCATACCCCAATCCTGAAGATTATCAGAGACATTAACTATTAGAGGACAAGTTTCAAACAGTGAAATCGCTGTTTTACTTGAACGTCCAAAACAGTCGTACGCAAATATCCTGTATTGAACGGAGGTTTCTCCAAGAATTGGAGACGTAAAAATAGTTCCATTATAACTATTCCCGTCTTTGGTCATTGTTTCGTTTATCCAATCCGATACTTTTCCCAAATAATTGTAGGTGTAAGATAGTACGCAATAGCTAGCATATCGAACCCCAGCGTCAACCCTCAGCTCTTCGTTCGTTGACCCATCGCACAAATAAATATCAAGTACCAAAGGTGTTACGAGGTTGTATGCCACGTCAATACCGTTTCCATCACAGAGTTCAGTGTAATCACCCAACTGTAGAGAACACACGGTGAACTGTGACGTAGGCGCGGACTTGACTCGGAAGGTTATAAGTGCCACCGTTCCTGTTGAATTTGTGCTCCACCAAGGTCCAGACGTCGATGCTGCAGCCACTGCATATTCCACGGCGTCTTTGTAGGGTGCTGAATTGGTTTTATTGCCGTTGTTGTCGTAGAATCCGTCTAGTGTAGATAAAATTGGTCCGAAAAGTACTCCTACGTCAGGGGCTCCAATGTCGTTAGTAACGTTGACAGGTTCAACCAGAGAACAATTCCATATCAGATGAACTTCTAAACCTTGAATTCCTGCTGGGACATCTTCAACCGTGACGTTGTGAAGCGCAACAGTAACCATGAATGTCTTTCCGACGGCCGCTATCGGCACCACTGAGGGAGTAACACCAAAGTATGGTCCATTAAAAACCTGAGAAGCATCACTTGAAATATTAACCATTGAAGGAACTTCTTCATTCGCAGCTTCGATGCTATCGTTGACTTTGGACTCCGTTGTATTTGAGATGTTGCTTGTCAACTGTGGTCTAGCTGAGTCCTGCGTGTAGGATTCTCTCAAGGTTGGGGCAGGTGTAAATGCAACAAGGCTGACGATCGATATAAGAAGGGTTATAACGCATAATCTATTCATTCTTATGCCACTTTTGACATATCAAGTTACAATATCTGAAGATTCTGATATACGTTTTGTTATGAGTGCTCGCCAGAACCTGACCATGGCAGCTGCATCTTACTACTTTCTGGCAGTTTATCTTGCATCTGATCATGTGAGAATATATAATCTATTATCGACGCGAGTAAGCCCGATGCGAAAACAGTGTGCGCGCGCGCGCGCCAACGTCGCTTGCTTAGATTGCAGGACAGCCGTACTCATTTTTTCTCTTAAACGCTTGGTCTTGGTTGATTTGCCCATTTTCATCTCTTATATTGGTGTTGTTTCTAGGCGTTGGTGTTTGACTTTGTAAGTGATTCCTATTGAGCATGTTAGGATGAAAAGCAGTAATGGTATGGTTTGGTATTCAGGTATCTGCGCCTGTGCTGGCGGATCTGGTGGGGTTGGTGCGGTAAGTTGTATGGGCTTTGGCTGTGTGATTTGTATGAATACTGGATCGACTAACGGGTAATGGTCAGTATTGTTTGCCTCTATGATATATGGAGTGTTCCAAATGCCTCCGTTGTTGACGGCGTTGGGATATTTCGTTGTGTAGTCGCTCCAGTAGTTTCCTTCTGAACTATTGTCCCAAGCTACCACTGAAGCGTGTGGGCTACTTCCGCTTATGGCAAGTTGCTGTGTGTTGTTGATGAAGTTGTTGTTTAGGAAGGTGTCGTTGCCTATACAACCTGAATCCCAATCAATGCTTGTTACGTGGTTTGCAATAATGTTTCCAACAACCCTATCCTGATCTGTGGATCCAAAGCCGAGTTCGATGCCCACGCTTGATGATGATGTGATATTGTTGCCTGTTATGTTGCTTGCATAACCGTAGAATATGAGGGCATCCATCGTGTTACCAGCAATATTGATGTAACCTCCCCCGTCCATTTCGAGAGTGCCATTAAGGGTGTTGCCGACTATGTTGGTGTAACTTCCTTGGTATGTTTGGACACCACTCGACATAATGTTTGAATAGTAATTGTTGCCGTCAGAATAGACGGTGTTGACACCGCCCATAATGTTTGAGGTAATGTTGTTTTGGTTGGCTTCCCGCATGTCGATTCCATACTGCAAACTATTGTCGTACACGTTGCAGTCGCTACTGAAATAGATGCCCACACCCCCCGTTATGTTGTTTCCGAAAATGTTACATGGACCTGCACCGAAATTGTACCCGTTTCCGCTTTTGTAGAAATCTTCATCTATACCGATGCTTATGTCTCCAAACATCCTGAATCCTGTGAGTGTCATGTTAGCGCTGATGACGGTCACGCTGCCGTTGATGACTGTATCCTGAGGGTCTTCTCCGACCAGCAGCAGAGTCGTGTTCACACCTATGTTTTCATTGTATGTTCCCGACTTCACATACACAAGATCCCCAGGATTTGCAGCGTTCACGGCAGACTGAATCGTTGCATACTCGTCTGGCACAATAAGGGTCCCAGAAGAGGGAATCCCAAGCCTGACGTTGACTGCCAGAACGAATGCCATCAAAATGAAGGTAAACAGTACAAAATGGAGTAATCTCGGCATATCCTTTCCTCATTGTTACTTTACCTTTAACCGATAATTAACCCTTGCTCTGAACACGTCTTTTCTATTCTATTGTTTTTGGCGCGCTTGCTCAGCTTTCGTAGCTAAGGCTGTTTAACACTGCTGTACTGATGGAAAGAAAAGAGAGGGGAATTTTTGTTTTCTAACCATACAATTGGTGGTAGAGATTCGTAGCGTTAATTGCTCCGTACACTTTGCCATAGTTACAGACAACTATTCTCCGATTGAGGAGAGCATCCTTGACTCCTTCTTCAGTTTTATTATTGCAGAACAAGAGGTTGTATGTACTGTTCGTTATTGCTGCATGATGAAAGTCGTGGCTGGCAATCGGAATCTTTCCATTGTCTAAAACAGTAGAGATTTCATCATCGGTCATGCCGTTTCCCATCATTCCATAGTTGAATATTTCCCAACCGTCAATGTAGCTCGCGTTGCGGAACTGCCACCAGGGGCTGGCTGAGGTGCCAGTTACTGTTTGGTCGTTCATGCCCCAGCTGTGGGCGACTATGCCGATTCCGCTTTGGTTGTGGATGGCGTCAAAATACCATTGCACCTCGTTTGTTCTGTAAGTGCTGTACGGGTTGGGAATGGGCTGTGTCAGAAACAGCGCAAGTATATGTTTGAAAACTGTGCTACCGTTGTTTTGAGGGAATTGGCTGATGATTTCTTGCCCGCCTATAACGATCATTCCAACTCTTTGTCCTTCTGCCCTGGCTTCAGCCACTCCCGCGAACGAACCGTCTATGCTGTTATAGTCGGTTACGCTTATCACATTAAACCCAAACCCTGAGAACTTGTAGAGGTCAACAACCTCGGCTGGAGTATATGTGCCATTGCTGTAGGTTGTGTGGATGTGGAAAGCTGCCTTCAGCACGTAGTAGCCTTCGACGGTTTTCCCGTAACTTGCAGCCATAATCACTAGATCGGGCAGACCGACTTTGCTGTCATTATTAATGTCTGCACCTGGATTCCAGCGTGCATCGTTAGGAGTTGAACCGTAAGCGCTCGCAAGAATATTCAGGTCCGAAGCATTAACTGCGCCATCACTGTCCAGGTCCCCAGGAATCGGAGTATTTTCGGCGTTGGCCTTGGTGAGGGCGGAGAACTGTTGCATGCAGAAGCTGCCTATTATTATTGTGGTTAGCAACAGCGCACTTTCAAGCTTATGGTTTAGCATTATATTTCACCGCGTGTGAAATTAGAATAGGTGGATTTAGGAAGTTATGTCTTCTGCTTAGTTTGAGTCAAGATTTCGGGTGTCTTGGATGCTATGATAGAGCGTTGTCGTACTGATTGTCGTGGTTGAACGCCGCGAGCTACGGACAACACTACCCTTAATCTCTTTTTCTTGCACTGAGATTGACTGAATGAATTTGCTTGTGCTAATAGTCAGATACGAAAAAAGCGTACGTCTTCACCATCAATAGGGTTAAGAGTATGCCCAAACAGAAGATTAGAGACCGCGCTCGCGGACGTGAATGAATGATGAGGAAGGCCTTCTCTTGTCTATTTCTCTTCTTCTTTTGTGCAAACGCGACTTTATGTTCATTAGTCAAGTCATCTTCGGCTTCGGACGTCACTTTCTCTCTGGTCTGGATCACAGACACACAGTATCTTTCACAGAATTATCCAGTGGAATTTGACCGCGCTTGCCAGTGGGCTGTTGACAACAAAGACGTTTACAACATTAGGATGGTCGTGCACACAGGCGACATAGTGAACACTGGCACAGACCTGAACCAATGGGCAAATGCGAATCGTTCTTTAGGGATTCTGCTTGACAACGCGATACCCTATTGCTGGGACGCTGGAAACCATGATCAAACTTCAGGTTCTTGGGCAGGGAAGAATTTCGCGGCGTTCACCGCAACCCTCATGGAGTCAAAACCCTATTGGGAAAGTGATTGTCTTGATGGGAAAAACACGGCCACGTCTTTCAACGTCTTTGGCGAAGTCTTCATGATTGTCAACATCGAGTATCATGCAAACTCAACAGTGATTCAATGGCTGACCAATATTCTGGATACTCATGCAAACGCGCATGTGATTCTTGCTACTCATGCTTATCTCAACGAGAGTTGCGGTTACGGTGTTGACGGCTGGGCAAGCGGATTGAGAGACAGCGTCTTGGCCAATCACTCAAACGTTTTCATGACGCTGAGTGGGCACTACCATTCGAGCAGCACGACAAACCGAACGACCGTAGGTAACCGTCAGGAACTCTTTTTCGATTTCCAGGATCAAGACGGACAGAAAGGAGGCGCTGCCCTCAGGATACTGACTTTTGATCTGACCCAGCCAAAGGTGGAAATAAAGACATACAAGCCCTACAAAGACCAATTCTTAACTGACTCCAACAACCAGTTCAGCCTGAATCTTCACTTTGAAGCTATACCAGAATTCCCCATTATTGTCTTATTTGTGCCGTTTGCTGCAGCGACCGTTTCCTCTGTTGTTATCGCATGCAGACAGAAGGCAAGGACAAAGCGCCTTTGACAGTACGCGTTATCTGCACGTGGCGGGCGCGTTTGCAAATCATAAGGGTGAAGGTCAGCAACAGAACGTCGAAACCCAGAAAAGCAATCGTATTCAGTTCTGGAATCGCCTCCGCCCGCGCATTGTTGAGGGGTAAGTTTTCGAGTCTTTTTTACCCCTCGTAGTATTAGTCTTAGGTTCGTTATGAGGGGTAAGTTTTTGATTGAATTTTTCCCCTCACAGCTTCAACTGACTGTCCTATCCTTATCCTGTTCCATTGGTATCCAGATGTATCCTGAAGCGGCTTCTGCCCCTCAATTGGAAACATAAGGATACTTGTCCATTAACCGTCCGTCGTGGTCGTCGTCGTAGTCCGTCCGTCGTCGTCCGTTTGGTTGGTTGGGGTAAAGTTTTGTCTTTTGTGTGTTACAATGCCTTTGAACTCTGAAAGCAGCAAATCAAAAGTAACTCAAGGCACCGACACTGGGCGTGTGCGCGCTAGCAAGGCATTTATGTAGGCGAATCCTTCAGGAGCTTCACACAGGCTTACTAGTTGCTACGGAAGGAGAACAAGACATGAAACCGGCTTTGCTCGTAATAGACGTACAGAAAGAGTTCTTCAACATCAATCAGGCTTGCTCGGAATCCATGAAGTCAGCCATTCAATACATAAATGCGGCAATAGATCTTTTCAGAAAAAAGAATCTGCCTATATTTGTCATACGGCACAAGAACGAGAACGAAAATCTTGTACCAGGCAAATCAGGCTTTGATGTTTCTGAGAGTGTGAAGCTTCAGCCTCAGGACGAACGCATAATCAAGACCTACGGAAACTCTTTTACAAAGACAGGTCTTGCAGAGAAATTGAGAGGGCTTGGAGTTGACACTGTTATTGTGACAGGGTTTTGCGCAGAGTTCTGCGTTTTATCCACGTACAGGGCGCTCAAGACCTTGACTTTACACCCATAATACTCAAGAGGTCTATTGCCTCTGACAATGCAGAGCACATTAGGTTCGTGGAACAGATTAGTGAAACCGTTTCTCTTGGCGCTCTGAAGACCCTCCTCTGATTCCAGTCCTTTCTCCTTATTGAGTTTCCCAAAGCGCGCCAGCGATGATATTTTGCGTTTGTCACAGCAGGCAACAGGTACGTGAAATTTTGACTTTGGCGTTATTCCTGCGTAGTGCGTTAACTGCGAGGCATGAATCAGGCAAGAATTCTCTTCTAGAAGAAAGTTGCGGAAAACGTTATTATCATGAAGTAGATTCATCATTATATGAAGGTACTCGTACAGACGAACAGGCGGGGATGTGATGATTCGGATAGTGATTGGAGAGGAAGAACGATGGCATAGGCTTCAGAAAGTTAAATCTCTGGTTGAGTCTGCAAAATGGAACATGTATGCAGAACTCTGGAAAATGGCCCAAGATGAACTTGAAGAAGCAAGAGCGCTTGCAGTATCTCTACGAGATAAATCTATAATAGATGAGATACTAATGCTGCTTGCAAAATGCGAAGACAAGGAAAAACCAGAAATCAATTCCTAACAGCCGCAGCAGCAACACTGCTAGCGATGACACTGGCTTTGGCTATAGTCGGCGGTCATTCATTTGTGTGGGTTCGGGATAGAGCTTTACCTCGGATAGTTAATCATGTTAATGTATGCGCGCTTCCTCACGCTGCAGAATGCTTTATTGTCATTTGAGTAATATGGTAGCGCGCGCGTTTTTTGGGACAAGGAAAGTATTTGAATAATCTGAGCACACTGGAAGTTTGCTCAGAAGCCTAAACGGATATTTCGCAATTGAAGCTGAAATCGCAAGGATAGGGCACTGGAAGAGCCTAAAATCGGGATATCATAAACGAGGAAGCTTCACTTCTTACGAGTTTCCAAGAAGCGAGAGGCCATCTTGGATTCAGGGTTGCTGGTCCCTAGCGTTCACTCTTGGCTGTTCCCTTTTTTTCCACAAATAAGTCCCCCTCTTAATCTGTAAAATAGTATAAGGCTTGTTGCTACCGCTATTACCATTATAGGATAAATGAAGAGAATAGCAGTCATAGTGGTAGAATTTATCCAAACTGAAGGACCGTGTTGCACGACTAACGCTGATCTGTACAGCATAGGAATAGGGTTGAAAACAAAGAAGATGTAACTCCAGAAAGAAACTACAGCATCGACTGTGACATACAGAATTCCAGTATTAACCAGTATAGTTAAGATCAAACTCGTTATCCCATAGATCAGAAGAAAATAGAATGGTCTGTTTATGGTTTCACCTCCAATCGTGCAACAAATACAATTGTGATGTGAAATATAAGAGATATTTGGCACGCGGCCTGAAAACACCTCGGCAGGTCTCCCATATCTGAGCATCGACGCGTATAGGTCTGCTCCTTAGAGCGTTTAGCGCGCGCAGAAGCCAGACACCACGCTATTGGGCAATTCAAAAGTGCAGATTCACAAGTCTTATTACGGTTTTCCGTTCACACTAAACTGTAGTATGGGAGGTAACTTTTTGACGGTTGAGAGAATAGAAAAGGCGGCGGTAATCGGGTCTGGTGCAATGGGTCATGGGATAACCGAACTCCTCGCGATGAACGGGTTCGAAGTCAACATGGTGGACATAAACGACGAGATTCTGCAGAAAGCTAAGGAGAAAATAAAGTGGAGCCTAAGCAAGTTTGTCGAAAAGAGGCGCATAAGACAGGAGGACGCTGATGCGGCGTTGGCACGTGTAGCCACAACCACGAGTTATGAGCAGGCTGGCAAAGATGTCGATTTCGCGATAGAGGCTTCGCCTGAAAACATAGAATTGAAAAAAACCATTTTCGCCAAGCTTGACCAAATAGCCCCCCCACACGCGATTTTGGCTTCTAACACGTCAACGCTTAGCATAACAGAGATGGGAAAAGCGACCAAACGCCAGGACAAAGTGGCTGGAATGCATTTCTTCAACCCACCCCATCAGATGGCTTTGGTTGAAGTCATCAAAGGAGATGGCACAAGCCAAGAAACAGTCACGGCTTTGGCGGAACTTGCTAGGAAACTTGGGAAGACACCCGTCATTGTCAGAAAGGACGTGCGCGGCTTCATAGTAAACCGCATACTGGGGGCAGCGTTCAACGAAGCCTTCTGGGCCTATCATCGAAAAGAAGCCACTATGCTAGGCATCGACGCCTCCGTCAAGTACACTGGCGGATTTCCGATGGGGTGGTTCGAACTGGCAGATTTTGTTGGACTCGACATAGCTTACGAAGTTGGAAGAATCCTGTACGAAGCCTACGGCGAACGATTCAAGCCCTGCTCAGAGGTAATCGACCCACTAATCAAAGACCGCAAGTTCGGACAAAAAACAGGCGTAGGCTTCTACGATTGGACGAAAGGTCGGCCCAGAATACCGTTCAACCTGCTCGACGACTACGACGTCGACAGATCATGGGCAGTGGCGGTGAACGAAGCTGCATGGCTAATCAGCGATGACGCAGCAAACCCCGAAGACATCGACACAGGAATGAAGCTCGGAACATATTGGCCGCAAGGTCCATGCGAACACGCAGACCGCGCAGGTCTAGACGTGACATTCAATAAGCTTAAGGAGCTTTACGCCAAGTATAACATGGAAATGTACAAGCCCTGCCCACTGCTAGAAGAGTACGTGAGCAAGGGATGGACTGGAAAGAAAGCTGGAAGGGGATTTTACACATGAAATTCGATTTGACGGAAGAGCAACTTCACATGAAGAACGCTGTGAGAGATTTTTGCCAAAAAGAGTTCAAACTCGAAATGGCTCTAGACCTCGACAAAAAAGAAGAATATCCGCTCGACTTGTATAAGGCAGCCGCGAAGCTGGGCTTCACGAGCTTGGCTTTTCCAGAGGAATACGGCGGCCAAGGGTGCGGACTGCTAGAAACGTGCATCGCCGTGGAGGAGATGTGCAGAGGCGACTCTTCACTGGGCGTGGCGATCTCAAGCGGCAATTTTGGAAGCGAATTCATCCAAACGCATGGAACTAAGGAACAGAAAGAAAAGTACCTGCCCCCCATCTGCAGGGGCGACTACATTTCAGCAGCGGCGTTCACGGAGCCAAATGTGAGCGGAAGCGAAATCACTAAGATGGAAACCACGGCGACAAAATACGGGAATGAATGGTGGATAAGCGGTCAGAAGACGTTCATAACAAACGCCACGTTGGCAGATTTTGTCGTTGTTCTTGCGCAGACGGACACGAAAATCAGACCCACTCACCGAGGAGAAACACTGTTCGTCGTCGAAAAAGGAACTGCTGGCTTCGAAGCTACAAAGCTGCACAACAAGATGGGAATAAGAGCTTCCACCACGGGCGAACTCAACTTCGACAACGTCAAAGTCACCGACTGGAACATCGTCGGCGAACTCAATAAGGGCTTCTACTACTCAATGGAATTCTTCGACAAAACGAGGGTAGGAGTCGCAGCCCAAGCCATCGGTATGGCCCAAGGAGCGTGGGAAATAGCCTTCAAATACGCTAAACAACGAGAAGCCTTCGGTGCCCCGATACTGCAGCACGAAGCAATTGGCGTAACACTGGCTGAAATGGCAACGAAAATTGAAGCCGCACGGCTGCTAACCTATAAGGCCGCACAGCTGGTTGATGATGGAAAGATGGATCCCATGGCCACGGCGATGGCCAAGTATTATGCGTCTCACGTTGCGATGGAAGCCACCAACGCTGCAATCCAAACGCTCGGTGGATACGGATACTTTGGCGAGTACCGGGTCGAGAAGTATCATCGTGACGCAAAAATAACGGAAATATACGAGGGCACGAGTGAAATTCAGAAGCTGCAGGTTCTAAAGTACCTGCTCAGCAGATACTAGATCCGCCATTAAAAAATCATATATGCAAACACGGGCAACTCCATATCAGGTGACATCTGTGAGTAAAGCGTATGAAACTCTCAAAGTGGAAAGAGACCAAAACACCCTTTGGATAATACTCAACCGACCGCAGAGGCTGAACACGTTCAACGATGTCCTACTCGAAGAGCTGGCCGACATGCTTGAAACCGCTGAAAGAGACGCAAGCGTCAAATGTGTCGTCATCACGGGCGACGGAGACAGAGCCTTCAGCGCGGGCGCCGACGTAACCATGTTTCCCAAGGCAACTCCAGTGAAAGCTGAAGAGTTCTCAAGAGCGGGCCAGAAAACCTTTGGCAAAGTCGAGGAGATGACCAAACCTGTCATAGCCGCAATAAACGGCTTCGCGTTGGGCGGCGGATTAGAACTGGCCCTCGCATGTGACTTCAGAGTGGCCGCTGAACACGCAGAGCTCGGAAGTCCCGAGATAACTCTCGGCCTCATCCCTGGATGGGGTGGGACCCAAAGACTCGTTAGAATCATAGGTTTAGCTAGGGCCAAAGACCTCGTAATGCTTGGAACCAGGCTCAAGGCAGACGAAGCCCTTAGAATCGGCCTAGTGCACAAGGTTGTGCACTTCGACAAGCTGCGACAAGAGGTCGCGGAATTGGCTAAGAAGCTCGCTGAGGGACCGCCAGTAGCTATGAAATACGCGAAGCACGCCCTAAACTATGGAACACAAGTTCCTTTGGAAGTTGGACTTAGACTAGAGGCAGGACTGATGGGGCTGGCGTTCTCCACGGAAGACCTCAAAGAAGGCGTTGAAGCGTTGATGTCCAAGAGAAAAGCTGAGTTCAAAGGCAAGTAGATCAAGCATTCCCTTTTCTCTGTAACGTTCAAGCATAAAACGAGGTGTGTAGTGTGAAAAAGGTTGCAATCATTGGAGTCGGCAACTCCAAGTTCGGAGTCAGAAACGACGTCACCATCTCGGAACTAGCTTTTGAAGCCGTCAAACCCTCTCTGCAAGACGCTGGACTGGCCGCGAAAGACATACAATACGTTGCACTCGGCTCTGTGGGAGCGGGCGCCTGGTACGAAGAGCTTCTTCCAGCCGTCGTCATCTCAGAATACTGCGGAATGACAAGAGCCGGACTCGTTCGCTGTGAGGCAGCGTGTGCAAGCGGCAGTGCGGCTTTCTTCACTGCATATTCAGCTATTGCAAGTGGCCAGGCTGACGTCGCCATGGCTTTGGGAGCGGAGAAGATGAGAGAAATCGACTCAGCTTTGGCCATGGAGTGGATTGGAAGGGCAGGGTATTACCTCTGGGAATTCCACAACTTCGGCGTCACCTTCCCAGCGTACTACGCCCTGTACGCCAGTGCACACATGGCCAAGTACGGCACCACCGAAGAAGACTTGGCCCTAGTCGCTGTAAAGAACCACAAGTATGCTGCTATGAACCCGATTGCCCATCTTCAAAACAAAGTCACAGTCGAAGACGTGCTGTCCTCGATGGTCATAGCATACCCCTTGAAACTGTACGATTGCTGTCCCTTGACGGACGGCGCCTCCTCGCTCATCCTCGCTTCTGAAGAAAAGGTCAAAGAACTCAAAATCGATACGCCTGTTTGGGTGGCAGGGATAGGCTACTCCTCTGGAACGGCAAACCTGAGCAAAAGATCCGACTTCGTCGGACTGGAGGCAAGCGTGTTAGCCTCACGGAGAGCCTACAAAGCCGCTGGGATCACGCCGGATCAGGTTGAAGTTGCAGAAGTTCATGACTGCTTCACCATCGCAGAGATAATGGCCTACGAGGACATTGGCCTGTGCAAGAAAGGTGAAGGCGTCAAACTCTTGCGCGAAGGACAAACCGAAATTGGCGGAAAAATCCCCGTTAACATGGACGGTGGACTCAAGGCCAAAGGACATCCGATAGGCACAACAGGCTGCTCGATGATATACGAGTTGACTAAACAGTTGAGAGAAGAAGCAGTTGAAAAAACGAGGCAGGTGCCCCTCAAAAACTACATCGCCCTAGCCCATAACGTCGGTGGAACCGGCCATTACTGCTACGTCACGATATTGAAGAGGTGAATCACATGTCGATGCCATCAATCAAATCCAGAAGAGTAGAAATCGTCCAAGAAATCCCGATAAGCAAGAACCTCAAGTTCTGGGAAGGCCTCAAACAGGGAAAGGTCTATGCCACAAAATGCAAAGCCTGCGGAAAACTGTTTTTCCCGCCGAACGTTGACTGCCCCGACTGCTTGACCAAAGAGTTGGATTGGGTAGAACTTAGCAGCGAAGCAGAAATCGAAACCTTCACACACGTTGTCATAAGACCCACCACCTTCCAACAGAACAAACCCTACACAGTCGCCATCGGAAAACTGAAAGAAGACGTCAAAGTCCTCGCTTGGCTGACAGGATTCAAACTCTCAGAAATCAAAGTCGGCATGAAAGCAAAACTCGTCGCCAAAACCTCACCAGAAGGAAACCCCACCTACGAGTTCGTCCCGCTCTAAGAGCGTGAACGCTCTTTCTGCCCATCCTACTTCAATCTTTCTATCCATTCCAACGTCTTACTAATCAGCTCATCTTCCTTTCCCTCGTAGGTCGGACCCGCAGATTTTACCACGAAAAGAGTTTTCGGTTCATTCGCTGAAGAGAAGACTTCACGCGCCTCGTCTTCACCATGGATTTCATCTTTGTCACCTATCACGATAAGCAGAGGCTGATTGCTCAACTTCGAAACCGCCCAACACTCATTCAACTTCATCAGTTTCTCACGCACAAATCGGAGACGCAGGTTTATCCCGAAGACTTCAAGCCTGAACAGACTCGACACGTTGAAGAGTATATCCACTCTGGACAAAAGCAAGAACAGGTAAAGACCTGATCTTCCCCTTGTACGACGAACAAACTTCCTAACATTATAATCATGGCTCTTGGGAGGAGACCAAAGTACCAACCCCTTAATTGGCTTCTCGTTCTGAACCGCGTAGAGCGAAACTGCAGCACCCAAACTGTGCCCAACAATAAAGATGCTGTTCGGCTTAACCTCAGGCCGCGATGCCAGGTAGCTCAAGGCGCACTTGACATCTTGTTGTTCGCCGAAGCCATAGTCAAATTCCCCCGTGCTCTTCCCAACCCCGCGAAAATCAAACACTAAAGAAACAAACCCACTTTGACAGGCTCTTTCAGCCAGCATCGAATAGATTTTCAACCCATGGTAGCCACGAACGTCCATAAAATGACATATCAGAATTCCAGGCGCCGGATAACGGTCAGGAACATGCAGTTCCCCGTACAACCTAACCGATCCACACTGCATCCACGTCTCTTCGACTCTCACTGGCCATCCGCCCATACAAACCATCACCGTTCGCAGATATGGAGATTTCCCTCAAAACCCACACCATCCAGCTTCCCACACCCAGGTTCAATCAACCCCAAAGATTCTCGTCACTAACGCGCGCATTTCGATTTGTTACGTTTCATGTTTCTTTCAACATTCTGAGAAGTGCTTCAGAGAGTCTTACTGTTACTTTTTGGGTTGTGAAGGAAACTGGGCGAGAGCCAGACACTTACGATTTCTGCGGTTTAGCGCGTGCAGAGGATATATCTCTACTCGAAGTGGGATTCAAATTCTATTCTAGTAGAGTTGATAGTGATGTTTGGAGAACTTGCTGTCTTTGGTATCTTAGCGCGCGCAGAATTCCGCGCGTCTATACATCACTCTCCGAGCTTACTGTCTTTGGATCGGCAAAATTATCAATTATCCACTTTTTGGTGTCATCTCTTGTGCGTCGAAAGGCCATGGTCTTTTCCTCGTCACTCCCGTCCACTTCAGAAGGATCGTTGAACCCATGGTGAAGATAGCGTTTTGCTCCAGGTATTGTCGTGTTGATTATCTCTGGTCTACCCATGACTATCGGTGAAGAACACAATGAACACATTAGCTTGGCGCTGCTTCTGCACACTGATACAACTAAGTCAATCTCCTTGTTTCGGAACTCTTCAATGCTCTTGGAAGTCTGCCTGGAAATATCTATTCCTATCTCGGCCATAACCTTAATGGCAAAAGGATTGACTTGCGTCGGGTTTGAGCCTGCGCTGAAGACTTCATACTTTTCCCCGTACAGATGCTTTAGCAAACCTTCAGCCATCTGCGATCTAGCTGAATTGTGTTCACACAGGAAAAGGACTTTCATCTTATTCATTTACACGCACCTTTTCGCTTTCCCCAGCATCAGACGACAGCTTCAGCCCCCGTCTTTATCAGCGTTCTCAGCGCGTACAAGCAGAATTTCCTTCATAGTTACAACCTCAGACAGAAGTATCACTATAATTTCTTAGGTCTAAAAGGGTTGCAGTGGCCCTCTTCAATCATCTGCGTAACATCCATTAACATGTCCTGTGCTTCCTCCACCAAGTCATCACCTTTTCGTTTTGCACCCTGCCGATTCCTTAGGTATGACTCAATTTCCGATTTCAGACAGAGAAGGTCGATCTTGGTCTTTCCAGCTTTCACTAAACAATATTTTCTCGCTATTTCTTCGAAGCTTGTTTCCACGATGATTGACCTGCCCGGCCGCGTTCTACTGTTGACCCCGCTCTTCTTGAGATATTGCATCTTCAAGCTCTTTCTCTTCAAAACTTGCTGAAAGCTTGATCTTCCCGTTAATGACGATTCCCACATTTTGAATTCCGTACTTGAAAGCGTCTGATGATTTGTTCGACTTAGTTTGGACTTCTGTCACGTTTTTAAACTTTGATGTTACGCGTCCTACTTTTTCCATAAGCGGTGCGAAGCTGCAGACACATGAACCTAAAGGAACGAAAACCTCGATTTTCACTTTGACTTTTTTGATTCTCACCATCCTCCTAGTGCATAGACAATTATCACGATGCCGATGACTAGAAAAGCCAGTCCAAAGATTTTTGTGAGCCATTCTCCTGTGTGGACAATTTTGTCGCTTGCCGCTTTGCGGGCGGATGCCAGTACTACGCTCAGGACAATGACCGGCAAGGCATGGCCCAAGCCAAACATGAATAGAAGCAAGCCGCCGTAAAAGGGTGATGGCGTGGTGAGTATGGTCAGTAGTATAGCTGGCAGGACTAGTGATAATGTGCATGGGCCTAAAGCAATTGAGAGAACCAGTCCGAACAGAAATGAGCCTATCACGTAGTTGTATGCAGAAAAACGTGTTAGCATCGTTAGTCTTGCTGCATTTACTCGTTCAGTTATGGAGCTTCCAGTGTCCCTGATTAGGCCGATTTTTCTGAGCAATCCAAGGTTGCTCATTCCAAAAAGAATGATAAGGATGCCTGATATGCCGAAGAAAATCCTCGAGTTGATTATGCTTATCGGAATGAGGGAGGAAATTGCGTAACCCAGTACGAAGAAAACTAAACACATGGCCGCGGCAAAACTGCAACCGATTATGAACCCCTTTCGTATGTTTTTGCTAACGCCCACAGAATAGGTCAGGTACACCGAAATGAGGGCGATAGAGCATGGGGAAAGGAATGTTGCGATTCCCAATAAGAACAAGCCTATAATTTCATTGAACATTTTCCCTCAAGCCTTCAAGAGCTGTTCAATTTCCGATGATAGCGTACTAGCTGTTATCGCTTCAGTGTGCACCTGGGTTACATTTAATGTCTTGTCTACGAGTACGATTGTTCCATCGTTGACTGAATATTTAGCGTAAGCACTGAATATGTCCATCATTCCATCATTATAATCATTTCCCATGCGCCAAGTGACGCGGTAGTCCACGCGGATCTGTGATAGGTTGCTCGTTAGACATGTGGACAACAAGACTGTGATAATGACGAATTGTCTATTCCCACAATAGTTGTTGCACACTGATTTAAGTTGTCGAAGCTGGGTGTCATCTATGGGATATATCTGGCCATGGCAACCTACGATCATGAAATGAATGGCAATTACCTTTCCGCTGAATTGCTCTAAAGTGAAAAAGGTGCCGTTTATATCCATCAGAGGGAAGTTGGGCGCTGGACCTATGGGCTCTGGACTGTTGGTTTCTATAGTGGTGTACTGCCATGCTTCATATGCAGCGATTAAGATTGTTACGAGGCAGATACCGGCGATAATCTTGCCCTTGGGCCACTTGCGCGGCTTTTTTTCAGCTTCCATCGCTCTTTGCCTCTCGTAAACCTCCCAGCGCGCGCCGAGAAAGAATAGACTCAGATGTTCCTCGAGCATCTTCAATCATGCTCTCAGTAGTTGGTTAATCTTTGATGAAAGGGTTGAAGCCGTTATCGTGGTGAACGATTCTGAAATATGAAAGGTCTTATCTATGAGCACTATTGTTCCATCGCCTTGTGATGCATATTTCGTTGCTATGTCCATTGTCCCATCATCATAGTCGTTTCCAAATGACCACGTGATTCCATATGTGGCGCGAATCTGGGCAAGGTCACTGCTTGCGCATGTCGCAACCGCAACCGTGACAAAAGTCACAGGATCACTCCCACAAAAACTGCTGCAAACGGTCTTCAGTTGCGTGAGCTGGTTGTCATTGATTGTGTTGATTTGTCCGTGGCATCCGACTGCCATAACATGGATGACGACGATGCTTCCTTTGTGGCTTGCCAGCGAGAACGTGGTTCCGTCGATGTTGTTCATGGTGAATTCGTAAGGTGTCTGTAAAGTGTTTGTGGGATTGATTGTTGGCGGCGCTGTTGAGGGTTGAGTGTACTGCCATGCACTATATGCCCCGAAAACTAGAAGAACAAGACAGAATGCGCTAAGTACCTTGCCTTTTGGCCACTTCCAAGGTTTTCTTTCAGCCACTCTTTCTCTTTGTATTTCGTAAGCTTCCTGCGAACGCTGCAATCTCCTTTGTTTCTCGCGTTGTCTTTCCTTCCAGCTCTTTTTTTTCTGCTTCTCTTTTTTTGGCAATGGTCTCACGCGCTTTCTCTGCATCGGATGCTGTAATTACAAGACCCAATAACAATATTTAAATATTGCTATTTCTCTCTACGTCTCAACGTATAGGGATGAACTTAAAATGCCTGACTCAAAAGATTCAAAGAGTGTTTGGCACGGAGTTCCAAAAGAAGAGATTGAATGGCATCCCACGGTTGAACATGAATTGTGCATAGGCTGCGGACTGTGCGTTTTGGGTTGCGCCGCCGGCGTTTATGCATTTGACTTCGACAAGAGGAGACCAGTAGTGATTGCACCTTTAAACTGCAAGGTAGGGTGCGTAACTTGTGCAAACACTTGCCCTGTGCACGCGATAAGTTTCCCACCCCTCTCACGCATCCACAAGATCATCAAGAAAAAGAACGTTCTAACCACAAGTAAGAAAGAGCTTGAAGACAACGCCGACCGAGTGAGGTACAGGAAGTAAGTTTATCTCATGACACCAAACACAAATTTGCAGTTTTCTGTTTCGCTCAAGGAGATACTTGGCCTTAAGTGGTCTCCAGTTGCGGTCAAACTGGTCAAACCTGATGAATCCACTAATGACATCCCTCCAAAGTCTCCTAAGAGGCTGCGATACTGTCAACTTCTGATGGAAGCAAAAAGGGGAAAAAGTGCAACTCTAACAAGCGAAAACATTGCATGTCCTGCTGCCGCAGCGGCTTTGGGGCTTATGCCTCTTCCTGAGAAGATCAGCAGTGGGAAGATGCTTAAAACACTCGGCTTGTTTGATTCCGAAGAAGCTGCAGCAAAGACAATGGCGCAAATGTCAAGAATGAAACTGGGAGAAGTCAAAGCAATCGCTGCTTCTCCACTCGAAAATGCGACATTCAGACCAGACGTTGTCATAATTGAGGATAAACCTGAAAAGATAATGTGGATAAATCTAGCCGCAATTCATGAAACCGGAGGACGCCTTTCTTTCAGCTCTGCCGTTTTTCAAGCTTGCTGCGTAGATGTGACAGTCATCCCCTATCTCACCAAGAATGTCAACGTTAGCCTAGGCTGTTATGGTTGCAGAGATGCCACTGACATCGCCGACGACGAATGTCTTGTTGGAATACCAATGGAAAAAATGGACAGAATAATCACATCGCTTGAAGCCCTAGCCCAGAAAGCCATGCCCGAAGCCCGAAACAAAGGAGTCTACAACCAGTTCGTCAAGGCTCAATAGACACAATTTACGCACAAAAGAAGGGATGAACATGGAAAAAGTCAAGGTAAAACTCGAAATCTATGAGGACGACCCGTTTGGAAGCACTTGCTGCGGCCCTGGTCCCAGAGTTACTTCTCTCGGGGCAGTTGAAAAGCTGCGGAGAATGTTGGAAGAACGAAGCGAAATAGTGAAGAAACTTACAGAAGAATATAAAGACGACGTCACCATAAAAAGAGATACCATCAACCAGAAACGATCGGACTACCCAGAGTACGTAATTAAGTTGATGATAGACAGCAAACCGACACCTTACATATTCATCGACGGAGAACCCGTCGTAGTCGGCAAATTTCCATCCTACGAAGAATTCACAACGCTGCTGAAAACACATCTGAGAAATGAACAAGAACAAGACCAATAGGCAAGGCTCGATGGACAGAGTTATCAGAGTCAAAAGCTGGCAAGAATTCAAACGCTTAGCCATCAATCTCAAACCTGAGTCCGTGGTTTACAACATAGAACAGAACGGCCTTTCTCCCGAAAGAGAGCTAACGTGTTTGAGGTTGATTATGCCGACTCAAGAAGTGTACTACATTTTTCTTGACTTCCCAAGAAAGGATGTACTGCGGCATACAGGCATTCCAATACGAAAGGACAAAAAAGGGAACAAATACATAGAAGACAAAGAGGTAATAGATTTTCTCAAAACCCAACTAGAAAGAAAGGATTTGACTATCTGTTCATACTGGACAATCTAATAGCGCGCGCGGATAAAACGCGCGGCGCGCGCTGCGCTTCTAATGTGGTTGCTGTATGCCCAATATGGTTAGTCGTTGTGTGCTTTCTATACCTCGTGCAACTCCTGCTGGGGCAAAGATCATGCTACCCTGACCTACATGAGTTTGCTCATCGCCCACTGTAAACGTGCCTTTTCCGTCAATGACATAGAAACACACGTCATAGGGTTCAGGTCGAGAAGGAATCACCTGACCTCTTTCGAGACAAACAAGAACAATGTTGAACCACTCTGTCTTGTGAATGTCCTTCTTGATTCTGTTAGTCTTTGAAAACTCTGCTAGTTTGATCAAATCCCATTTATTCAATTTCGGAATCCCTCCTTCATGTTCTCACCATTATTCGCATTACTCCTTGCGTTGGTTCATTATGTGGAAGCGAATGCCCATCAAGAGGAAAGCGTGCGCCACAGATGCTGGGACGGCCAAAGATTCTCGAGTCAATGAAAGGCAGATTTATCCTCGAGCAGCCTTGAGTCTTCGTACTAGGTACACCTTGACTGGGTCGTTGATTAGGAAGGTAGTCAACAACGCGTAACCCAAGATTGCAAGCACAGGCATATAGCCAAGTGGACTAAGTTCCAAGATACCTAGGGTGGCTATAGCGGTCACTAACAAAACTTCCGCTAGAACGGTGATGCTTAATATCCTACTAGGCCTCGACTTCCAGAAATGATTCCGCTCGCGAACAATCATGAGGGTGAATACGCCTGAAAGGTTCAGATAAGCAAACCCGAAGGTATAGATCTTCTCAACATTCCCGATTAGCCCAAAATACGATAGAGCGGCCACAGCGAAGATTGCACTTTCAATAGTCATTAGCACACCTAATATTCCGCTGACTCCGAATAGCCGTGAGACATCGAAGGTATCAGGTTTCAGAGAATATTGAACATTATCTGTTGATATAGACATCGACACAAAGTCACCTAGGAAAAGCAGCAACACTGTGCCTGTTATCGATAACATTAGTGAATGGGTTAGAAACAACATCAAAACGATGAAGCCGGCAATATGCATTTTTCGAGCAACCATCATCAACGCCCAACTGTAGATTCTTTGGTAAATCGTTCGCGAAGTTTTGATCATAGGTATTATCCCTTTGAGCCCCTCAACGGTGAGCACGGCACTTGCAGAGTCTTTGGCGATATCCGTCGCGTTTTTCACTGCGATTCCCACTTCCGCCTGTCCCAGAGCTGGAGCGTCGTTCACGCCGTCGCCCGTCATCCCGACAACATGTCCCAGGCGCTGAAGAGTCTTCACTATAGCGAACTTGTCTTCAGGGTAAATCTGGGCAATACCATTGCTGTCTTCGATTGTTGAGTCAAGAGGGTTCGCTCTGGTTTCAGCTTCCTGAATGTTGGACATCGTTGTGACTTTGTCGCCTAATCCCACTTGTTGAGCTATGTTCTTGGCAATTGGAAGCGAATCACCTGTGAGCATCTTCACGTCTACGCCTAATTTACGAATCTGGTCCAGGATCTCACGTGAATCTTCTCTTATCCTATCAGCTATTCCGGCAAGGCCAACAAGCTGCAGCTTACTCCGACTAGCTCCTTTGGCAACAGCGATTACTCTCAGCCCTCTTGAGGATAGAGTCTCAGCAAGCTTGTGCATAGCTTCTGCTTTCCCTTTCGAAACATTGCAGGCAGCGCATATTGTGTCAAAAGAGCCCTTTCCCACAAAGAATACCTCACCAGCCTTACCAATAGTGGCTTCTGTCATCCTAGTTTTTGGGTCAAAAGGTATGAATTCCTTTTGCGAATAAGCGTTCACTGGTAGATGTGCGTCTGCTGCAGCTGCTAAGAACGCCATATCAATCGGGTCTTGGTTGGCTTCTTTAGATACAAGAGCTCCGTAAAGCAGAACGTCACTTTCGCTGAATCCGTTAAGGGGTAGTTCTTCTTCGACGAAGAGCTTGTTCATTGTAATTGTGCCTGTTTTGTCTGCGCACAATACGTCCATGGTAGCTGCATCCTCGCTCGCGCTCAGTCTTGTGACAAGTACTCCTTGTTTTGCTAGTACTGCTGAGCCAAGTGCCATGTTTATCGTAAACATTGTCGGCATCGCAACCGGCACAGAAGCTACGAGCAACACGCCGGCAAGTGGTAATAGCACTGAAAGCTCGAATCCTGTCAACAGAGCGTACACGAAGACTATTAGGAGGGATGCCAAGACTATCATTGCCAGTCGGCGTGCAACCTTAACTGTAACCTCTTCCATGTGGAGTTTGGGTTTTGCGAGTTCAAGCAGAGAAATGGTTCTTCCAAAGTAGGTCTTTGTTCCCGTGGCATCAACTATTCCAGTGGTTTCGCCACGCTTTGCGGCAGAACCTGAATAGGCTACTTCTCCAGCGGACTTTTCCACGATTCCAGACTCGCCAGTGAGCACCGATTGATCCAAACCAAGAGAACCATCAATTATCTTTACATCCGCTGGCAAAAGATCACCGATTCTGACCCTGACAAGATCTCCTGGGACAAGCTCTCTCGCTGGAATGATCGACCATTTTCCATCCCTCTTCGTTCTGCTTTGAATCCTCAGTCTCTGTTTCAGGGCAGCCATGGCTTTTTTTGCTCTGCCTTCCCGCCACAGCGACATTCCTGCATTGAAGAGAAGTAAGGCTACAATGACTAGTGAATGCACGTACTTGCCCAGTATCAAAGTGACGACTGCTGTGGCTTCGAGCATCCAAGGCACGATGCCCCAAAAACGTTTTCCAAGCCTTGCAAGGAAGCTTACTTTCTTCTCAGGGACTTCGTTGTAACCATACTCGGCAAGTCTCTTTTGGACTTCTTGGGTTTGAAGCCCATTTTCCAAATCTGTTTCTGGAAGGTCCCTTTTCATGTCAGATTTGATCAGATTTGTTCACCATCACAACACAGGTCTTTGACGAAACCGTCAGCACGTGCCACTATTCGCAGGAACAGCAGGATTTCTCATTTCCCGCATTGACTAATTGTGTGGCAGCAGCGAGTCCCGCTTTTATGATCATCTTCGACGGAATCGTTTCATATGTCTGTCCTTCCATTTCGACAGTTCTGCACTCAGAAGGGCCACAGACATCACAGCAAGGACTTTGGCCGACACTTCCTCCAATGTAATCCTCCAATGGGCGATTGTTAATCCAAATCCGATTTGACTGCAAAGGGGCTTTTTTGAACTCAGAAAGAGACAGCTCTTTCTTTTCCAACATGACTTCAATCCCTAACGGAGCGAGAGACTGCTTGAGAGTGGAAACTGCTTTGTCAAGTTCCTCCTCTGTTGATCCGCATCTTGGGCACGTCCTATCATTGGATATCAATCGCTGCCATTCAATTCTCAGGGTCTTTTGGTTATCATTTTTCGTCTGGGCGGGCGCTGAAGCACAACACGAACTACTGTTCTTTGCTACGTTGCCGTAGCGTTTTCTGATAGTCTTTCTAACCTTTTCTTCTTTCACTAAATTACCTCTCCTTTTCAATTACTCCCTCCACGTGCGCGGCGCGGGAAATATTTTCTCGTGCGCAATCCTAGCCTGACAAGCGAGAGCATCAGTGGTACCTCAAGGAGGGGCCCGATTACAGTTGCAAGTGCTGCGCCTGAACCTATGCCGTAGAGAGTTGTTGCAACGGCAATGGCGACTTCGAAATGGCTACTGCTGCCGATAAGCGTCGTGTCGATGGCGGTTTCATACTTCCAACCCAAGAAATACCCGAGCAGATAAGTCCACGTGATCATGATCGAGTAATGTATTAGATTTGGAACAGCGAGAAAACCCACAAGAAGTGGATTGTTAAGAATTGTCTGTCCCTCAAACGAGAACAGAACAATGAGCGTTAAGAGCAAAGCAACTACGGAGATCTTGCCTACGGCTGGGTTATAGCGATCTTTAAACCATTCTTCACCCTTCTTTTGAATAATAATTCTGCGTGAAAGCGCACCTGCACCTACGGGAAGTGCGATGAAAACCAAGACGCTGACCGCTATCAGGTCCCATGGAACAGGAATATTACTAACTCCCAAGTACAAGCCTGCAAGAGGAGCGTAGAGAAAGAGCATAAGCAAAGCATTGACCGCGGTGTTGATTAGGCCTTGAGCCATGTCGCCTTTTGCCAAAAACATCCACCACATTACCATGGCAGTGCATGGTGACAGACCCAAAAGTATGACCCCCGCGATATATTGAGGATTCCCTGCCAAGAAAGTGTTTGCCAGAAAAGTCATCAAAACAGGTGCTATTACCCAATTAGCAATTATAGTAACCAACAACGGCTTAGGATTTCGCGCAGCCTTCTTAACATCGCTAAATTGTATTCCAACCACTGTTGGATACATCATGAAGAAAAGCAGTATTCCTATTGGAATCGACAGCTGTGCAAACTTGAGGGACTCCATGAACTGCCCAAACTCAGGTAGAAACCTCCCGACTAGCAAGCCAGCAACTATGCAGATAGCTATCCACAATGTCAGATATTTTTCCCATAGACCGAGGGACAACTCCTTTTTTGTGTGCTCCTCTGAAGCCACTGCAAATCCATCTCCTAACAAGCTATTTGTTCAATGATGCGTTTGGTAAGAGCATCGACTAGATCTGAGCCAACAGCATCGGTTATCTCGAATATTCTGGGATCCGCAATTGAATAGAGTCTCCGGGTCCCTGCTTTTCTGTACTTCAAGAGTCCACAATCCTTGAGAATTTTGAGATGCCTCGAAACCACAGGTTGAATCAAATCCAGATGAGGGACTATTTCGCAGACACATTTCTCCCCTCCGCGTAAGAACTCAAGTATTTCAAGTCTCATTGGATCGGACAAAGCGTTGAAAATCTTTGCTTTGAACCTGAGCTGGCTGCCCTTCTTTGAATGCATGAACATCGTTAGGTCAATAGCAATATTTAAATATTGTCATCTCACATGTCCATATCAGTGGTGTTGGTGTCCGAATTGGCAAAAACAGAGAATAAGAAAATAGGGTTCATCTTCTGCGTTTGCACTGGAAAATGTCCGGGTTTTTCGAAAATGGACATGTGGGATTTTATAAACATCATAAGGGCCGAGTATCCAGTTGAATACGCATTCATTCACCCGATGTTATGTGACGAAGATGGTGAACGATTCCTCGCCGAATTTCTCAAGAAAGATCGGAAATACCTGGTTGCTGGCTGCGCCCCGATAATGCAGAGGAAACTGTTCAAAGACTCCTTTGCCAACGCGGGCCTTGATGTCAATAAGGACTTGATTCCGATCGACGCTAGAAACATGACGACACAAGAAGCCCTTGCATTAGTCAAGAAGACTTTGGAGGAAACAGCAAAGTGACCGAAGAAACGTACATGGGAGTGCCGAGAAACAAGATACCCTGGTGCCCCCTGGTCGACTACACTAAGTGCAATTTCTGCGAAGGTGACCCGCAATGTCTCAAGTTCTGCCCACACGGAGTTTTCGGCATTGATGAAAAGGAAAAGAAACTGATCGTCGCAAAGCCAGACAATTGCGTAGTCTTTTGTCGATCATGCCGGGTGGCTTGTGCACCCGAAGCGCTTGGTTTTCCATCAAAACCAGAAGTCCTAAACATCATCAAGAAGACTAGGGAGAATTCTGAAGAATGGAAAACCGCAAGGTCGTAGTAGTGCCCTGCAGTGGAATAGGCAAAAGCCTAGGCACTGTTGGCCGAGTAGCAACTTACAAGGTAATTGAGCGAATGAGACCAGAAAAGACGAGAACCGTATGCTTGGCATTACTGACCATGGGAGACGACGATGCACTGAAACTTGTGAGGGAAAATCCTTGCATCGCAGTGGACGGTTGTCCCGCCCAATGTTCGAAAAAGAACATTGAAGC
>Ga0315289_10002771_pt1 | contig 26758 bp, 23 predicted proteins | sample YL17G11_40_MG_FD_203452 | JGI IMG/M metagenome (GOLD analysis project Ga0315289, IMG submission 203452) | Sediment microbial communities from Yellowstone Lake, YNP, Wyoming, USA - YL17G11_40 | ecosystem: Environmental > Aquatic > Freshwater > Lake > Sediment | place: USA: Wyoming | collected...
ATTACCATTAGTCTCAATACCCCACAGATCAATGGCAAATCTGTGACTATTAACGGTGTAGCATATCCAACCGGTGGTGCAACGATAACCAGAATTAACTGGATCTGGGGGGATGGCACCTCTGGAGATCAATGGTTTCCAGCAAGTCATACCTATAGTAACCCTGGAACCTATACTGTGACGGCAACTGCCTATACTAATTAATAGGGACAACAGCCACCAATTTTCCCCCTAACCATAAGTTAACACTTTCCCAACTTCCTTTAATTCAATCTGTTTGTTGTTAAGCTTGCCTTCTATCTCCTCTAAAAAATGCATGGTTCGTCTATCATAATATCGCTCACCACAATTCCTGCACACTCGTATGGTTTTCATGCTCCGTCAAACAACATCAACCCATTAAAATCCCCCTTGAAAAGAGGGGAAATCTGTCCTATCCTTTAAAGAAAAAGGAGGGATGAGGAACTTCCAACTATAATCGGATGAAGAAAAGGCTTTTTGAAACTGCTCCTGATTCGAAAGAACTGGCATTTCTCATTGGAGTAAAAAGGAAATCAGATGAGAGGCAAAGCGCTCTCGAATCCCTTAAAGAACTGGAAAGACTTACCGAATCAGCCGGCGCCCTGGTAACAGGGAAAGCCCTCCAGGAACTGAAAAGAATTGATCCTGCCTTCTTCATCGGAAAAGGGAAGGCTCAGGAGATCCAGGAGACCATCTCATCAAACCATATCAATCTTGCCATTTTTGATGAAGATCTAACGCCAGCTCAGCAGAGAAACTTAGAAAATATCTTCGGGGTAAAGGTCGTTGACCGCACAGCCCTCATCCTCGATATATTCGCTCAGAGGGCAAAATCGAGAGAAGGAAAACTCCAGGTGGAACTTGCCCAGCTTACCTATCTTCTCCCTCGACTGATAGGAAAAGGGCTTGTCCTCTCTCGGTTGGGAGGGGGCATCGGGACCAGAGGCCCGGGAGAAACACAACTGGAGGTGGACCGGAGAAAGATCAAGGGGAAGATCTACCGACTCCAGAAAGAACTGGAGAAGGTAAGAAGGGTTCGGGCAATCCAGCGGCTTGGAAGAAGACGATCTTCTCCTTACCTCATCGCCATTGTTGGCTATACCAATGCAGGGAAATCCACCCTCATCAACTGCTTAACCCATGCCGGTGTGATAGTTGAAAACCGACTCTTTTCAACGCTTGATCCCACCACTCGCCGACTGAAACTGCCGAGCAATCAGGGGGTCATGATCTCGGATACCGTGGGGTTCATCAACAAACTCCCCTTCCAGTTGATTGCTGCCTTCAAGGCTACCCTGGAAGGAATCATCGAGTCTGATCTCCTCCTGCATATCATTGACATCTCAAATCCCGAAGCTGAAAGGCAGATCGAATCGGTAAATCAGGTCCTCGAAGAGATCGGTGTAGGACACAAAACCATTATCCATGTCCTCAATAAGGTTGATTTAATTGAAGACCAAAGCTTAACCAAGTTCTGGAAGAGGAAGTTAGAAAATTCAGTAGCCATTTCTGCGCTTACGGGTAAAGGGACCAAAGACCTCTATCACCTGATAGATTTTTTCCTCGCTCAGGAAATGGAGAAGGTAAGATTCAAATTTCCCCTAACTGCGGGAAGGCTCATCTCTCAGATCCATTCAAAAGGGATGGTGACAAAGGAAGAGTACAAGGTGAACGAGGTCATCATCGAGGCCAAGGTTAACCGTAGACTGGCTACCTTCTTGAGTGCCTATCGACTGAGATAACCAAGCGGGAATACAAAACGTTTTCTGCCATTTTTGGTATCACCTGAGTGCATGAGGATATTTTTTCTTAAATCCCAGGGAACATATCACTTCACCCTTTTTTGATGTGATGATTGCCTCCACGCCAGGGTGCTTCTTCAGGAATTTCAAACCCTCAGTGGGTCCCAGGATAAAGACGGTTGAGGACAGGCCATTCACCTGGGGAATAGTATCACCGATCACGGTAACACCATGGCAGAGGGTGGCTGGATAGCCGGTCCTGGGATCAAAGATATGATGGTAGGTGGTCCCTTTCTGGGTAAATTTACGCTCATAGTCGCCTGAGGTAAAAACCGCTTTATTGCTCACTGTTACGATTGCCAGGTAGGTTGAGGGGGAAAGAGGGTTAGCCACCCCTACCTCCCATTTACTTCCATCTAACTTTACTCCCCAGCAATAAACATCTCCGCCACCATCTATTAAACCATTGTCAACTCCCAATCTCCGAAGTGTTTTATATGCCTTTTCTAAGATATATCCCTTGGCAATTCCGCCTAAGTCGATCTCCATCCCAACCTTTCCCAGAGAGACCGAGCTGCTTTTCTTATCCAGTTGGACTAACCTGAAGTTGACCAAAGGTAATACAGATTTTATCTCCTGAAGAGAAGGGAGCTGTGGTGAAGTATCCCACCTCCAGATCCGTTTTAATACCCCAACTGTGATATCAAAGGCACCACCTGAGTCTCGGGAGAGTTGAATCGACTGGGCAATCACCTCAAACGTCTCATGGGAAATCCTGATCCATTGAGTTGCAACTGATCGGTTGATCAATGATACCTCGCTCTCCTTGTTCCAGCTACTCAAGAGGTCTTCCAGTCGCTCAATCTCACAAAATGCCTCTTCTGCTCCCCTCGCAGCACTCGCCTCATCTTCAGTGCAGAGGGTTAAGTTTACCTTTGTACCCATGAGAAAGCGGCTGTATTTGAACTGATAGAGTGTCCTCTTTATCTCACCTGCTCTGAGATTAGAAGGAAAGATGAATAAAAAGAGGATTGCGAAAACTATGACTACTGCCCTGCTTTTCATTGAAATCCTCCAATTCGCTTCATTTCTCACGTGCAGATTGTAACCTTTATCTATCCTCTGTCAATCCAAATAATCCCTTGAAATACAGTCCAACTTATAATACAAATGATTACCAATATCTTGAGGTATCCAGACGATGATTAACAAGAAAGAAGTGGAGCACGTGGCACGACTGGCCCGACTTACGTACTCCCCGGAGGAGATTGAACTTTTCACCCATCAACTCAATGCCATCCTCGATTACTTTGAGCAACTCAAAGATCTCGACACAACTGGGATTGAGCCCACCTCTCACGCCATTCCTTTAAACAATGTCTTTAAAGGTGATGAAGTAAGGGATTCTCTTACCTTAGAGGCAAGTCTAAGCAATTCGCCGGATAAGGGAAAAGACTGCTTCAGAGTACCAAAGATCATCGAATAAAAAGACCGAGCCATGGAACTTTACCAGATGACTATCCATCAACTCCATGAGATGTTGAAAAGGAGAGAAGTAACCTCTCAGGAGGTAACTTCTTCAGTTTTTAACCGGATAAGAAAGGTTGAAGGTCAGGTTCACGCCTATGTCTCACTCACTGAGGACTTAGCTCTGCAGCAGGCTGAAGAGGCAGATAAAAGGATAAAGAGAGGCGAGATGACTCTCCTTACTGGCATCCCTATCGCCCTCAAGGATATTCTCTGCACCGAGGGAATCAAGACCACCTGCTCCTCTCATATCCTGGAAAGCTTTATTCCCCCTTTTGATGCCACCATAGTAAAAAAATTAAAAGCGGCAGGTGCCGTGTTTACTGGCAAGACCAATATGGATGAATTTGCCATGGGCTCTTCCACTGAGACTTCCTGTTTCGGTGTCACCCATAATCCCTGGGATCTCACAAGGGTTCCTGGTGGTTCAAGCGGGGGTTCTGCTGCCGCAGTAGCGGCTGATGAGTGTATTGCCGCTTTGGGAAGTGATACTGGTGGCTCTATAAGACAGCCTGCCTCTCTGTGCGGTATCGTGGGATTAAAGCCTACGTATGGCAGGGTATCACGTTTCGGTCTAATCGCATTTGCCTCTTCCTTGGACCAGATCGGCCCGATGACCAAGGATGTGGAGGATACAGCCATCCTCTTAAATTTCCTGAGCGGCCATGATCCTCTTGATTCTACCTCAATCAATCTTCCGGTACCTGACTATACAAAATCATTGAAAAAAGATTTGAAGGGAATCAGGATCGGCATACCTGAGGAATACTTTATTGAAGGTCTGGACCCTGAAGTGAGGGAGGCGATTGAGAGGGCAATCCAGATTATGGAAGGGCTCGGTGCCACATCCCAGAAGGTTTCCCTTCCCCACACCCGCTATGCGCTGGCAATCTACTACCTCATTGCCCCATCTGAGGCAAGTTCCAATCTTGCTCGGTATGACGGGGTAAAGTATGGATACCGTTCAAAAGAAGGGGGTGGGTTGATGGAGATGTATCTTAAGTCCCGCTCCCAGGGCTTCGGGCCAGAGGTAAAGAGGAGGATCATGCTGGGGACCTACGCCCTTTCTGCTGGGTATTATGACGCCTACTACCGGAAGGCCTCACAGGGAAGGACACTGATTAGGAAGGATTTTGAAGAGGCGTTTAAGGAATGCGATTTTATTGTTACCCCTACTGCCCCTACCCCAGCCTTTAAACTGGGGGAAAAGACTAAAGACCCACTCCAGATGTATCTTTCTGATATCTTCACCATTCCCTGTAACCTTGCTGGTCTGCCTGGAATCTCTATACCGTGTGGTTTCACCAGAGAGGGACTGCCCATCGGCCTTCAGCTCCTTGCCCCCTCCTTTAAGGAGGAGAAACTGATCCACGGTGCCTATGCCTATGAGCAGGCTACTGACTTCCATTTGAAACATCCAAAGCTATAAAGTAGAAAAAGAAGTGGTCGAGGGTGCAAGGATTTTACTGCACAATATTCAGCGCATCTATTGGTAGGGATTCGGGGGTCTTGACTTTGTAGAATCTTCCCCTCCCGATGCTGGCGATCTTTCGTGCCAGCCACTCTCCTTGCTTATCCTGTTGGGTTATGAGGAGGACTGAAACCTTTATTTCCTTATCCCGGGTGATTAACGCCTCTGTCAGGGCATGACTGACACCCAATTCCTCCTTCCTCTTCCAGTCCGAACTTTTAAAGGCATCAGCCAGATAACTATACCAGTAGTGCGAATAGATTGAACCCTTCTTATCCTTGAATAGATCGTCTCTCTCTACATCCTCAGCAGTGGCGGCATTGGGCTGGCCATCAGTGATCAAGATGATATATTTTTTATTCCCATTTTTCGATCGTAAGAGCATCTCCCGGGCACACTTGAGACCATTCCCGATATTGGTATACTGCTCAGCCCGAAGCCCCACCATCGAATCCAGGAGGAGATGACTCTTATCAGTTAACGGTGCAACCACCTCGCCTTTGTTACTGAAAGAAACTATTCCTACCCGGTCATTCTTTTCCAGGGCTGCCTTGACCAGCCCGGTCAAAGCCATCTTGGCATAACGGAGCTTGGATTGATCTTTCATCGAGGCACTTACGTCAATGCACAGAGCAATATCCAATTGGAGCGTTCTCTTCTTCTCGAACGATCGAAATTCCCTCACGCTGATATCCTCAAGGTTCTTCCCCTGCTTGACCACCTCCCGTAAGGTATGGCGTACCGAGATGTCCCTGAATACATCCCCTTCCTTATACCGGCGCACATCAGCCTTGTCCACCTCATGCTCCTTTTTAAATGCATTTCGGGTCAAGGGATCGCTATAGGTCTTGGGTACCAGTTCATCTAAGAGCCAAGGTAAGGCTTTTGAGGTGAGTATAAAGGTTTTCCCCTTTGCCCCACTCTTGATCAACCCCTTTTTCTCCAGTTCATGGATCATCATCTGAAGTTTTTGATAATCCAGCTTCTCAGGATCGGTCTTTATCCCCTTCTTCTCGTTTAAGGTGTAATGTACATAGACATCCTCTAATGAAGTCTCCTTGGCCCTCCCCTGATGTTGAACATCCATCAGTTCAGCTAAGAAATTGGTTAACTTATCCTTAGGCATATCAATTGGTACGCCCCGTGAGTCTGTGGAAAGATGAACGGATTTCTTCAGGGCCATTTCCAGCTCTTCCTTGGTTATCTCACCCCGGGCCATCTTTTCCCGTAAGGCATTAGATAATTCTTTCATCCCTCTTTCGGTTAAGGAATAGTGATTGGGCGATAAGAGCTGGGCGAAATCCCGCTTTTCCAGATCATTCAGCAATTTCTTTAAGCCTAAAAGTGAATCCTGTGGGTAGTGCATATCCTTGAGTGCCTGCTGGATCAAAGGATGATTCATTATCTCCTCAGCTAAGGACTGGTCAAAATCAGGGATCCCATTCTTAAGATCATCCAGACGTTTGAAGGCAACATCAGTCAAGCCCTCTAAGACCTTACGGATATTCTCTCTGGTCAGGGTGAAGGTATCATATTTAGGAATACGCTCCTTTGACCGGGAGCCTAAATCATAGAGGACATCGAAGACTATCTTTTCCGCTATTTCAAAATGATCATCCTCGCTTCCCGGCTTCAGAATCAAGCGGTGAGGAATGGCGATGAGCGCAGCATTTTCAATTGCATGGTACGTGAGTTCACCCCCCATGATCTGGGCGTATCCCTGGGCAATCTCTCGAAGTGCAAGAGACCCTCTCACACCGGCGCCCCGTTCGATCGAAGGGTGATCCCGGGTGAGCTCGAGGATCCGAGCAATTATCCCATCCGCATCTTCTAAAGAGATGTGCACTTTCTTCTTTCGTCCTAACCAGATCTTAAACTCCTTCTCAAACAGGGTCTGGGCTATAGTAGTCTCTGGACCCTTCTCATTAGCCTCCCTGAAGAGCTCCTGGATGTTATGGGTCAGAATGCGATAACCATGGAAGGTTGGTACCTCTTTCTTGGGGGGAAGATAGAATTCTGAATAGACACCCTTATTCTTATTCAAAAGGTTTAAAAGTGGAGGAACATCCTGATAAAGTTTCAAATCCACCAGAAGGAGAATCTTGACCGGCCTCTTTCTCTTATTGATTACTCCTAAGACATCTCTCACCCTGCTTGCGAGATAACAACACTCATTGACAACAGACTCCCTCTCATCGGTAAAGGAGACCCCAGAGTTCCAGAGTTTAGACTCAAGCCTTTTGGTCTCTGAGTTTAGTGCTGATTCATCTTTCAATTCTGGAATCCTTCGATCAAAATCCTGATATATGGAATCTAAAAACTGAAAAAAGAGCTGGCTGCTCCGTGTATTCAGAGGATGAAAGGGCATCCCAACAGGGATGACAGGTATCTTGAGGAGAAGTGCTTTAATTATTGTGGTTTCTAAGGCGCTGCCAGAAAAGAATGGTTTTCCCATATCAAGTATCCCTCCATCCTGAGAGGAGAGAGTAATTGTGAGGGGTATCCCAAGAAAATTATAGATGCTCACGGCATGAACCATTCCTGCACCAAGACCGAATAGAGGAGGAGTATCAAATAGTATTAAATTTGGTTTCACATGGTGAATGGTCGTTTCAATATACTCAGCTACCCGATTTCCATAAGAACATATCGGCCTTATGATAATACTGGCTGGGTGAGCTGATTGGAACGGTGGTTGCTCAGCCTGAATCCATGAACCAACCAATTCAGCCATCCAAGGAGATAGGTGAGCAATCAGGTTGAGAGGAGAAGAATCAGGAGAAAGCAATTGGCGAGAGACGGAGAGGATTTTATAAGGGATATCATCCAGAATCGAGAGGTCTTTTCCTTCCAAGAGAATTTTGCGCAGATCAGTAATTCCTGGCCTCATCATCACCCTTTTTCTATGATCTTCTCGATGATAAGATCAGGATCTTCATAATATTTACTTTCTCCTGATATGGAAAGTTTACCCTTGAGCACTCTTTTTGCGGCTTTTTCCACTTCTTCCTCTTTCACCACGGTCTTACCTTTCAGTTTTGCCTGAGCCTGGGATTGCTCATAGATGGAAAGGGAAGTTCTCACGCTGGGAGGACGATCCAGGTCAGGGAGCGAGCGGGCATAATGAGAGATGTTAACGATCTTTTCCATCATCTTCGGAGAAACCTCGATCTCTTTTATCCGCTTGCCATACATTTTGAGTATCTCTACCTCCTGTTCGGGAGAGGGAAATCCGATCTTCAAGTGCTCAAACCGGTCACTCAAGGTTTCAGAAATCCTCTCGGCACCGGCATACTCTTCAGGGTTTTCTGTTGCCACCACTAAGGTATCCACCCGCGCCTCGATATCAAATCCGGCAATGGTTGTTATCCCCTCTTCCAGGACCTGAACTAAGGTATTCTGCGTCCTCTGAGGAACACGGTTTAACTCGTCAATGAAGATGATCTTACGATGGGCCTTTTGTATTTTACCAGGCGTGAAGGATCTCGGATCATGGATACCCATCCTCATTGCCAGTACCGGATCTACATCGCCGATCAGGTCTTCGGGCATCATCTCAGGTGATCCCTGGACCCGGACAAATCGCTCTTTTCCTGGAACGAGTTTTACCTTATATCCTTTCTTCCCTCGACAGTCCGGGCACTGTGGATCATCCGGGTGGCAGATATACCGACAATCCTCCACCACCTTCATTGAAGGAAGAAGTTTGGCAATAATCCTCGCTGCGGTGGTTTTCCCAACCCCAGGTGGCCCTTCTAAGAGGAGATGCCTACCTGCAATTAACACAGCCAGGATCGCCTCCTGGGTCTCAGGGGGAGCAAAAAATCCTTCTAAAGGGTCCTCACCTTTTTTCACCTTGGTGAGGATTGCACTTCTCAACTCTTCTCTTAAGTCCACAGTATTCTCCTCTCTCCTCTTGACGTAATCAAAAACATCCTAATTGACATTCCTTCAACTTGATCCCCAGTGCATCCATCAAGGGTTTCATCTTCTTCAGTTCCAACTTCTCCCTCTTAGCAAACTCGTGGGCTGCTACGCAGCTTATCTTTCCATCAACTGCGAGTTTCCTCAACTTCTCTTCCAGCTCTACAGTCATCCACTCTTCTCTCTCCCTTTTAAAGTCTACATTCGCTCTCGACATCTAATTCATCCTTCCCTTTCTGTCTAACACTATATCTTTATAATTATAACTCATTTAAAGCATTGACATAATCAAATTATCCTTATTTTGTAACCATTCGTGGAGGGAATAGGATATTGAAGAGAAACAAAAATCAGAGGGACTGCCTCACTGAATAAATAATAACTCTCTAAATAATAAAGGAATTTCTCTGACCTGTCAAGGCATTAACGCCATCTTAGAGGGCACTCATGATTTGACCTGACGTAAAAATTACCTGAGTAGCAAATGACTTGATATGAGGTGGGCGATGGGGTAAGGGGTGGGTTATTGTCTACGTGAAATATGAGCAGCCTCTTCTGCTTTTTTCATGTTTTCATGTGCCTTGATGTAGAATTTGGGATTGAGTTCGATGGCTTTCTCAAAAGACTTGATAGCTTCATCGTATTTCCCTTCTATCAGAAACAAGTAGCCTATATTATTATAAGCTGCTGCCTCATCCCCGCCTTTTTTAAACACCCCAAGGGCTTCCTCGAATCTTCCCACTTTAAACAGAGCCAAGGCTAAGTTGTTACAAATCTTACTGGTGGTACCTCCCATTTTCAAAGCCTCGGTAAGGGCATTGGCAGCCTTCTCATATTCCCCACTTAAATAGTAAGCCATTCCCAAGTTATTAAACAGACTGCTTTCTCTTGGATTGAGGGCAATAGCTGCGGTATATTCTGTTATTGCAGCTCCAAATTGCCGTTGGTAGTCATAAAGTATCCCAAGGAAATTATGTGCCTGCCATAGATCTTCTTTGAAACTAATGGCTTGCCGCAGATTCTTCTCTGCCTCTTCAAAGTTGCCCTTCTTCAGGAATACCCTTCCCATACCCTCATAAGCGAGGGCATTATTCGGATCATTGTTCAGGATCTGTTGAAACTCTTTTTTTGCCTCTTCGGATATCCCTTTACTTAAGAAAAGGCATCCCATTTTGTAGTGTACGCCTGCTTGACCGGGTTCTAAACGCAGAGCATTAGCATACTGGACAAATGCCTTATCAATATCACCTTGCCTGAGATAGTTATCTCCCATCTCCTCATAATTCCGTGCAGTCATTTCTGGAATTTTTTTCGAGGCATCTTCCTCAGCAGCACTTAAGGCCCTTTGCCTTTGCTTTTGCTGCTCCATTATCTTTTCATATTCACTTTTTTTAAATAGATTCTCGACGTTCTTGAGGGCGGCACATCCCGATAATCCAACTGATACAATGAGGATCAGGAGGCAAGAAAAAAAGGAGAGAATTCTGGATGTCAAGATTGTTGATAACCCTTCACTTTATTCGTAAATAACCATTATGGGCTTTTCATCTCTGCAACCCATACGTGTTATAAGTTAAACGCTTCCGGGAAATAATTTTTTGTGCGGAATCAGATCTTTACCGACAAGCACCTTGATCCTGATATTTGGCCGGTCAAATGTTTTCATCATTTCCACATCCTGATTCCCTGGTATCTGATGGGCGACATCACAAGCAGCCTCACTATATCCTTTCAGGTAATAGACACTGGTTTTGAGATATCTAAAATTGTCGGCATTGGTCAGGCGGATCACCTTGATCCCATTCTGTTTTAAATAATTACCAACTCTCTTCGCCATGTGACGAACCCCATTCCCATTGGAGACTTCAATCCTTATCTCCTTCAAGGAGTTTAGCTGTTCTATCTCGGTTTGGCTATCATGGATGATTACTTCATCCCCAACTGCCTTTACGGTCGTCAATTGAACTAATAATAAAGATTTATCATTAGACTCTCTTTCAATATTCTGTTTGCCCGATAAGACCCCATCTCTGTTCACAAAAGGATCCACCACGACACGATGCCATCTATTTCCTCCTTCACTTTCCCAATCCCTTACGCTCGCTTGGCATCCCAATTCTCGGAGAGATTGAACTACAAAGGTTGCATTTTTGAGTGAATAAGTGGGGGCAACCTGAATATCGTAAAAAACTCTGCTATCTTCAACCGGTACTCTCGGTGACACGAAAGGATTAGGTTTGAGAATACCTTCATCGGCGATTGTCAATTCTTCTCCCTCTGTCTTCATGGTAATGAGTGGTTCAGAAGTCACCAATCTCCCCTTATCAGCCATCTCAGTGTCCGATCGAGAAATCCTTGACAAGGCTTCGGCTGCTGCTAAACCATTTTGGGCGCGAGTAAAGGAAGGATTAGAGGTTAATGCCCTGACGTAGTTACTTTTTGCCTCTTCATAGAGGCCCTTCCTATAATAGAGCTGCGCAATATTAAAATAAGCCTTATCTTCATCCCCCGCTATTTTAAATTCAGCCATAGCAAGGTCAAACTGGTCTTTCATGGCATAAGCCAATCCCAGATTGTTGTGCACCCTGCTATCCTGACCATTCAAGGCAATAGCCTTCTTAAAAGCAGTAACAGCCTCATCATGATTTCCTTGGAGTAGATAGGAAAACCCTAAATTGTTCTCCACAAAACTTAAGTTAGGATTCAAATCCAGAGCTTTTTGGTAAGACTCCATAGCCCGGGGGAAATCTCCCATGAGATCATAAGAGACTCCCATCCCGTTATAGGCCTTAATGTTATAGGGGTCAATGGAGATAATCTTTTTAAACTCTTCTATAGCTTCCTTATGTCTACCTCTCTCCTGGTAATAGCCCGCGAGCAGGTAATGTGAATCAGGATTGCCTCGGGGTGAACGCATATGAGAAGCGAATTGGGCTAAATCTTTCTCGGTAAAACGGCCAATAGATGTCCTCCCCGGATCCCAGAATTTGATTCGGTTAACCATGTTCCCCAGAGAAGAACAATTTGTGAAGAAAAAGAGAAAAGAACCAAGTAACAGGACAAGAGAAGGCATCTTTTTCATGTCATATTTCCTCGCCATTGCATCTCCCTTCATCGTAAGGGGTCTATATGCTGTTCCCTTCTTATGGATGAGCGTCTCATTTACTTCAACACTGTGGGTATCAATACTCTGATTATCCTGATCGCCGCCGGTCCCACTATGGTTACAAAAAGGGTAGGGAGTATAAAGAAGATCAATGGGAATACTAATTTAACTGGCAGCTTGGCAGCAGTCTCTTCTGCCTTTTGATATCTTCTTGTCCTCATGAAATCGGAATGCACTCTCAGCCCCTGACCCACGCTGGTGCCAAACTTGTCCGTCTGTATCAAAAGGGTCACCAGACTGTTTACCTCTTCCAAGTTAGTCCGCATTGCCAGGCTCCTGAGCGCATGCTGCCGCAGTTTCCCCGCCCTTAATTCCAGGTACAACTGATTTAACTCGTCACTGAGTATCTCATTGCTCAATTTTATTTCTTCACCAACACGTCTTATTGCTGCATCCAGTCCCATGCCCGCTTCGACACAGACAACCAAAAGATCGAGGGCATCGGGAAAGCCCTCCATTAACTTTTCCTTCCTTTTAGCTGTCCTGAAACGGAGCCAGACATTAGGTACATAGAAACCGATCACTACGAAGAAGATGACAAAAAATATGGCATAAGGAATCGATTTAAAGAAGAATAGTTTAGCCAAGAAAAAGCCTGCGGGCAGCACAATCGCTGATAAGGTTTTGCTGCCAAGAAAGACTATCGGGGTATTTCGACCCCGGTAGCCGGCAATGATAAGGCTCTTTCGCAGATTGGAGATTTCCTCCTCCCTTTTGGGTTTTCCACGATAACCCAACGAGCTAACAATTTTCAGGAGGAATCCTTTTATTCCAGTACCTGGCAGAGGAATACCCTCAGAGACCCCTTCTGACTGCGAGGCACCATCCTTTTTGATTCTCTCGATTAACTTACTGTGCTCCTCCTTATTACGAACATAATACAATATTCCTATACTGGCGAACACGATCATGGCAAATAGTAAGAGGGGTATAAAAAAAATGGGATCCATCACAATATACTCTCTATTCCCTGATCCGAATCATTCTCCTTATGATCACAATCCCCACCATCATCAGGAAAATAGCTCCAGTGATCAGTTTCTTTCCGAGAGGATCGATAATTAAAACCTTAATATATCCAGGATTCGCGAAGTAAACTAAAGAGGCAATAACAAATGGCAGGGCAATCAGAATATAAGCAGAAATTCTTCCTTCGGCTGATAGTGTCCTGATGCGGCCCTGCAGTTTAAACCTTTCCCGAATGAGATGACTGATATTTTCCAAAATCTCTGCGAGATTTCCTCCGCTTTCCCTCTGGATAATGACAGAAACAACAAAAAACTTCAGGTCAGGACAATCCACCCGTATCGAGAGGTTCTTCAGGGCATCAGGAATACTGACTCCGAAATTGATCTCATCCAGAACCTTACTAAATTCGGTGCCGATGGGGTCATCAAATTCATCGGTTATCATCTTCATACCGCTTGAAAAGGCGTGTCCTGCCTTTAAGGCCCGGGCAACCAAATCCAGGGCGTCCGGCAACTGTCGCTGGAATTTCTCCATTCTCCGTTTCTTTTTTGTTAGGATGTAGCGAAGAGGTATGCCCCCTGATATGAGTCCACCTACGACTGAGACAAGAAGGTTTGAAGTGAGCTGTAAACAGATTAAATAGCCGATGAAAAACAGGAGCAATGAGAACAACAAGAAGACGCCGAGGGGGCCGCGGGAGTTGGATTGCTGCAGAAGCAAATCTATCTTATGCATCAAGGGAATCTTTATGAGCCACTGATTGAGCCAGAGAACTTCACTTAGAGACCTCGCTCTTACCAGATTTATGATCTCCTCGGTTCCATACGTCTCAGATGAGAGTATCTTGAGTTGTTTCTGGACTCCCCTTAATTCAGGATTTGCTATCCTTCTATAGAGGAGGTAACCTCCCTCAATCAGAAGTACAGTAACAATAAATACTCCTACCCCAATAACGATATTCATATATCCTACCTATGAAAACCTCTTGTTAAATTTCCATACTCTTACCAGGATCAAAAATATCCTGGGGAATTGGTATACCGAGTGCTTTAAATCTAACAATAAACTTGGGAAACACTCCCTTAGAAAGAAATCTGCCTTTTACCCTGCCATTTTCCACACTAACCTGTTCGAAGGAAAAAATTTCCTGCATGGTAATGATGTTACCCTCCATCCCCGTAATCTCCTGAAAGCTCACAATTTTCCTGTTTCCGTCAACCAGGCGTGCTACATGAATAATGACATTAATAGCAGAGCTAATAAACCGCCTTGTTGCTTCACTTAAGATATTGAGGCCGGTCATAGCAACAATGGTTTCCAACCTCATCAAGGCATCACGAGGAGAATTGGCATGGATGGTCGTGAGAGATCCATCATGACCTGTATTCATGGCTTGAAGCATATCCAAGGCCTCACTTCCCCTAACCTCGCCGATGATAATGCGATCAGGCCGCATTCTCAGGCTATTTCTTACCAAGTCTCGCTGGGTAATCTCACCCTTACCCTCGATATTTGGAGGTCTGGTCTCTAAACGAACCACATGCTCCTGTTTGAGCTGAAGTTCGGCAGAATCTTCAATGCTGACAATTCTCTCATCTTCAGGGATAAATCGCGAAAGGACGTTTAAAAGGGTGGTTTTCCCGGTACCGGTTCCTCCTGAGACCAGGATATTCAGGCGTGCCTTAACTATCCCTTTGAGGAACTCCCCGATCTGTGGCGTCAAACTCTTAAGGGTAATCAGATGCTCCAACTCCAAGGGGTCAACTGCAAAACGTCTGATTGAGAGCACAGGACCGTCTATGGCTAAGGGAGGGATGATAGCGTTTACCCTCGAACCATCAGGAAGCCTCGCATCCACCATTGGACATGACTCGTCAATCCTGCGTCCCACTGCCGAGACAATTTTATCGATAATCTTTCTCAAGTGGGCATCATCCTTAAATCTCACCTCAGTTTTTTCAAGCTTTCCAAATCTTTCTACATATACTTGGTTATAAGTATTAACCAAGATATCTGAGATAGTGCGATCATGCATAAGGGGTTCTATCGGACCCAATCCCATCACTTCGTTCTGTATCTCTCCAAGCAGCATTTCCTTCTCTTCGGCATTGAGAGGAACGATTTTTTCTTCCTGCAAAATTCTCAACACCAACTTCCTGATTTCCTGCCTGAGTATGTCTTTCTCCAGAGAATCGATCAGTGAAAGATCCATAAGATCTAACAACCGGTCATGAATCCTGGTTTTCAATTCATTATATTCAGTTGTTACAAAGAATTTGTTTGCTCCCCCTTTGTTTGCTGCGGTTACAGCTTCTTTAATGTTCACACTTTCTCCCTTTTTATTAGTTCCACCTGTGCTCTTTTACCTAATTTCTCCCTTAATCGCCCTTCTGGTAAGCATTCTCCCCAAAGAAGTTCCCCCTTCCTCCTCTTCTATTTACCACGAAGCAGAGGCTAATTCTTTAAAATTTCTGGTAAGTTCCGATCCCCCTACAACAGCAGAAAGGGGTTTCCCCTGGTTTATGGCAGCCATAGTAGTAACATAATCATTGGGGATACGCCAGAAGATCTCTTTACTAATGCTTTTTTCTGCCTCCTCCAAGGAAATCATGGATTTCTTATGATATCGGTTAATTATGATCCTTACCTTTTCATCGCGAGGGTATCCTAATTTCTGAAAGGATTCCTTAAGCCTTCTAATATTGATTAAACAGGGGACACTTAACACTGCAACGAGGAGGATAGTATCTGAGATTTCAAGAATCTTAAGCGAAATTTCATCGAGGGATTGGCCACTGTCTATCACTATGAAATCAAACACCGTCTGCATCACCCTCAAAAGCTGTTGTATTATCTCCGGTGTTGCCACATTCAATCCACCCACTCTGGTGGGTGAGGGCAGAACATACACCCCTGAATTGTGCTTGGAAAGGATACTCATCAAATAGGTAGAATCCAAGCGGGAAATATTTTTTGCAACTTCCTCCCAGTGGAATGCCGGTTCTAAATCCAAAAAGAGCGGGATTTCACCAAAAAGCAGGTTCATGTCTATCAGCGCCACCTTCACTGGTTCACCTTCTAAGCGGGTAAGAGTGGTAGCAAGATTTACAGCAACAGTCGTGGTTCCCACTCCCCCTTTACAACCTAAGACATCTATAATCTTTCCCATCTTCGCCCTCACCTCAGGTTTTTTAATACTCTTCTTTCGTTCCACAAACTTTAACAGGGCATTCCTTACATCATCCCGATTAATAGGTTGAGGAAAAAATTCCTTGGCTCCTCCCCTCCAGGCCTGAATGATAATCTCCGGTTCAGTACGGAATGAGGTTAAAAAAACCTCCTTTACCCCGCCAGAGTCCTGGATAGAATGAAGGTATTGAAATTCATTCTTAAGATCATATCCTACCTCGAGGATCAGAATATCAGAAGGAGATAGATCATCAGAACTTCGTATTTCAAAACCTTGAAGAGAGGATACAATCCTTACAAATTCCTCCTTTATTTTCTCATTTTTTATCTTTAATCTAAGGGAGATAATCTCTGCTCGCATTCGCTATCCCCTTTCAATTCCTAACTACTGACCTGGTGCAGCTAACCCTGCTTCTCATAATTTATTCCTCCCTTGCTCCATTATTGTCATTCCACCATTTATAGCAACGGTTCATCATTAACAACTGATCTCTCATCTTACCAGGCGCAACTTTATCTCCTGGGCAATCGCATTAAAAATAGCCTCTAACTGATCGGGAGTAGGGGTGTAGTACTCATATTTTGGCCCACTGGCAACTTGCCCAAGAAAATCCTTATCTACACTACCAAGACCGATGGTATAGATTATTATGCCATTATTTAGGCCATACTTATCCTTTAGCTCCTGGGCATGCTCTATGGCCATCCCTCTGGCAGTGCTTCCCCACCAGCCGGTCAGTGTCAGTGCGGATTGGGGAATTCCACAATACTCGGCACCATAACCAGGTACCGGGTAGTCATGAAATACATGCCGATCACTAAATACATGCCACTTGGTGTTGTGACAACTCGCACACCCCGTACACAACGGCGACGTCGTAGCATCTTCTTTCCCGTCCCCGTCCCCGGTGGGCAGGGCTGATACACCTGATAAAGTACTGCCTGTTATGGGATCATGTAACGTCCCGTCAGTAAAAGGCACTGCATCAAACGGTTTACCACCCATATAGGTGAACTTACCTCGAAATTTATTCGCTAGCCCATCGGTGAAGAAGATGACAAACTGCCTCACCCGCTGATCTCCGGGGATCCCGGTTTGATCGGTAAAGCCCTGCGGGCCGTCAGCCTGGTCTAAGGCATCTTCTATATTCGTAGTCCCTCCTGCATGTATGTGGTATATCCGTTGCTCCATGCAAGAAACAAAATTAGTCTGGCAGGGACAATCCACGCTCACAACCTCCCTATAGGTGATAAGTCCCATTCTGTCGTCAGCCTGAGTATCCTCAAAGAAGCTCAAAAAACTCAGGGCACCGGACTTAAGAGCATCTATTGGATCTCCTCCCATCGAATTTGACCTATCCAAAATCATCATTATTTCCACTTCATTTTTTTGCGCTACTCCGGAGCTGCCTGTCACAACCGTATTAATCCCAAACAGGGCTGAAAAGATAGGGAACACACTCACACTACCCTTTGCCTGGAATTGGGTAGTGTCCACACCGTTAATTCTCACACGCTCAACTGTCAAATTAACTGCTCCATTTTTACCTTCACCGGGAGTACCCAGATAGCCGACAGGGAAATTCTCAAGTCCAAACTGTTCCCCAAGAGTAAGATTATTATAGTGGGGGTTGGATATGTTCTGGGCAGCGGTCAGGGCCGCGGCATCCACTGCCTTGGAGAGCTCTGCCCTTACCAAATACCATCTACCTACTTCCACTGCCAGAGAGGTGAACCCCACGAGCATCGTTAACAGAAGGGCGAACATTACCAGCACCGCCCCTTTCTGATTGTTAAATATATATTTCATAGCGCAACCCCTTCTCGCTAAAAAACCGCCTTACTGCCAATATTGCTGCTCAGGATACCATTTATAGCGACGGTTCATTGCTAACTGCTGATCACTCATCTTACCAGGCGCAACTTTATCTTCTGGGCAATCGTATTGAAAATAGCCTTTAACTTATCGGAATTAGGGGTGTAGTAGTAGTACTCAGACGCCGGCTCACTGGCGATTTGCTGAAGAAAAGTCTCAGTCTCAACTACATAACCCAGACCGATCACATAGATATGTATGCCCTTATCCTTTAGCTCCTGGGCATGTTTTATGGCCTTCTGTGTGGCAGTGTTTGAGAACCAGCTATAGGGCAGTGCGGATCGGGGAATTCCACACTCCTCAGCACCATGACCAGGTACCGGGTATTCACTAAATACATGCCATTTGGTGTTGTGACAACTCATACACGACGAACACGACGTAGCATTTGGTTCCTTCCCGTCCCCGGTAGGTAAGGGTAATACACTTGATAAAATCTCGCCTGTTTTGGGATCATATAACTTCCCGTATCTTTCTATGGTGGGGTTGTAAAGTACAGTTTCAATAGAAGCCGCTGCATCATAGTCTATACCATCACGGGTGAACTTACCTCGAAATGTATTCGCTTGCCCATCGGTGAAGAAGATGAGAAACTGCCTCACCCGGAGATCCCCGGGGACCCCGGTTTGATCGGTAAAGCCCACGCCTGGATTATCACTTCTGTCTATGGCATCTTCTGCATTCGTAGTTACATCCGAAGAAGTTCGTCCTACGTTTATGTTTTTTATCTGACTACTCATCTCATCAAAAAAATTAGTTCTGAGGGCATGATCCACTGTCACACCGGTGCCAAAGCTGATAAGTCCCATTTTGTCGTCAGCCTGAGTCTCCTCAAAGGAGTCCACAAAACTCTGGGCACCGGACTTAAGATCATACATTGGCGATCCTGGCAATGCTCCCCACATCGAACCTGACCTATCCAAAACCATCATTATTTCCACTGCATTTTTTTGCGCTACTCCGGAGCTGCCTGTCACAACCGTTTCAATCCCAAACAGGGCTGAAAAGATAGGGAACACACTCACTTTGCCAGTTACCTGGAATGCATAAGTTCCCACAGGCTCAACTACAAAAGTAACTGCTTTTTCACCTTCACCGGGAGTACCCAGATAGCCGACAGGGAAATTCTCCAATCCAAAGTCTTGCGCAAGAGTATTTAATTTGTCGCCTGGAAGAGAGGGGTTGGATATGTTCTGGGCAGCAGTCAGGACAGCGGCATCCACTGCCTTGGAGAGCTCTGCCCTTACCAAATACCATCTACCCACTTCCACTGCCAGAGAGGTGAATCCCACGAGTGCCACTAACAGAAGGGCAAACATTACTATTACCGCCCCTTTCTGATTATTAAATATATATTTCATAGCGCAACCCCTTCTCGCTAAAAAACCGCCTTACTGCCAATATTGTTTTTCAGGATACCGCCGAAAATGAATTTAGGAAGAGGGGTAATAAAAGTATATTGATAATACACCTCCACCACCGTAATTTCAGAGATGTCTGAGGTCTGCCTGCTATCATCATGAAATACCAGATGCTTATATAAATCCCAGGACAACCCCAGATACGGAAAGTTACTGTTGATACTACTGTTCGCATCCAGACTGCCTGCTTGGGACTGGCTATCGATCACGGGCAACAAAATATTACCTGGGCCTACTTTTGTGCCTGCATGAATTCGGGAAATGTATATTCTCCCTGACCCAGTCAGATCAAGCGGGCTTCCTGATGCCTGAAGCATATCAAAAAGATCCTTGTCAGACATGTCTTTGTTGCGCGAGGCTAAACTCCCTCCTTCCCGGCTTACATTGGTAATTACCAACCTCGCTTGGATCAGCCTGCCGACATCAATGATTGCAAAAACCATGACGAGAAGCACTGGAAGAATGAGGGCAAATTCCAACGCAGCTATACCCTTCTCTCCTCTTGCTGGCACTCTAACCTCCTGTATCAAACATCTCATTTCTGTAGGTTGCCTGAGCCTTGATTTTTGTTTCTCCTCCACTGAAAAAGGCACCGATGAACGGTGTGAGGAACTTATAGGGGTATGTGGTTTCAACCCGCACGTACTCACCGGGACCACCGGCATCAGGAGCAGCGCTGCCGCATCTTTGGATATCCCAGTCATTCATAGGAACCGTGTAAATGTCGATGATCAACTTCGCTGGGTCAACAGCAACAGATGCCTGATCCTTAATGCACTTAATTATTGAAGCTTCTCTGCTGAGGGTATTTTCACCCTCCTGCAAGGTCCCGCCAACCAGTCCAAGTCTCACTCCCTCACGGGTAGCGTATTGCAGGGTTTGCTGAACAAAAAAATACCAGCCAAAGTCTATAATCCCGAAGATGAGGAATAAAAACAGAGGCAATATCAGGGCAAACTCCACTAAAGATGCCCCTTTTTGATCTTTTAATCTCATGGTTACTCATGCCCTACTTACTACTGACAACTCCCATACCAATAATTGAAGTAGGAATTACCGTAGCAGGTGGAGCAGCTTTCTCAAAGTCCTTCCGGTACCTCACCATAATAACCTGTGCTGCACCGCCATCCAATCCCGTAACCGGTGCAAGATTTTTCTCCGCCTCGGGATTTAACACCTGGTTAAACTTAGCCAGTTTAAATGAGGTGCCATAGTCCATCTCCAACCTGCTTGGTCCTGCACAGCCTATCGTTATCAAAAACATAGCTACTACTCCAACTAAGACCATGTATCTCTTTTTCATTTTATCCCCCTTCTTTTAAAACCGTAAATCGTTAGTCGTAAATCGTTAGTCGTAAATGGTAAATGGTAAATCGTAAATGGTAAATCGTAAATTGATTCACGAATCACGGCACTATATGCCCGAAATCCCCTTCCAATCCTCCTTTTTTATCCAGAGCAACAGGGGTTTTTGCTGAAGGTTTCCCATCTTCTTTCCCTTCCATCTTACCTAACAGGTAGAACTCAAAATCATTGGGGTCAATGTATTGCTCTGTGGGCAAGGTCTGTTTTGAAACATCAAGAGGTTTTACCAGATGAGGGGTAACAATAATAACCAATTCTGACTCGTTTTTCTTAAAGTTTTCGCTTCTAAACAGGGAGCCCAGGATGGGAATATCACCAAGGAGAGGATACTTAGAAATGGAAGTTCGAACATCATCTTTGAGCAGACCTGCTATGGCAAAGCTCTGTCCATCTGTTAGTTCAAGTACCGTGGAAACCCGCCTGGTAGTCAAGGCAGGTATAACAAATCCCTGGAAGGTAACAGCATTGGAAAAATCGAGTTCAGAAACTTCCGGTGCAACCTCCATACTGATTTTCCCATTGCCCAAGACGGTGGGGGTGAAATTAAGACCCACCCCGAAGGTCTTGAACTCAATGGTGATTGTGGTGGAACCTGCTCCCATAGATTGTGGGATGGGATAGGGAAACTCACCCCCGGCAAGGAAATTGGCATTCTTCCCACTTAAGGTAATCAGGGTAGGTTCAGCCAGAATTCTTAATAAACCATCCTCTTTTAAGGCATCAATAAACATAGTCCAATAAGCGCCTCCCCCGAAGAAACGGGCAATTGCATTTACTGTCGGGGAGAACATTGTCATAGCTTGTCCTTCTTGGACAGTTGGCGAGATCAGGTTACCGAGCATACCAAAACCCATGTTTGTCCCACCTCTGCTCAGGTAGTTAAAATTGAAACCGAGCCTTCTCAACAGGCTGCGATCAATCTCGGATACCCGGACCTCCAGCATCACCTGATGAACACCAGCTACCTCCAGCAAGTTAATAACCTTCTTCTCTCTTTCTCCCTCTTCTCCCGGTGCATAGGATTCAGCAAGGGCCAGAACCTGCGAAAGATTGAGGGTACTGGAAACGGTACCTGAGAGGGTGATACGGTCATGGGATACAGTAACCCGGATATCTTTTTCTTCCGGTAGGATTTCGTAAAGCTTTTCCTTCAGGCGAGCAACATCAGGAGATACCTCCAGTTCACATACAGCAGAAACCTCGCCATCCCCCCGCCATAACGTGAGGTTGGTTATCCCTGGAGTCTTCCCTATCACATAAATCTGTTGGGGTGTGAGAACCATAACATCTGCGACCTGCGGGACAACCAGAGAAACCCGTTTTACCGGCTCTGAGCTCTGAATTATGATCGACTTCCCAACTACCAGATCTATTTTTTGAGGAGAAGTCGTCTCAAGCTTAATACGGTCAGGGCCTGCTGCCCAGCAGTTGGTAGAAAGAGTTAGACAGCATATAAAAGCTATTGGAATAACTATTCTGCTACATATTTTAATCGTAGTCCTGATTTTTACCGGCCTTCTGTTCATCATTGCCCCCTTCCCCTTGATTTAAAATGAAATACGCTGCATTTCAATTCCTTTAATCAATTCTACGGTAGAAACCTGCTGGTCTCCAAAAGTCTTTTGAGTCCCTTCTCCGCTTACCATCTCTTGTTCAATGATAGAACTGCTATAAGAAGCCAGGAGGGTAGATTCGGTAGCGCCTTTCGTAAACACATCTTTTGAATCAAGGTAATTCCTCAAGGCGAGGTGCAGCCTTCCCTGGGTACCTGCAAGAGCTAATTTTTCTGCTTCCTCAGGGGTTACTTCCAGGGTAACCGTATCTACTTGCATTGGTTTCTCTCTTTTCTCCCTTACTTCCACTTCGCTGCCGACAGCGAGAACCAACACATTCTGAAGGACAGTTTTGGCTATCGGGATAGAGTTTTGTACAGTTTGCAGGGCAACCAAGACATCGACCCGGTTGCCTGGATAAATAAAGCCAGCTACACCCGTGACATAATCCACCTTCACAGCCATTGCCCTCTTGTTCGGGGAAATCACTGCTGCTACCCCGCCGATTTTTACATCAATTGGGGCCAATTTGGACTCTAATATCAGTTCGTTAGCCTTTACCGAAGAGATTAAGATCCTCCCATCTAATGCTGAGGGTTCGGAGAAATAACCCTGGGGAAGGCTCGTGGCGATCAAAGGCACTGCTTTTATCATATCCTTTGTAAGCACGATTCCCAATGATAAATCTTTATCAGCTACTACTGCCATCTGCGTCTGCAAAGATACCTCTCTCTTCTCCACAGTTTTTTGTTGTAGCCAGTTATATGTCAGAACACTGATTATCAAACCAACAATTACAGCTAATCCGAGGAAAATAATCGGTCCCCATTTTCCCATAACATTCCTCCCTTCTATTTAAACCTGCTCCTGTCTCTATCTACTCTATCCTATACCCCCCACAAAAACCGAGGACACTGTCCCGAGGGAAATAGCTATTCCATAACATAAACGAAGGCTTTTTTCTCCTGGGGATGGCGGGATGTAGATTAAATTTCTGGTGAGAATAAATGTCTTCAGCATAGTTCCATATCTCTTGACCGTATTCTTCAGGTTTCTGGAGAGAACAAGAATCAATAATGCGTAAATACCTCCAATGATAGCGGTAAAGAGGAATGCTGTAAATACCCCTTTTGGACCTAACAATCCACCCACAGCCCCCATGAGCTTAATATCGCCAGCCCCCATCCCCCCCAGTATATAGGGGAGAATAAGAACAACGACTCCCACGCCAATCCCCTCCACACTTAAAAGAAAACCTTCGATCCCATTCATCCAGGTGTGATATGTAATCCCTACGATCATCGTTGGATATGTGAGCCAGTTTGGGATCTTCTGAAACATTATATCACTTACCGCAGCTATAATTAAGACTGTAATTAAGAAGAATAGGACTATTGGTCCCCCCTTAATAATGATGAGTATCAGACCTCATTCTGACTCTTCGCCTCCTCCAAAAATAGAGAAGGTGTTCGATGAGGAGATACATTGCCTTGGAGTGGCAATGTATCTCCTCATCTGTGAAAGGGTGCTACGTAGTTTTGATTTGGTCGGCAACTTTCTGGAACGCAGCGTTGATCTTAGAACCGAGCACTCCCACAGTAACAATAATAGCCGCAGCGATCAAAGAGACAAGTATAGCATACTCAACAGCAGTTGCCCCTTCCTCCTCCTTAAAGAACTTTACTAATTTACCCATCATCCTTTCACCCCCTTTCTTTTACCAACATTTCCATAAACCACACCATGCCTATAATGAATTAAACCGGTAGTATATATCGGTATCTGGGAGAGAATGCTTTATTTTGATTACCTGATTGCATTGAATGTCCTTAGATGTTGTTTTTATCCATCCACCATGATAATTATGTTATCAATTTTAGAATAATGTCAAATATATTTTTTAATCCATAAGTTACATGTCAATAAAAAACTTAAAGCTACATTGTAAATATTGATCTTATATTATTTTCTATTAACTTCTCTATGGTAAAGAATTTCTGGCGAGCAGAAACAGGGATCTTCCTCGGGATCTGGCTTTTCTTAATGACTGCTGGAGTGAGTAGGCTATTCAGTGATCCGGATACGTTTATGCACATCACGGTAGGCCAGCGTATCATCTCAACAGGTCAACTCATTCGGACAGACCCATTCAGTTTTACCTTTAGTGGGAAGCCATGGCTTGCCCATGGATGGCTGTTTGAAAGTATCATGGCACTCATCCATAAAATCGGGGGGCTGACAGTATTCTGCTGGTAACGGGTCTTCATTGATGGCCGGTGTGAACTCTATGGTGATGAAGGGCTGCTGAGGTACGCCAATGCTATGAGATATGATCCTGCGCAAGTAGATCAATGGGCACAGGAATACGGTTTTGATATTGCACTGACTTAAACCGGCTCTGTGTTTGACCATTATCTCGAGAGCGCACAAGGATGGACCTTGGTGCAACGAAGCAGAGCAGCTACTCTCTATTGAAAACGCTCAAGCTTAGAAAAAAATCCGGGATATTGACCTCAAGAAGATAACCACAAATATCAATATGCTGAAGATTGGAGTATGCCGTTGAAAGGTGAAGACCGATTTGGATTAGCACCGCTCATCAAATTTTATTGTCTTCTTCTCATTATCGTGTATTTCAAAATGGGCCTTTTCAACTACATCTCCTTTGATCAATTCGGAAAGCCAACCACCAGCGCATGTGATTTCCTTCAATACTATACGGCATCTATCTTTGCACGGTATGGTGAGGCAGCTCATGCTTACAATGGTGCAACACTACGCTCAGCAGGGGAGGTGATCACAGGACAGAAAATTAGTCGGTTAGCGTGGAATTATCCTCCCACGTTTCTTCTGATAGTTTACCCACTCTCTTTTCTATCTTACCCCGCTTCTCTTTATTTGTGGCTTCTCGTCACATTATCAGGATATCTATTTGTGCTATATCGAATCGCTCCTGACCGACTCACACTCTGGCTTGCAATTGTATTTCCTGCTACCTTTATGAATATCAATCACGGCCAAAACGGGTTTCTCTTTGCTTCACTCCTTGGCGGTGGACTTTTATTGCTGAACCAGCATCCCATCGCTGCAGGAATTCTGCTTGGCCTATTCACCTGCAAGCCTCAATTTGCAATTTTGGTCCCGGTTGCACTGATAGCAGGACGTCGGTGGAAGGCATTAGGATCAATGGCAGCTACCATGATAGCCATGATCGTTATAAGCGCAGTAGTCTTCGGGCGAGAGATATGGGTAGCCTTTTTTGAAAACGCCCCCTTTGTCAGAAAACTTTTGGAAACAGGGTCAGCTCCATGGTTCAAAATGCCAACCCTTTTTGTTGCAGCCCGAATGGTTGGGTTCCATGTTAATGTTTCTTACCTGTTACAGGCAGTAGTTGCAATGGGTATGGCCATTGTAGTGTATTATGTCTGGTCTCAAAAAAGAAAAGAGGAAGTATCGAACGCTATTCTGGTTCTCTGTATCCTTCTCACCACGCCGTACGCCTTTGTCCATGATTTGACCATGCTTGCCATTCCCATAGCATATCTGAGCTGGCAGGGTTACACGAAAGGCTGGCTCCCCTACGAAAAGATCATCCTTACCCTTGTCTGGCATATGCCACTGTTCAGTATATTCATCGCTTTTTTTACACCCCTCCAGATAGGGCCATTTATCTTGTTGGCTCACATGATTTTTACTCTCTGGCGAATGTTCAGAACTTAAGATGCAGCACCCGAACCTAATGGGGAGCCAATTAATTTCGGCACAAAAACAGAGCAGAGCCCGAATCTGCAAACACCTGCCGCCAATGGGGTTCCTTTTGAAGTACGGAGTGTATCTTGGAGGGTATTTTGATCAATATCATATCTGGAGGGTAATGTTCCAGAAATCGCTGCCAATTATCGCGGCCAAAGAGGAAATCAAAATATTCTTTCGCTACCGATTCTGGATAAACAGTTTCATAGCGTCCATCTAAAGCCACCCGGCATTGGGGATAGAGGTTCCAGAGAGCATACTCTCCCCAATCAAAATGGATCAATAAATTTCCGGAAAGGTTGCTGGTACGAATAAAATTAATTGCTGCCACCGGGTAATAAATTCCGTTTTTATCTTCCATTGGCTGGGAAGGTGTCTGGAGAGTCCATGGTGCGTGGTGGAGAAGATTGTAACTCCCATAACATAGGAGGATCAATGCTAAAACAGCCGGGATTGACCACCTTAAACGATACCTCAAGGTTATCACCCAGGGCCAGGACATGATTCCCTGAAGGAAGGGGGTCAAGATAACCGGTATATACGCACCTACCAGGATCAGAAAAAAAACCATGTGACGTACATGGGCCAATCCTATATATAAGGTCACTCCCAGAGTCAGGCTGGCAGTAATCTCCCGCCATTTGCCCCACCACATCAATAAGAGAGAGATGATAATAATCAAGAAATAGTAGACAACTTCCAAGAGGGATATTCCGGGGCGAGAGAGTAGGAAGATGGAGCCCCACTCACTGATTTCTGGCCGGGGCATGGTAATGGCATG
>Ga0315289_10002772_pt1 | contig 26749 bp, 29 predicted proteins | sample YL17G11_40_MG_FD_203452 | JGI IMG/M metagenome (GOLD analysis project Ga0315289, IMG submission 203452) | Sediment microbial communities from Yellowstone Lake, YNP, Wyoming, USA - YL17G11_40 | ecosystem: Environmental > Aquatic > Freshwater > Lake > Sediment | place: USA: Wyoming | collected...
GGAGAAAAAACAAAAACAAAGCAAAATAAAGCTCTATAACGCCAGATTAAAAAAAGTTTCTACAAACCATAAAATACAGAGGGATAATCAAACCCCTCTATATTATAGTTGGTTTATGATTAAAAAACCTCCATTTGAAATACTTAGAGGAAAACTTATTACTGAAGCATATAAGAGAGGCCAACATAGGGGATATAAAAGAGTTCTTGAGAGATACAATAAAAAAATTAATCCTATTAATTTTGAAAAGCGGCTTGAAGCTCAAAAACTTTTGGCATTTAGAGAAACTGCTGCAGAGTTAGAGAAAGCACAAAAAAATTTGGATAAACTAAACAAAGACCCAGTTTTCAAAGCATTAGAAGAAGTAGACAAAAAAATATCCCTTAAAAAAAGAAATGAAAGAACAAAAGCAATGCACAGAATGTTCAAAAGAAAAATGACTAAAAAAGAATACGAATTATGGGCAGAAAAATTAGGAGTAAAATTAAAATAAAAATTAGAGAATTTACGGCAGGAAATCCTTTGATTTGATTTTTTGGGGCATGTACTCTTCTGTGATGAACCTGATTCCTTTCTTGCTTAAGGCTTCCAGTTCAAGCTTGATTGCCTTGTCTTTCATTCTGTCAAATTCTTCCTGCCATTCCTTTTTCCTGAACCACTCATAGCCCTTCATTTCATTAAGCCTTTTCTCGTCTAATTTATTCAATTTTATTGTTACTTCCTTAGGAATCTTGAATGTCTCAACGTCTTTGACTGTAAGGCCAATGTATTTAGTATCAGGTGTAGCCAACTTTTCCTCAGAATAACTCAAAGAAATTGACCCCTGCTTTATTACAGAATAAATGTACATCCCCCAAGGGTCTGCATCCATTAAAGCAAAAACAGGAAGCTTGAATTCCCGGTTCAGCCTTTGCACAAGCCTTCTTTCAGCCCTTGAAGGCTGTCCCCTTCCAGTAATTATAATGCACTTGTTCTTCTGCCAGAACCTGTCTTCATTAAACCTTTTCCAGACTGCATCTTTTTCAATAAACAAAACATATTCTGCATCCAAGTCCTTTATTTCAATTTTTTCAGGCTCAACGTTTGAGGGAACCCCCCAGCCCCCTGAACCCATTTTGGTAAGGTCAATAGTGTCCTTTCCGTCTTTTACCTTCAAGTCTCCTGCGATTACGCCTTTTGAAGAAGCAGCCAAATGCAATTCTTCCCTAAGTAAATTAAGAGAAGCCTCAATGTCTTCAATGCAAGGGTCGCTTTCGCCCTGATCTTCAAAAGTATTCTCATTTGTTCCTTCAATTGTGTGCTTTAACGCATAATACAAGTCCCTGATTGAGATTGTTGCCTTTTCTTCTATTACTTTCTTTATTTCAGATGCAACAAGAAGCGTCTGCATGAATTTTCTTGTATGGGCAATATTCAGAAACTGCCTTTGGGACATCTTGTCCCCTAATTTTATTGTCTGGCTCTTTTTATCGAAATAAATATTGTTCAATGACCTTACAGGAAGCTCATAAGAAGGATTTCTGCCTGCTTCAATCTGCTGCAGGATGTCATGGCCTGCCTCAACCAGTTTCTTTATTACTTCTTTATCTTCCATTTACTCTTCACCTTCTTCTTCTCCTATTGTCTTCTTTTTCTTTTTGCCTGGAGCTTCCTTATTCTGTTTTTTGAGTTCCTTCTCAATCTCTTTCTCTAACTCTTCGTCGCTTTCCTCTTCAATCCTTTTCTCTTCCTGTTCTTCTAATTTCAATTTTTTGAGTACAATATCAAGCAGTTTCTTTTCAATTGATTTCTTTTCTTTTCCTGTGAGAAGAGATACAGCATAAGCAACTTCCACAGCATATTTCATGTACATTCTTTTCTTTTCCTGTTTTTCCTTCTCTTTTCTTTTTCCCACAATGTATCTTACAATTTTCCTTCCTGCATCCATCAAGGCAAGCCTTAATTCTTCTAATACTTCCTCTTCATCTGCTATTGCCTGTTTTCCTGCTGAAGTGTAAGGCACATAAACTGAAATAAAATTCACAAACACTGTCAAGGGGGCATTCTCTACATCTTGAATGCCATATCTTCTCCAGTCAATTGTCTGGACTGCCTTTGTTATAGCGCAGCCGCCTCCGTCAAATAGCAATGGAGCCCTGTTTGCAAACCTCATTACCTCAATTTTTCTTCCAATGCTTTCAAAGCCTTTCTGCTCCTCTTTATTGTTCTCGCTCTGCCTTCCTGCTTCCCCTCCGTAAGCCACTGCAACTTCAACCTGAAATGGAAATCCTCCTCTATACACTTGAGGCTTTCTTGTTATTACGCTCAGGAATTCAGGCTTTACAATTGATTTAAGGGAAACAGCAATCTGTTCTTCGCCTATAGGCCTCAAGGAATCAGCGCTCGGGGCAATAAAATCAATTTCCTTAAAGCATTTGATTATTTCTTCTGCCTCTGCCCATTCTAATTTCTTTGGGTCTTTGTTCATGTCAAAAGAGACTTTCTTTATTATTTCTTCTATTGCCTTGTCTCCCATCCTGTCGAATTCGTTTTTCAGGAAAGAAGAAACCTTTCTTGAATCAGAATATTTTGCCATTGTAATTAATTCATCTACGGTAACCCCTTTCGGGTGAGGCAGCACTGGATGCGCAGGCTTTGGAATTTCTTTTATTGTTCTCTTGAAGGTTGTCTTTGCTCCTTCAGGGTCAATGAAGGTTATTTCAGCGTGAGGGTTAGCAATTGCTGTTCTTCTCAAATACTCTAAAGGCCCTTGGTCTGAAACTCTATACAAAACATCCTTGAATTTTGCCTGAATTGCAACTCCCCTGAAAGGCTTGTCTATTTCCTGCATGCTCATTATTTTTGGCTCATTCTTTTTAGGGTCAATTGTGAGTTCAAGAGAAATTGCTTTTCCTTTCCCTGTTCCAGTAATCACCCTTACAGGCTTTCCTGTGGTGGTCTGAGAAAACATTGTGACACCTGAATTATGGCATACAATGCCTCCTGCTATAAAATTATGGTGTCCTTCTATCTCTAAATCATAAACAAATTCTTCATTGTTTTTTTCGATTGAAATGTCTTTTACTTCAAGCCAGCAGACATCAGCATTTAATTTGTTTGGCGCTGCAATTTTTGTTCCTTTTATTATTTCATCTGCTCTAATCCATTCCAGTTTTCCTTTATTTATTGTCAGCACAGGGTTTTCAGGTGTCAAAAGAATTTGCCTTCCTTTTAAGGTATTAATTTTAATGAAAAAAGGATTTCTTATTTTCCAGAACTTTGAAATCTTTCCTGAAACAAGTTTTAAGTTTTTTAAGTCAAGGCTTATGCATTCGCCTTGAATTTTTTTTTCAACTATTTCTTTAATTGGAATAATTCTTCCATCTGAAAGAGGCACTAAAGTGTCTCCTTTCATGCATGCCCCAATTCCTTGCTGCCCGCGTGATTGAACCCTTCTATGAAATTTTGTTCCAGCGAGCAGTTGCCCTAAAGCTTTTCCTACAGTGTCTTTTGTGAGGCCAGGGCCATTATCTTTTGCTGTGACCTCATAGAATTCTTCGCCCAATTCCTGAACTTTAATTTCAATTTCCGGAAGAATTCCTGCTGACTCACAGGCATCCAGACTGTTTGTGGCATACTCATGCACTATTGTTGTTAGTGTCCTAACTTTCCCGAAAAGCCCGAGCATCTGCCTGTTCTTCTTGAAGAATTCCGCTACACTATGCTCCTTGAAGTCTTTTGCTATTTCTTCTGCTGTCATCAAAGGCTTTAAAGGAACTGTACTTCCGGGATTGCTTTCCTGGCTCTTCTGCTGGCTTGTCTGTTGAGTTTTTGTTTTTTCCTGCAAAGGATTCACCAATAAACCAAAACATTAAATTATAATTCAAATTTCTTGAATGATTCTTTCCTTAAAAACTTTTTTGCTGTGTCATGCGCTGCGCCTTCAAGCAGCAATTCAATTGCCTGTCTTGCTTTCTCTATTCCCTCAAAGCCTCCTATTATCGAAACCGTTTTGCCGTAAACAGAAATTAAAGTTCCAGTGCTCTTTTCAATTTCCTCTCTTGCTTTTCCTTCCCTTCCAATCACTCTGCCTTTCTTCTGCTTGATCAATTTCTCTGATTTTCCAAGCAATTCAACTAAATCAATTATCTCCAAATAATTGTCTTGGTCTTTCAACAAAAAAGCGTGCTCAGGCGAAAAACCCCGAGCTATAGCCTTAATTATATTGAGTGCAATATAAAAATTTAATGCATTTCCTGCATCAGATTTTAAGTCAACATCCCCTGATTCAGAGTCAACTTCAATCCTTGTTTTTGTTGCCCTCTCAATACCTTTTTTTGTCTCTCCATGAAGCCCAATTATGACTGCAATCCTGTCCTTTGGCACCTTCAAATACTCTTCAATCATAAAAAAACCATCAAAAATAACCTAAAAAAAGCATATATATCTTTCCTGCAAAAGGTTTAAAAGGTTTCAATTCCACTGATTTAAATCAGTGGATTGAAATTTGTCAAGAACCGCTGAACACTGGTTCTTGACATTGATTATTTATGCCCTAATTTTTTGTTAAAATAAGGCTTTTCGAATTCCCTAAAGAAAACGAAATATTTATTTGACCTTACCCCTGAAACCATTAGAGAAAGCATTTTTCTTGCTTTTGATTCAGGCAATTTCTTAAGCTCTTTTTTGCATTCATTATGCTTTACATTTACAAGCTGTTTTGTTTTTTCAACTATCCCTGATTTAACCAAAAAGCCTGTTAATGAATGCAGCTGCTTATAATTTGATTTCTTTTTCCCTAAAAGATTCCTGATTATGTTTTTTTCTTTCATCTCCAATCCAAGAATTACAGGGTAAGTAAGTTTTCCGTGCCTGATATCAGAGTATTGGTCCTGATAATCTTTTTCAAAATCTTTTGCTTCAGAATCCCCTAGAACAAAGTCGCCAATATCATTAGCTATCTGGAGTCCTGTCCCGTATGCAAACCCTATTTCTTCCAATGTTCCAATTTGTTCTCTGGTTGCATTCGCAAGAAGAGCCCCAATAAATGCAATGTTCCCCATAAAATAGCCGCAAAACATTTCAGCCCTTTCCATATAAAGCTTTTTAATTTCTTCAAATGACTTGAAATTATTTATATTCTCTTTTTTGAGTTTGAATAAATCGATGTACTGCCCAAGATATATAATCTTGTTAATTTCAGTAAGTTTTTGATGCATTTCCATGATTTCTTCTTGGGAAAGGCTGACCTTGACTTCAGAAAGGCATTCAGCTGCTAAATCTCTCGTCAGCATTGCTGCAATAATGTATTGATTAATGTCTTTTTTTGATTTTTTTCCTCCTTTTTCGTCAAAAACAGCGTTTGTTACATATGTTGAGATATTGAGAAATTCTACTGCTGCGCAAGCCGGAATTATTCTTTTCCAGTCTCCTCCCCTGCAAACCTCAAAGCTTAGTTTCATTAAAAAAGGCCTGACTTTAGGATTCCTTGCAGAAAGCCTCTTCTTTACAACAGGATTTTCTTGCAAGGCAAGAACTGCTTCTTTGTTATTGAAAGCAAGCTGTGAAAGCTTTTGAAGCATGTATTTTCTTGTATGCTTCCATGTTTCTCTCATTTCCCGGAAATACTGCTTCTTGCCTATTGTCGTTTTATTGCCCTTTATTTGTTGCTGCATACATAAATAGCTGCCCTTGGGCTTAATTAAAATAAATAATCTATTTTTTTATCAAAAGGGAATATTTAAATTATAAATGGTATTTATGTTAATTATGTATGACTTGGATTTAAAAGATTGGAAGATTCTTTTTGAATTAGACCTTGATTCAAGGCAGAGCCTTCAGTCAATTGGAAAAAAGGTCAGATTAAGCAAGGAGGTGGTTAATTACAGGCTAAAAAAAATGCTGGAAGAAGGCATTATCACTAATTTTTTTACAAGGATTGACTCTTCCAAGCTAGGAATTCTAATATTTAGAACCTTTCTAAGATTATACAACCTGACCCCTGAAAAGGAAAGGGACTTGATTGATTACATAATTGCAAACGATCATGTTGGCTGGTGTGTTTCTGTGGATGGCAACTGGGACTTGAACTTTATTTATTGGGCTGACAGCTTAAATGATTTTTCGGAGTTCTGGAGAACGCTTTTTTCAAAATACGGCGATTACATTGAAGATAAATGGACTTCTATCTTAGAAAGATACGTGCAGTTCCCAAAACTGTTTTTATTAAAAGAAAAAAAATTGAATGAAGTTCCTTTTTTTCCTTGCGGGGGAAGTGAAAAAGCAAAGCTTGATAAAAAAGACATAAAGATTCTTGCAATTATTGCTTCAAATTCAAGAACCCCCACAGTGGATATTGCAAAGAGGGTTGGCCTTTCAGCAAAAGCTGTTTCCCAGAGAATACGCCAACTTAAAAAAGAAGGAGTAATTCAGGGTTTTGGCATTAGCTTGGACCTATCTATGATTGATTTTAATTATTTCAAGCTTCATCTGCATTTCAAAAGATTTGATAAAAAAAGATTTGAAGACCTTCTTTCATTTTGCAGATACAACCCCTACATAATTTATACAAACGAACTTATAGGTGGGGCTGACCTAGAACTTGATATAAACATAGAGAACAGGGCAGCATACCACAAGCTTTTGAATGAAATACGATATAAATATTCTGATATCATAAAAAACTTTGATTCACTGCATTACTTTGAGGAATTGAAACTCAATTTATTTCCGAGAAAGGTTTAAATTGGTTATTTAATTAACTCAACTTTCTTTTTTACTTCTTCATATGCTTCCTCAAAGCTTTTCTTCAAGCCTTTCTTGGAGAAGTAATTTATTACATTCCTGATGTCTCTCTCAAAGAATTCTTTTGCTTTAGGGTGCGAGGCAAGAACAGCCTGGCCTACGTCTATGAGCACTAATTCTTGTTCTCCCCCAGATTCTTTCACTAAAACATTGTATTCGCTTAAGTCCGAGTGAACTAGCCCTGCCTTGTACATCCTTGCAATCCATTCAATCATTGTATTGTAGGTCTTTCCCAGATCTTTTATTTCAACTTCCTTCATTGTATTTGAGGAGCCTCCATTCACTCCAATGAATTCCATTACAAGCACATTCTTCTCGAAGCCTAACGGGAGAGGCACTCTAACGCCTGCATTTCTTGCCAACTCCAAGTTCTTGAATTCCTTTTTTGTCCAGGCAAAAATCAGTTCATGTTTTTCTCTTGGCACTTGCTTGAATCTTTGGTCGCCTTGGATGTAGGCGCTCATGTTCTTGAAGTCTGATGTTGTAATCCTGTAAATTTTTATTGCACGGAAATTTCCTGCTCTGTCTCTTGCTCTGAATACATGGGCTTCCTTTCCTGTTGAAATCACGAATTCCAGTTCTTCTATCAATCCCTTTGTTGCAAGCTTGTGGACTGCAGCAATTGTCCTTTCATCGAATACTTTTGCGAAAACCCTTTGGGTGCTCTCTTCTTTTATAAATTCTTTTAGGGATTCAAATTCTTTTGGTTTCATAAAGAATTAGTTTAAAGCGGAAGGTTCTTCAATAAACCTTTTTTTTGTATGTATTCCCTTTGGAACCCTAAATATCTCCAGGCAATGTCTGCTTTTGATGGCTGGAAGTCCCACACCTTAATTAGAATCAGGTCGCCTTCCCGTATCCACACCTTCTTTTTCATTTTGCCCGGAATCCTGCAGTTCCTTTCCTTTCCGTCCTCTGCTATTGCCTTGATCTGATTGACTCCAAGCAATTGGGTTGCAATAGCGAATTGTTCGCCTTCCTTTCTCCTAGGCATCCTTATCCTGCTGATGCTCTCTTCTTCACTTAATTGTTCCCCTCTTCTTTGCCCGTTCAATTAAATTACACCTTGTATACTTGAATGTGAGGAATATTATTTATTCTTATTACCTCTTTCTCTGAAGCAAGGCCTAATTTCAGTGCAATTCCCACGGTTTTTTCTCCAACAAGGTTTGCTGAACTGCATTCCTGGAGAAGCTGCTCCAGTTCTTTTGCTTCAATTAATGCGCCCTTATAAAAATTAGGGCTAACAAAAAAATTTATTTTCCCTTTCTTCAGGGTTCTTCCCACAAGCTTTTTATCGCACGCAGCCAATACTGTCTGGCCTTGAATTGAATGGATTTTATGGTACAAATTACTTCACTCTAATTTTTCTTTTTTTGATCCACGCTTGAGCTTTTTTTATTTCTTTTTTCCTGAGCTCCAATGCTTCAGGATTTATCATTATTGCAGATGCACTTATAGGGTGCTCAACAAAAAGTCTGACAGCTTCTTTAGATTTTACTCTTCCTTTATTAGGGTGATATAATTTTGACTCGGTAATTAATTCTTTAGTGAATTTACTAATCTTTTCAGCAGGGAGAAAAGTTTTTACTCCTTTTAAGTTATTTTTGAGTGCATAATAACAAAGTTCTTTAATGATTTCTTTTGATAACTTTCTTCCCCGAAATTTTGGGGCAACTTTTGCACCAACTGCTAATAAATATTTATCCGATCTCTTTGGGGTGAACCATACTAGTCCAGCTGGTTCATTATTTATAAAACAAATTATAAAATCATTTCCCTGTCCTTTTATTGTCTTTTCCCAGTCTTCAAAACGCTGCCACGGCATTAATACAAGAGCTTCAGCAGTCTTTCTTTTTATTTCAGTGTCCCTTTCACTGTTTCCTAATTTGCTCCAGATGTAATAGCTTTCACTCACTTACATCGCTCTCTTTCTCATTAAATTCCTTCTGATCCTTCCTACTGCAGGATTAATTTCTAATTTTATGTTAAAATTATTTTTTTCAAACAATCTAATATAAGGGATGGCTGATGAGCTTTTAGTCATGTCTTTATGCACGTGATACATTTTGGGTTTTTTCAGCAAGTTCAGCCCCTACAAGTGCTTTACTGGGCTTATTGCGCCGCAGGCCTCGCATTTCATTACTTTTACGCCCTGCCTGTCAATGAATTTGGTGTCAGGCCTGTTGCACTCCCTGCATAAAACAAATTCTTTAATGTAATTATGGATTAATTCTGTGACATTCTTTTCGGAAAACTTTCCGTTCAGGATAAGCCTTCCCTCAGAAATAGAGCAGGAAGTTCCAATTTCTCTTGTAATGAATTTCAGCAAATGCTTTTCATCCCTGTTAATTAACTTTATAATTGAAGAAAAATTTTTGACTATAGTCTTTGTTCCTTCAATATGGCTTTCCACCACAGGCATCTCAAACCTTTCCTTTGCTAAAGCCTGCTTGGGCAGGGACATGTATAATCTGTCCAACATTTTTTCATAATTCATTGAATCTTTTGCAGTCATTTTATCACTCAAAATACAGCAAAATAATTTCTAATGGAAAAAGTATATTAATTAATTCTTTCCATATTAAAGTGAAAGCAAAGGTTTTATTATGGATTTAAGTTTTCTTTTGACTGATCTTCTGCGCTCTCTTGGCCTTATAGGGTTGTTCCTGGCTTCACTCATAGCAAACGCTGCAATATTCCTTGTGACACCAGTAGATGTGATTGTGGTTATTGCAGGCTCAAGCGGACTATGGCATCCACTAATAATAGGAATTGTAGCAGGATTTGGGGGCGCATTAGGAGAATTAACCTCATATCTTGTAGGATTAGGCGGAATAAAATTAGTGGAAAAAAGATTTGAATTAAAGACTGTATTCTTTGATTACGTGAGAAAAAGGCTGGACAAATGGGGTTCTGTCTTCATTTTCTTTGCCTCTGTAACCCCTTTCCCTTTTGATTTTGTTGGAATTGTTGCAGGACTCATAAAATATGACTGGAAGAAGTTCTTTATTGCGCTCTTGGCAGGAAAAATAGTAAAATATTCATTGCTTGCATATGCAGGCTTCCTGGGAATTGAGTTGATAAAACAGACCTTGCTTGAGAGGGGCGAACTCCAGCCAGTATTCCTTGCAGGCCTCGCACTCTTAATAATACTGATTGCAGGAGTCTATTACCTCACAAAAAGGGAAACATCAAAATACAGAGAACCCTAATTATTGTTTTATTTTTTCTTTTAAGAATGCCTTTATTTCTCTTTTTACTTGCTCATAAGGAATTACTTTGCCTGTGAGCTTTTTCATGTCTCTTTCATATTCTTCTTCTGAAACAATTTTTTTGAAGTCAATTCTTATTTTTTTGCCTGCTTGCCTTGCTTTTTTCTGAAACATTTTTTTGTTGAATTTTACCCCTTTTTTCACTAGAAACCATGCATCAAATAAGTCCCTGCCTTTTTTTCTTTCAAGCATTGCAAGAATTTTTTCTGCAAGAATTTCTTCCTCGTGCATTGAAAGGACTAAAAAGTTTTTTGATGTTTCAGGGTACTCGGAAGAAATCAAATTCCATTCAGGTTTCATTAGCGTGCCAATCCTTTTTCCTGCGTCAACCCTGAACTTGTTTTGAGTAAATTTTCTTCCATCATAAAGAGGACCTTGAAAGCCCATTTCTGCTGTATAGGCTTCATTAAACAATTCTTCTTTTTTCATCTCAAAATCTATGCCAATAAAACCCATTTCTTTCAGTGTTTTTCTTACTTGAAGCTGAAAAACCTTTGGGTTCTTTATATTGAAGTCAAGGTCTTCTGAAAACCTGTTCAAGCCAAAAAGATATTTTATGCAAGTGCCCCCCTTAAATATTGCCCCCCCAAATTTCTTGTAGTAATAGAACAAGAAGAGTTTCAATAGATAATCTTTTTCCTGTTGGTAGAGAGGAAGCCCTGTTGCCCTTGATATTTCAATTAATTTTTCCTTTGAAATCAAAATATTTCCTCCTCTTTGATTTCTGTATTAATTATTATCTTCCAGTTCTTGTTATATTCATTTTTTATTTTTTTTGTTTGGTCTAGTCTGATGAATCCCTTGGAAGAATTTTTCCGAAGCTTTTCAAGCAGTTCTTTTTTTATTGGAAGTTTCATTCTTTCAATCAAGAAACCTGCCCGTGAATTGACTGATTTATTATTAGTCATTAATAAATATTGAATGAACTTATCTTTGTTTATATCAATCCAAGCATTTTCAAGGCATTTAATAAACTCATTTAAGCCGCCGGCGTTCTCCGGCATTAAAATAGAATCAACCAACGCCTTCTCCTCAGATGCAATTACAAATCCATTTAACTCTTCATATCCGAAAAAATTTTTTGGCTTAATTGTTGTAGGCCAAATTATTATCTCCTTAAGCTCAACTCTTTTCAGCTGTTTTGTTGAAGCTATTTGAATTGCTGCCGGCTGCTGTTCAGTGAACCCGTAATATGATAAAGCGCTCCAGAAACTGATATAGCAAGGCTTGAATAATTCTGTTGCAACCAAAAACTTTTTTTCAAACAATGTTTCTTTTAGCGCATGCCTATCTCGCATTAGTTTAACAAGAACCCCTTTTCTCCTCAAAGAAAATAACAGGGAGTGAACAGAATTTGTGCTGAAGCCGGAAATTCTTTCTACTTCTTTCGCCCCAAATGTAATTAAGGCAGATTCTTTAATTTTTTCCAAGATAAACCTTTCTTTACCAGATATGCCTTTATAATTTATATTTAATACTTTTAATTTTTTCATAACAATTATATATAAATTATAATTTATAAATATATGCCTCAAAATACAGAGAACCCTAATGCTGCGCTCAATGCAATCATTGCAAGCATTAAGATTGTTTGAGGCGGCAGGGCAGGCAAAGCCTTTCCCACATGCTTTGAGCTGTAATCGATTGTAAGAAGCAATCCAACCAATGAACCGCAGAGCACAAGAGATGGAGCAAAAATGCTTCCTGGAAAGGAGAGCTTTGAGAGAGAGGCCTCGAGAACGCTTACAGTAAGAGTGAGTGGAATCACCATATCTCCAGTGCCTAACTCGAAGGTGTGCTCTTTTGTTGGCAAAGCAAAAGTGAAGGAAAGATTCTTGCTTGTAATCTCTTTTGCCAATGTAACCATGTGCTTTGTCTTGAAAACCGCGATTAGGTCATATACAGCAAGGGCTGCAACAAATAATACTACAGGAATTATGCCCAAGGTTATTCCAATTAAGGCTCCCGCGCCTGCTGCAGCAATAACTGAAGTAATGTTCCTCAATAAAATGCTTTTCTTCCACACAAGCCTTATGAATACTGCAAGAACCCCTACAGCTAATATTTCAAGGCCTCCTAACGGAAGCACAATTGAAGGAAAAAAAAGATTGATTACTGCAAGAAGGACAATGTTTGTTGTGCCGAAAATCACTAAGGACTCAAAGACCTTGAATATTAATGCAATGAACTGCCTGAAGAACTTAATTATTAGGAGAAGAACTCCAGTGAACACCAGAATGTAAGCAATTAATGCAATTGAATTTATTACGTCATTAGGGTTCTGGTTCACTATTGCAGGCTGTTCAAGCAAACCTGAATTTTTTTCTCTTATTAATTCAAACCCTACAATAAGCCCAATCAATTGCGTTACAAAAAACAGCGCAATCAACTGCACTACAAGCTTTCTGTTCATTTTTTTTCGCCTAATTATTTTATTGAGAGAATGTTCTTTAATGTTTCCCAGAAAGGAAAGCTTCCATACAATGATTCCCTTCCATGATAAAAGGAAAGAATTCTCTCTTTTGGGAAATTCATTTTCAATGCAATCTTTGCGCTCAACAAGTCTGCAATCAATTCCTCTGCCTGCTCATAAGACAGATTCAATTTTAGAGCGAAAGAATTCAGTTCCCTCATTCCATGGCAGTACTCGTGCATTAATGTATGGACTCCATTCCATGCCAACTTGTTTCCTTCAAATAAATGCCACGCAGGCAAATCAATTTCTCTCCTCTTAATCAAATACTTGTTCTTTCCTTTCTGCACTAAAATTATCTGGTTTACCTGCTGTCCTTTAACAACGGAAGTCACCATTCTGTTTCCTGCAATGAATACAGCTGAAGAAAGGGCTTTTGCTGGAACAAATTTTATTGGAATGCTTTCCGCGTTAAACAAAGCATTAGAGTAAGCCTGCCTTATTGCCGCATTCTTTTCTTTTTTGATTGAGTCTTCCAGCACTTCAATCAATTTTCGCCTGAACTCCTCTAAAGCCTTAACCCTCTCCCTTGAAAGAATTTTCTCCATGCAAAACCAAAAGAAATAGAAAGGAATTTAATTTAAATTGAACCCCAAAAATTATTTCTTTTTTAATTTTGGTAATATGGATCTTACATTTCCAGAAATCATAGTCCAATCTTCATTTTGAATAAAACCTTGGGATAAATACCAACTAAGGGGGAATTTTGTTTTCTTGAATGTGTAAGCATCAAAACTGACAACTTTGTATTTTTCTAATGCTTTTTCATAAAGGGCTATTGATAGTTTTGTCGCAATACCTTTATTTTGATAATCCGGGTGAACAAAAATTTCCCCGTCTGAAATATGATTTCCGTCCCACCAAGGTTTTATTCCTGCTACAAATGCACCAACAACTTGCCCATTAAATTCTGCGACAAATGCTAAATCTGGCTGTTTGCCAAACCAATAGAACAACAATTTCTTTGCTTTTTTGGCTGTCCATTTCTCTCCAATATCAAATTTTTGATAAACAACAGCATAAATTTCTGCAAGTTGTTGCAAATCCCCTTTTCGCATTTGTCTAATTTTGATATCCATATTATCAGTATATTTGTTTAGCTTAATAATTTTTCTATTTCTTCTCTGTCACGTCAATGAAGCCGTGCCTTTTCTCGTAGACTTCTCCCCTGCGCTTTAATTCGTTGATTATGTCGTTGACTTTGTCTTTCTCTATGCCTTGGGTTGCTGCCTCTTCCACTATGTCTATTACTGGAACCATGTCCATTTCCCTTGCTTTCTCCCTGATTATGTTTAATACTACCCTTAAATTCTGTATTTTTGAGTGAGGCTGGCCTGAAGTTATGAGGTCAATGTCAATCTTTCCTGTTGTCGGGTCTACTACAACCTCCTGCAGTGAAGCCCTCACAAGCCTTATTGCCCTTTCAGCATCCTCTTTCTCGACTTTGTCGTTCAATCTTATTCTGGCGCTCGCTTCACTTAATCTTACAAGGCCTTCTAATTGCCTGTGGGTTGCAGCATAGCTGCCTTCTTTTTTTCCGAGCTCCCTTAAATTCAAGTAAAATTCAGAAATAGCTTTTGTTGCTTCTTCTGTTAGAATTGGCGCAATATGCTGCCTTGCATAAGCAATATACTTCTTCAGCAAGTCAGGCTCAATTGGAGGCGTAATAATTTTCTCTAATTCTTCTAATTCTTTTGCTTTAATCTTCTTTCCTGTCTTTTTTTCTTGAATTAAAATTTCTCCTGCCTTGTGCGTCATGAGAATGTGTGTTGCAATCTCTTCATCTTTCACTCTGTCTAATACATCTTTAATCAAAAAGAATAAGTCAAACCTTGAGACAAGGGTTGGAGGAAGGTTTATTTGCTCCATGTAGGGTGTAAATGGATCAAAGCGCGCGAACTTGGGGTTTGCTGCAGCAAGAATGCTTGTCTCAGTCTTGAATCTTGTGACAATCCCTGCCTTTGCGACTGAAATCATTTCCTGCTCCATTGCCTCGTGCATTGCGCTCCTGTCATCTTCATCCATTTTATCGAATTCATCTACAATTCCAATGCCCCCAGAAGCAAGCACTAAAGCCCCTGCTTTCAGAGTCCAGCCTCCTTCGCCGAACTCGTCTTTTTCTGCTGTGGCCGTTAACCCAGCCGATGAAGTCGTCTTTCCTGCAGTGTAAATGCTTTTAGGTGCAATTACGTTCACTGCCTGTAATATTGCGGATTTTGCTACTCCGGGGTCTCCTACAAGAAGGATGTGAATGTTTCCCCTGATGCTTGTCTTGCTTGGAAGCAATTTTTTTACTCCCCCAAATAATTGCATTCCAATTGCTTCCTTCACTATTTCGTGGCCATAAATTGCAGGGGCAATTGAGGCAGTAATCAAGTCATAAATTTTAGGGTTTTTCGCCAGTTCCTTGATTTTGTCTTCTTCCTCTTTTGTTATTTCCACTTCCTCAAATTCTTTTGCTGTTTCCTCCAAATGAATTGTTTCCAAGTATCTCCTGAATATAAGCCTTCCAGGCTCTTTTGGGGGCCTCAGCCTCAAAATTCCAACAATCCTTGTCCTGTCTCCTGCGCTAACCTTATTCACTAAATCGTGAGTGACATTAATCTCCAGGCTCACTGCCTGCTCTGAGCCCCTCAAGTATTCCAATGGCTCTTGGATTTCAATCTTCTGGTGGTCAATGAATTCTGATTCTTCTGGAATAAGCCTGAAGTCCTTGTGCTTGCACTCGCACAGGGAAGGCATTCTTTTTCCTGTCTCACTTTGATTGATCTTGTACTTGTTTCCGCAGCGCCTGCACTCCCATGCTGCAACCTTTAATTTTGGCAGGACGTCTGTTATCTGCCTTATGACGCCTTCAACTGAAATCAGTTTCCCCAAATGCTCTGCCCCAATGTCTCTCAGGTAAGGCTGCCTGTCTTTTGGGAGATTAAAAAATCTTATAAATGGAGTGAATTCTTCAACGCTCAAGGTTGGGACATCAATGTGCTGTATTGCAATGGATGCTGCCTCAAGAACATAATCAGGATTCTCAAGCAGAGAATCAGACAATTCGAAATCAAATCTCTCCAAGTCCTTGAAGTCAATTGCCAGAGACCTTTTCTCAGGGTATTCTGCTGCAAGCCTTTCAATATGCTTTTTGTGCACGTGCTCAAAGAACTGCTCGAATTTCGCGACGAAAGGATTCTCTTCAGCCTGCTCTGCCAATACCTCAATCTCTTTTTCCTGCGCCATTCTCTCCCCCACACAAATTAATGCAGTAAAGCATTCTTGAATTCTTTCGGAAGCATTTCGCCCGTGAAATCCACTTCAATCCAAACTGCAGAAACAGGTAATGGGAGTTAATAATTGAGAGAAATTTTTTCCCCTATTAAATTACAGGTTAAACCAATAAAAGAATTTTGAGTTCAGAAACCAAACCAGGAAAAATTAATTATTGATTTCCAGCAACACTTTTCTTGCTTTTAATTATAATAACCAAAAACACTACAATCAATATTAGTGCTACTCCTATTGCAGTGAAAGGCATTAAATCAAAAGGCTTTTCCTTGAAACAGTCCATGGCACAACTATCAGTATTTTCATCTTCCTCGCATTTATTGTTACCGCATTCACTTCTTGCAGTAATAAAAGTAATCATTGTTGAAGCAGGCTCAAATCCTGCCTTGCTCGCAGTAATAACATTAAATCCTTTCACTGCAGTGAAAGTTGCTTCACCGCTTTCAGTGCTCTCATAGCTTTTCCCAGCATAAACAACCTTTGCTTTACCAACAGCATTACCTCCCTCATCAGTAACAATAACCTTCAAAGCATCTCCAGAAATCACACTAGCTTTCTCAGCGCTCACCCTAAGCTTCTTTCCAGCAGGACAATCAGCAGGACAGTTACCGTGACTTTCACCCAAATCACAAACATTATTACCACACAAAGAAACAGGCTCTTCAGTTACTGTAATCCTTACAGTATTATTCTTGTATCCATCCTTCTTCACTGTAATCAAAGAATAGCCCTGCACTGCAGTAAACTCCACTTGACCCAAAACGCTTGTAAACTTTGATGTTTTAGCATACTCCACTGAAGCCTTCTCTATTGCATTCTTTAAACTTGAATCTTTTACTGTCACAGTAAACTTTTCTCCTATCTTTACTTGAGAAGGATTCAACTCAACCAAAAACTCTTTTTGGGTTGGAGTTCCACTGCCTCCGCCTCCTCCTCCGCCTCCAGTACTGCAGTTGGGGATTGTAATGAAAGAACATTGTCCTGCACTGCAGGAGTCTGTAGTGCAGTCGCTTCCATCATTGCATGAAACACCACAACATAAGTCTTGTTTCATGCAGGAATCCCATGTTCCCTGAGCATTACAGGTTTGAGTTCCTGCACAAGATTCTGTTGTGCATGATTGAGTCTGACCTGAAGTGCATGTTCCACAGTTTTGAGTCTCGGTTCTATTCAAATCATTTGGATCGCATTGATTTACCTCATTGCACATTCTGCTTTGACTGCCAGTCAAACATGAAGTCCAGTCTCCACACTGCCAAGAAGGAGTGCAAGGAACCACATTATTTACATTAACAGTTACTGCAGCGCTTGTGGTTGTGTTGTTTGATGTGTCTTGAGCCATGGCAGTTAAAATGTGATTGCCATTGGTATATGAAGTGGTATTCCAAGAAATGCTGTATGGGCTGGTGGTATCTTTTGAACCAATATTTATTCCATCTACTCTAAACTGGACACCAGCTACTCCTATATTGTCTGAGGCAGTAGCGGAGACAGTAACAGTACCGGAAACCGTAGAGCCAGAAGAAGGAGAAGTTATAGAGACTGTTGGTGGCGTGGTGTCTGAAGGACCACCGGTTGTTATGTTTAGATAAATGATATTTGTAGCTATAGAATTAACACCAAATGGGTAATTTTCAGAGTCATAATTTACAAAAAAACTCCATTCTGTTCCGATATTCCCAGTAGGCATGACACTCCATTGAGTAGTGCAAGAGTTTCCACTCTTCATATTTCCTAGACAAGATAAATGGGAGGAGTTAACAGGATTCTGGTTAATAGTGTAAAAAGGAGTTCCACTATTCATAGGAATAACTCCCTTATAACCATACTCATCATAATCAACCACAAGATAAGGAGGATTTATTGAACCATAGGTGTTTTCCTTGCTTTGAAAATAAGGAGGTGACCATGTGGAGCTATTACTTATCAATACCCAACCATAGTTATTAATCTGTCCATTTGCAATCATCTGAAGGCTTCTTGTAACATTAAATCCATAATACTTTAAAGAATCAGTACCAAAAACAGTAACTTTACCATCAGATATAGAATCTCTGTCTGTATTACCTATTGCTCCAATAATTTCCCAACTATTAACTCCATCATATCTAACAAATGTTGCCCCCATTTCAGTCCAGGGTTTTAACAATGCATGGATTGATACTGTGACATCTCCTGCTCTTCCCCCCTGTGCCTGGTAAAGATATAAAGTAGCAGATTTTATTACAGCCCTCGGAGGTATTTGTTGTTCTCCTTGACCAATAAGATTATTAAATTTTATTAATGGCCTTTTTGTTGGGTAATAATCATCTGGGGTTCCTTGACCAAATGCCAATGCATAAAAAGAGCCATAATTGTCATTTCTGTCAGGGATTCCATCACCATCATCATCCAGATTACCTCCTCTTATAAATGTGTCATTTAGCCCTGTTCCACTGTCAAATGTTCTTATAGGATCAAGTGTTGCCTTTATATTTCCACACTCCCCTCCATTGCAATAAACAGTTGTCCTATAGGTGAATAATTGATTTTGTGTTACAAATCCATTACCAGTTGGTGTTTCTTGGGTAAAAGAAAGATTGCCCCAAGGAACTAGCCAGTTTGTTGTATTGGTAACTGTTGCTCCATCAATGTCAGTGCAATTAACAGTTAGTTTAAAATTTCCAGAATCTTGTATTAAAACATCAGGATTATCATAAATCCAATATCCACTAACCAAAGTTCCTGGTGATGAAAAGAATATTCTGGAATCAGGAATATTTTCCAATTTGAATTGTACGCTGTTTACTCCAGTGTTATCATTACAAATAGCTCTTACACTTGAAATTGTTGTTCCATATAATGAATTGTTACAATCCTTCCAGCTACCATCGGTTTGACATTGAATCATGTCAATATGTGGAGCATTTTCAGGGGCATATGCATCCTTGAGCAAGATAGCTCCTTCCTTGTCCCTCAAGCTTATTGAAGTTATTTGCGGACTAATTGTTCCATCATAATTTACTTTCCTAAAAACCCCTCCCAAGTTATGAGTAGTAGCTGTAGCACTTCCTATACATGAATTCCAACTGGGGCGTGGTTTTGTATAAACTCTACCTTTTGTATAATTCCTCACAAATATTTCATAATATTCATCATAATAGTCTGGATTTGTCCCGCTTATAATATACCAATCTCCTTCTGGCTGGCCAATATCAACCTCTATTGCAGGAAGCCATAATGTACTTGGGGGTCTATTATAAATAGCGTCAGCACTAGCAGGATACCATGAAAACATTGCATTTTCATTTTTCACTTGGTAGAATAAACTTAAAAAATAATACTTATCTCTAGGAACTGACTCGTCATCACCACTGCAACCAGGCCACCATGAGTAATCATTTCCTTGAAATTGAATAGTCTCTGTAGTATTATACTGGCTTATTCTCTTTACTTGTTTCATAACATAGTAATTATCCTCAGTAAATGGTCTGTCGTAACCTCCTGTTGAATTCATTTGGTACCATGCTAGTTCCTGAGCATATGTAAACCAGAACTCATTTAACTCAACATCTACATATTGTGCATAAAGATCTTTTGCTGCAGCGCTATTTATAGAACAAATTTTGCCTTTTGCACGCACCTTGCCACACATTTTAGTAAGGTATGTTCCGGTCATTGTTATATATTGCTGTCTTCTTATAGCGGGGTCTTGATTTAATTCTAAAACAGGATACCTGATATCAAGATCTATTGCATCATTCATTAAACCGGTATATTCATCAGTGTAACCTGGGATTGCAAAACTTTGAGTTTCTCTATCAGTACAGTAATCTGACCAAAAAGTATTGTTAAAGTTGGCCAGTGGATCAGACCACAACCAGCCAGGAATTCTAGATTGGTTCTTGTAGCGTGCAGATGCATCAGGAAATGGTCTAGTTGCAAACTCGCTATCATCCACATAACCATTTCCATCTCTATCATTGGCAGGATTCCATCCAGGAATGGTTCTTGTTTCCCAGCCACATCCAGTGCATTCCTGGCTACTAACACTGCTATCCTTGATTAAATGAAAGAACATGTTTTCACAGTCAGTTTCAGAGCTCTGCAAACATGCATTCCATATCGGTGTTAGTTCAGTCCCGCCAGGCAGAGCTTGGCAGATTGCATATTTGAAAAATATTATGTCTGGATTATATTGTTTAGTTATAGGGTGATAGTGTCCTATTATCAAATCATGATGCTGCCCTACCCATGCTGCTTCCTCGTCACTCATGTCATAATAAATAATTGCAAAATTCCTTATGTGTGAGTATACAGGATCGATGTTCAAAGCGCTCACACTTAAAGCTATGAAAAGCAAAAAGAAAAAAACAATTAAAGAATTAATTAATTTCATAATTAGTATACTAATAAGCATTTGAAATTTATAAAAGTATCGCGTGCTTTATTCCATCTACAACGAATTGAACGGCAATTGATGCAAGGATTAAACCCATAATCCTGCTGAAAACTTTCAGTCCAACGCTCCTGAAGACCTTGAGCAGGATTTCGGATTTAACCAGGATAATTAGTGAGAGGACGTATACAGCTAAGGCAGCAACCACAAAGGCAATCTGCAGTTCAATTGTGTTTGCTGTATTGAAGAAAACAATTCCGGTAGTAATCGCAGCAGGGCCTGTATGCAATGGCACAGCCAAAGGCGTTACAGTAATGTTCTCTTTTTCTTCCTCCAATTCCTTCTCGCTGTATTCAGTCCTTGTCTTGAAGCCGAACAGCATTTCAATAGCAATAATGAATAAAATTATGCCTCCTGCAATCTGGAAGGAATAAAGATTTATCTTCATGTAATCGAAAATCTGCTGCCCTAAAAAAACCATTAGCATCAATACAATGAATGCAATAACCATTGCCTTGAAAGCAATGGAATTCCTCTCCTTTTTGCTGTACCTTTCAGTGAGCGCAATAAAGATCGGGACATTCGCAATAACATCCACTACAACAAACAATGAAACAAGCACTGAAACAAAAAACTCAATCAAAACCATTCAATTACCCTCAATCAAACCTGAATTAAAAAATTAAGTGAATTGGAATTTTAAAAATTAGGAAGCATTCTAAATCTCTGCGGCCTCCCATAAGGCTTTTCTACTTTCTTTATAGGTATGTCATATGCTTTAGTGAATAGATTTTTTACTATTAGCCCTTCTTTTTCCTTTTTTTTAATAAATTTTGCTCCTTCCCCTAAAAAAAATCCACCGAAGGAATTAATTTTTTCGTTTTTCAATTTTGTTATAAAAAACTTGAAAAGTACATCCATGGGAGTTTTACGGTATCTCTTTACGAAATCTTTTACTATGCGGTATGAGGCAGTTGTGGCTATGGTGAACAATTCCATTTCATTTGTTTTGGGATTTAAACCATATATAATTGCTGCAATTGGTTTTTCATCTTTTGTAAGACACACAGCCGGCGGGGGGACAAATGATTTCACGTGTCTTGACTTAAGTAATTCTATTAATTCAATCTTTTGTGTTTCGCTTAAGTTTTTCCAGTCCTTTATCTTATATTTTTCCTTTCGTATTGGTTCCATCAATAAAATAAGAATGGATTGAAAATATAATTCTTTTGTTAAAAAAGTATTATTTTTGAATTATTCCATCAGAGACAACAATATAATTAAATTTCCTTTCTGGGACAAAATATTAAATAATCTTTTTCTGCGCAAGGGTGATTGAATTCAGTAAAGAAAAGAAATTCTATTACATTACAACGCCATTGTATTACGTGAACGACAAGCCTCACATAGGCCATGCCTACACAACAATAGCAGCAGACGTTATTGCTCGCTACAAGAGAATGAAGGGCCTGAAGGTGTTCTTCCTCACAGGAACAGACGAGCACGGCCAGAAAGTGGAAGGGGCAGCAAGGAATGCAGGCAAAAGCCCGAAAGAATTTGTGGATTTTCTTGTGCCGGAATTCAAGAAACTGTGGGAATTGCTCAACATCAAGTACGATTACTTCATTCGAACAACAGACCCGGAGCACGAGAAGGCAGTAATAAAATTCTTCAATAAAGTGAATGATGCGGGAGACATCTATTTAGGGGAATACCAAGGCTATTACTGCGTTCCATGCGAAACATACTATACCAAAACGCAATTGATTGAAGGAGACAAATGCCCTGACTGCAAGAGGCAGGTTCAATTAATGACTGAACCCTCTTATTTCTTCAAGCTCAGCAAATACCAAGAAAAATTATTGGAGCATATTGAAAAGAACAAGGAATTCATTGAGCCTGAAACAAGAAAGAACGAAGTAATAAACTTCATAAAGCAGGGGCTGCAGGACTTAAGCATCAGCAGGACAAGCACTAAATGGGGCATACAGCTCCCAAAAGACAAAAGGCATGTATTGTACGTATGGTTTGATGCGCTCTTAAATTACATTACCGCCCCAGGCTATAGCTCTGACTCAAAGAAATTCAATTCCATTTGGCCTGCAGACATTCATTTAATGGGAAAAGAGATTGTAAGGTTTCATGCAGTAATATGGCCTGCAATGCTGCTTTCAGCAGGAATTGAATTGCCAATAAAAGTTTTCGGCCACGGCTGGTGGACAGTCGAAGGACAGAAAATGAGCAAAAGCTTGGGGAACGTGGTTGACCCAATTGAAACAAGCAAGAAATATTCAGTTGACGCCTTCAGATACTTCCTTCTAAGAGAGGTTCCATTCGGCTCTGATGGAGATTACTCAGAAAAAGCTTTAGTGCAGCGCATTAATTCAGACTTGGCGGACGATTTAGGCAACCTTTTGAACAGGACAATTGCAATGATACAAAAATACTTTGAAGGAACAATCCCTGAAGCAAAGAAGCTGAATGAAAAAGAATTGCAGTTAAAAGAATTCACATTAAAAAAAGCAAGAGAAGCAGATTCATTTTTGGAGGCATTGGAGTTCAGCAAAAGCCTTTATTCTGTCTGGGAAATTATTTCCTCAGCAAACAAATTCATTAATGAAGTCCAGCCTTGGACACTCAAAGAAAAAAAAGAGGAATTGGCTTCAGTTCTGAATACCCTTGCAGAAACACTGCGCGTAATCTCAATTCTATTATTCCCTTTCATTCCTGAAACCTCAGAAAAAATTCAATCCCAGCTTGGAATAAAAAGCCTGAAGTTCAGTGAAGCCTTTGAATGGCCTTTGATCCCGCCAAAAACAAAAACTGGAAGAATGGAAATACTGTTCAAGAAAGTGCAGTGAATTATATGAAGATAATTGTTGCATCAAAAAACCAAGTTAAAGTTGAAGCAGTAAAAGAAGCAATTCAAGACTATGATTTTCTCGCGAAAGCAGAAATTTTTTCTTCAGAGCCTTCTTCAAATGTTTCAGGTCAGCCTAAGTCCTTGGATGAAACAATTAATGGCGCAATGAACAGGGCAAAAAATGCCTTCAAAAAATGCAATTACAGTTTTGGGGTTGAGTCAGGATTTATAAGGGTTTCAAAAACAAAAACTGGTTATATGAATGTTACGGCTTGTGCAATTTATGATGGTAAAAATTATCATATAGGTTTATCTTCTGCTTTTGAGTGCCCGCTAAAGGTTACAAAACTTATTTTTGAAGAAGGAGTAGATTTAAATCAGGCATTTTATAATGTAGGATTAACAAAAAATCCTAAACTTGGCTCTTCAGAAGGTGCAATAAGCATATTAACAAAAGGCAGGCTTACAAGAAAAGAATACACAAAACAGGCAATCACAATGGCATTGATTAATTTGGAGAATTCAATATAAATAGAATTTATTTCTTTGATGATCGAATTCTAGCAAAATCATAGATTGCAGTAACAGTAAAAATTATCTGGAGAACTATGAAAATTAAATCATTAATATGGATGCTGTAAGCAAGCAGGCATACTCCGCCGGCAATGTAAAAAGCATCCTCATTTTTTCTTTTTCTTATTAGGATTCCTGTGGCAATTAAAACTATCCCCAGCGCGCCAATCAGCTTGAAAATGTCAATCATAATTTTATTTATTCCTTTTTACTTTAACGGATTAACCACATTCAGCCATTCAATTTTTTTGAATTCTTTTTCGTTTTCTGTATAAATGCAGAAAATGTCGTGTTTTTTCATTGCAGCGGCTATTAATGAATCCCAGTAGGAAATTCCTTTTTCCATGCTTAAATTGATTGCTTCCAAGACTTGTTCTTTTTGTGGTTCAATTTTAACAAAATAATTTGAATTAACAATGTCTTGAACTATTATTTTTGCTTGACTTGGAAGCAGAGGCTTTTGAACCTTTCTTGTTATGATAACAAAAAACTCTGAAAGATTTTGGATTGAAACAGCCAGCAAAGAGTTTCCCTTAAAGCACTCCCTTAAAATTTTAAGACATTTTTCATGCTTTAAAGTATCGCTTTTATCATAAGCATAGACAAGAATATTAGAATCAATAAGGCAGCGGTCATCTTTCATATAATTCGTCTCTTGATTTAATCAAAATTTTGCCTAAATCAAATCCTTTTTCAAGCAATTCTATTTGCCTTTTAGCTATCTTTTCTTGCTCCCTGTCGTTCAACCACTTATTTATTGCCTCAGTAACAGCCAAACCAATAGAACCTTTTCTTTTACCGTAAGTCTTTCTCACAACACTTCTAAATCTTTCTTCAACAGAATCCTTAACGCTAATTGTAATAGTGCCCATAACAAACCACAAATATTTACATTAACAAAATATTTAAATATATTACTGTTATAAATGTTTCAATTCCACTAGTTTTTAGTGAATTGAAATAAATAATTTTTTTTCGCTGAAAATTATTTTTTCCTTAAAATTCTTACCTGTTCATCCAACTGCAAATATTCTACTTCGTCGCCTGCTTTTATGCCTGGAACGTCTTTGGGCGCAGGGCAATTGAATGCCTCATAGGAAGCAGTGTCCATTAGGGAAAGAGTGTCGCCCATTACTGCCACGACCTGGGCATTGCTTCTCTTAATGATTGGAACTTCAGCATTAGAGCCTGTGGGCTCAAGCAATGTCCTCTTGTTTTCAGAGAAAATGTCTATTGCAGTAATCCTTGCTTTGGCGCTTCCGTGCTTGCCTGGCTTTGATTTCTCTATTTCAATTATCCTGCAGGCAAAGCCGTCAATTAAGACGTAATTTCCTTCCTTTAATTGCCCGACCTTGACAAATTTCTTTTCCATTTATAGTATTAAAGGAACAGCACTAATTTTATAGCCTATGGTCGCATCTTTCTGTATATGGCAGAAAACGTCCTAAGCAGGGTGAAGAAATCCCTCTTCGAAAAAAAGAAAAAAGAAAAACAAGAAAAAAAGAGGAATATTGCAGTATTCGTTGACGGCCCGAACATTCTGAGAAAGGAACTGCAGATTGACTTGGAGGAAGTGAAGAGAGTCCTTTCAAATTTCGGCAACATAAAAATAGGAAAAGTCTTCTTGAACCAGTACGCTTCTGATAAGCTCCTTGAGGCAGTAGCCAACCAGGGCTTTGAGTCTGTAATTGCAGTAGGCGATGTAGACGTTTACATGGCTGTGGACGCAACAGAGGCAGTATTCAATCCCTCAATTAATGCAATTGCTTTTGTCACAAGGGATTCAGACTTCCTGCCTGCTGTAATGAAAGCAAAAAGCCACGGCAAAGACACGATTGTAGTTTTAGCCGAAGAGGCATCGGCTGCAGCACTGAAGAATACCGCAGATTATGTGATTGTGCTCGGAAAGAAAAAGCCTTTATAAAAAGAAAATCCAATAATTTATTATAATGCATTTGAAAAAGGAATTATTATGGAATTGATTGAAGGCGAGGCAGTAGAACAGGGAAAAAACCTGAAAGAAATAGACTTTAAGGGAGCCATAATCAAATTAATCAATGCAAAATTTTCTGGCTACATCAACCTGCTCATAGAAGGGTTTGATGGCCTTGAAGAAGGAACAATTGTAATGAGAACAGGTTCAATAATTGCTTCGTCCTATGAATACTTAAAGCACGGAATAATAGTAAACGGAAATCCTGCTGTCCCCCAGTTCTTTAACGCAGCAGGTTCAGCATACGGGGTATTAGATATTTACTCATTCAAGCCAACAGACGCAGAACTGGTTATTGCAGTGAACCCTAAAGTAAGGGTGACAATAGACATAAGGCAGAGCGACATTGATAAACTTTACAAGAAGATTTTCTCTGATGTTTACGCAAAAAAAATCCTTGCAATGGTAGCAGAACAAAAGCCCTCAAAATACGAGGCACTCAAAAGATTAGGTTTAGGGGAAATAGTTGAAAGCGGTGAATAAAAAAATGAGGATAGCCCCAATAAAAGCAATGAAGGCATTCGCTGAAGTTCTATTAGGATTAGATGAAACACACGTCCCTGAAAGCCAAATAAAAGCAATAAAAGACCTGCTCTCAAAATACAAGTTTGATGTAACAGGAAAAGACATAAACAAAGCCCTCAGAATCCTGAAGAAAAAGCATTTAGTTGACTCAATTCTCATAACGCAAAAGAACGGCTCAATAATTGCAACAACAGAAAACGGTTCAAGCACGGCAGAAGCAATTACAGGCACAGCCTTATGGAACTACATTGCATCAGAGCTCCCCAGATCAGAGACAGCACTAATAAAAACAAACGCCTGGCACATGATAATGCCCTACAAGCAGAAGATTTACATCATCAAAGCCTCATCCAATTTAACAACAATAGAACTGAAAGCCCTCGTAAAAGAATTGGAAGAATTTATTTCCTGACTGCCCCTTTTCTCTTCATTTAATTTTGTTGCTATAACCAACCATTCGTCCCCAAAAGAATTAAGATTAAGGTAAGTGTTTAGTTTTTTGTTCAGTTTTCTAATCCGAAAATCACAAATAGGAGTTTTTTCTTTCTATTTTGCATGACGTGTGCTGATTGCGAAAAGCTTGCTCGGTTGGTTGATGAGCAAGCTAAAC